>Ga0315900_10001149_pt1 | contig 42550 bp, 31 predicted proteins | sample LakEriMetagenome_FD_203521 | JGI IMG/M metagenome (GOLD analysis project Ga0315900, IMG submission 203521) | Freshwater fungal communities from buoy surface, Lake Erie, Ohio, United States - Buoy 12 MA114 | ecosystem: Environmental > Aquatic > Freshwater > Lake > Lake biofilm | place: USA: Lake... | reverse complement strand
CCATGGTCCTGACAAACAATGCGACCGCCACCACCACGGCGGCCGTGCTGACGGCGAACCGCCTTGTGGGCAACGCCACCCAGGGCAGCAACGACATCATCGGCATTCCAACCACGGCAAATCTCGCCAGAGGCATGGTCGTCAGCGGCATTCCCCACCTCACGGACGTCATTCTCACCGCCCCTGGCAGTGCTTACACCGGCGTTCCCACGGTTGCGATCACCGGCGGCGGCGGTGCTGGAGCGACGGCGGCGGCGCTTCTCGGCGTGACTGCGGCCAGCTTCTCGATCAACGGCGGCACAACCACCTATTCGGTGGCTCCGACGGTGACTATATCCGGCGGCGGCGGCTCCGGAGCGACGGCCACGGCCGTCCTTACCGGCGACGTTGTCACGGGAATCGTCATCACGAATCCCGGCCTGGGCTTCACCAGCGCGCCTAACATCACCTTCAGCGGCGGCACCAAGACTGTGGCGGGCACGGATCCCACCGGGTCGGGGAACGCCGCCAACTTCATGGTGGCGAGGGTGGTCGTGACGGCTTCGGGAAGCGGTTACACCAGCACGCCGACCATTGCCTTCAGTGGTGGTGGAGGCTCCGGTGCGGCCGCCACCGCCGTTGTTCCTGCGGCGATCATCCCGGCGGGTGCCTACATCACCGCCCTGACTGCAACAACCATCACGCTGTCGGCGCCCGCTGCAATCTCGGCCAACGGGCTCGCCATGACCAGCGGCGCCCAGGACCTGGTGGTCCACCAGTACGGCCAGGGCATTCTGGACATCGGCGCCACGGTCACAGGCAACGGTTCGCTGACCATCGCCGGCCCGTCGACCACGCTCCCGTCGATGTTCAACACGACCGGTGTGGTTCGCCTTTCCGCCGCCAACAGTTACACCGGCAGCACGCATCTCAACGGGGCTGTCCTGGAGGTTGACTCCGTCTCCGCCCTCGGGGCTGCCCCGGCTGACCGGATTTCCACGAGTGGCACCACGGTCAATGGAAGCAGCCGGATCACCAGCCTTGTGTCGACGGAAGGCCTTTCCGTCAACATGATGATCACGGGTTCGGGCATCCCTGCCGGCACCTTCATCACCGGCATCAGCGGCAACAGCATCACCCTGAGCAACAACGCCACGGCTTCGGCGAGTGACGTCACCCTGACCGCCAACACGCAGCTCGTGATGAACGGCGGCACATTGCGCTGGGCTGGTGGTGTCGAAAGCCTGGGGTCGCGCGGCATTTTCCTTCAGGGCAACGGCGGTGTCATCGAGGTTGCGCGTTCAGACGGCAACCTGGTCATCGGCAGCGCGATCAATGTCGCACAGCCTGCAATCATCTCCGAGGACCGTTTCAGGGGCGATCTGATCAAGACAGGGCCTGGCACGCTCACCTTCATGAGCGGAGGCAACGCCTACAACGGCGGCTTCCAGGGCCTGCTGGACATCCGGCAGGGTGCGCTGGTGGTCATGGCTGATGTTGCCGACCCCGGCAACAACAACACCGGCACCACGACCATCCTCGGCACCAACCGCTCCTGGGCCGACGGCACCGTCTTCCGCCAGGGCGCGAGCTTCCAGGCCTTGCTCGGCAACGGCAACAACGGCGGTGACTGGAACATCGAGGAGTTCATGACCTTCGAGGGCAACAACACCTTCACCTACAGCGGCCTGCTGGACATCAACGCCAACCTCGGCCAGCCAGCCTCCCTGGGCGGGCAGCTCAACCTGGGCAACCGCCGCCCGCTGAACCTCTTCGGCGCCATCAACTTTGCCGGCACGACCACCTTTGACGTTGGAGCCCTGACCAACATCAACGCCCTGCCGACGGTCAACGCCGCCAACGTCAGCATTGTCCGGTTCACGAACGGCCAGGGCTACATCATGGGCTCCGGAGACATCGTCAAGGACGGGCTCGGACAGCTTGAGTTCCGCGGCAACAGCATGGAGTGGCGCGGCGGGCTCGTCGTCAAACAGGGCACGGTTTACGCCTCCAACCAGGGCGATGCGCTGGGCATCGGCTATCTCTTTGGCAAGTCCATCAAGCTTGGAGACGCCGACCGCGGAGGCGTGGCCCAGCTGATGATCAACAACCCGGACGGCATCCACAACTGGGTGTTCGACATCAAGCACGACATCGATGTGGCCTACAACCCGGCCCAGACGAAGCGTCTCGGCGTGGACAACACCTCCAACGGAAGCCGGGTGTCCTTTGACGGCAACATCACCCTCAACGACAGCCTCGCCGTTCTCATCCAGGATGGCGGCATCTCAACCGGCGGCGAGCAGACCGTCCTGAACCTGAACGGCAGCCTGCGTGACGGCGCGGTCACCAGCGGCAACATCAACATCCAGGTCAGCGAATCCTCCGGTCCGGGCGCGGGCGCGGCCAACGACAACGTCAACGGTCGCGTGGCCGGCTACCTCGTCCTCAACGGCAACAACAGCGCCTGGACGGGTGACATTTCCATCAGTGCAAACCTGACCAATGACTTCGACAAGACCACGATCCTGCGCCTCGGCAACGACCAGGCCCTGACGGCGGCCAACGATGTGACGATGAACTACAATTCCATCCTCCAGGCCGGGGGCAGGAATGTCACCATCGGCAACCTGGTCACCGCCGGCGGCAACGGCGCCTTCACGGGCAACGTCGGAACGGTCGGAGCCTCCATCAACGGAGGCACGGAGATCATCGAGAATGCCGCCACGGTCATGGGCACGCTGACCCTCCAGCAGAGCACGCCATCCACCTTCGAGGCCTCCTGGGACGCCTTGTTCCGTGACGGCGTCCCCAACAGCCAGTTCTTCGCCGTCGGAACCAACTCGCATCTGACCGGCAGCGCCTTGAACCTTGTGAAGGACGGTTCTGGATGGGCCGTGCTGACCCAGGACAATGACTACACCGGCACCACGGTGGTGAACTCAGGCGTCCTTCAGGTGGGACGCGGCGGCATCGGTGACACCGGCGGCGCCTACGCCCTTGGCACGACCGTGAAATCCGGGGCCACCCTTGCCGGAACCGGCTGGGTCCAGGGCAGTGCCGCCCTCAACGCCCTGAACGTCCAGTCCGGCGCCCTCGTCTCCCCCGGTGACCTGTCCGGCCGCGATGTTGGCACCCTGAATGTCAGCGGCAACGCCATCTTCCAAGCCGGGGCCGAGGCTCTGCTTCAGGTTCGCCTTCCCACCTACAACGCCCCGGGCTTCGTGGACGTCAGCGACAGCAATTACATCAGTTGGAGGAACGGTCTCGCCACCGACGAATTCTCCCATGCGCTGCGTGACCTCGTCACCACGGAACAGCATGACATGATCAACGTGTCCAGCCTGACCGGCACCGGCACCCTGACCTTTGTTTCGGGTTCCAAGATCACCCTGATCAACGAAGGTTACACACCGCGCGCCGGTGATGTCTTCCACCTGCTCAAGGCCGGATCCAACGGCAGCAACGGCATTCTTGGCGGCGTCAATGTGGGGGACACGATCCGCACCGGCACCGAAGCCGGAACGGACCTGACCCTGTTCGAACTGGGTGGCAACTTCCGCTGGGACACCAGCCTGCTGAACACCCTGGGCGTCCTTCTGGTGGTCACCCAGGAAGGGGCCTCCAGCCTGCCGACACCGCCGACGATTCCGCTGGCCCCCACCCGTTCTCCTGCAACCGGCACGCTCGAACCGGGCGTGACCTTCACCATCACTTGCAGGGCTGATTCAACCACCGTGCCGCCCGCTCCGATTCAGTTTGCCCTGATCCGCGATGGAGCGCCCCTTTCCACCGACCTCTACACGGTCACCTACAACCCGACCAACCAGATCCCGGCGGGCTTGGGTGTCACGGCCACCTTCACCCTGGTGGCCAGTTCGGAGACCAAGGGAAGCTTCCAGGTCCGCGCCCAGAACGCGGGCGGCAGCGTGACCAGCAGCGCGGTGACGGTGAACGTCAATGACACCCCGCTTATTCTCGCCGCCGGACAGCCGACGTCTCGCACGGTCAACCCCAGCCTGCCCGGCGCACCTTCATCCACAACCTTCACTTCGACGGTCACCGGCCCCGGCCCTTACACCGCCGTCTGGCTGAGGGTGGACGGCGGCACGGAAGTGCCCCTGCAGACCGGCCCGGCCACGGCGATTGTCGGCCAGAGCAACAAGTTCACCAGCTCGTTCACGCTCGAGGAGATCACCGAGGCTGAGGATGGACAGTATGTCTGCCGCTTCATTTCCACGGTGAATGACAGCCTCCGGGTCACAAGCAGTCCCGCCACCCTTTCCGTCCGCAAGGCTGTCGCCAATGTGGCCGCCACCCGGACGCGCTACCCGGGCAACACCTACCAGGGTGAAACGATCACCTTCTCCGTGACAGCGAGCGGCGATGCTCCGCTGACTTACAAGTGGTTCAAGAACGGCACCGAGATCCTCGGCTCCAACAGCGCCACGCTGAAGGTCACCAATTCGGCCATCCTGCTTGTGCCGGATGTCTATTACTGCCGTGTGACCAACAACGTGAACTCGGCGGACAGCAACTCGGTCAGTCTGCCGGTGCTCAGCCCGGTGCCGGTCATCGATTCCTCCACGGTGTCCGCGCGCACCGTGCTTGCGGGCGCCTCGATGTCGTTGGGCGTGGTGGCCAGCGGACGCCCGGATCTGAAGTATGTCTGGAAGAAGGACGGCAAGGCAGTCGCAGGAGCAGCTTCGGCCACCTATGCGGTGGATCCGGTCTCCATGGCCCAGGGTGGTGTCTACACCTGTGAGGTTTCGAACACGACCAGCACCAAGAGGACAGCCGGGCCTGCGGATGTCATCGTGGTGGACAACACCACGAGGCAGCTGCCCGTCTTCAAGGACGCGACGAGCTTCACCCTGACGGCCAACGTCGGAAAAAATGCGAAGAGCAGCGCCACCTACAAATGGTACCGCCGCAGCTTTGAAACGCAGACCATTCCCGGTGAAAATGGCGGCCCGGACCAGGAGGTCATTGTTGCCGTGGACACTCCGATCCCCACATCTCAAGCAAGGTATGTCGGCGCCGAGTACACCGGAGCCGCCGTCGCCTCCCTGAAGGTCGGCAACGCCGTGATGGAAGACGACGGTCTTTATGTCTGCAAGGTCAAGGGCGCCGACAACACCGAGGTCGCGGGATGCTTCTACGATGTGCGCGTCTACGACACGTTTCCTACAAACACGACTCCGACCGAGTTCAAGCCCGGTGTGGTCGGCGGATATTACAGTGACAGCGTCACCCTGGCTGGCGACAGGAACAAGACGGCGGTGTCCTTCAGCACCTCCTCCAAGATGCCTGCAGGCCTTGCTTTCAACAAGGCCACGGGGGTGATCAGCGGACGTCCGACCAAGGCGGGAACCTACACCATCATCACCTGGGCCACCAACCAGGCCGGGGAATCGAACAAGGTGACCTCCACCCTGCGGGTCTTCGACGTGCCGGCTGGCATCGCCGGGAACTTCGCCGGTCCTGTCGCCCGCAGCTCAGCCCTCAACAACAACCTGGGCGGCCGCTTTGAAATGACGGTCACCACCCTGGGCCTGTTCTCAGGCAAGCTGACCCTCGGCTCGGGCGCCACCCGCACCTTCAAGGGCGAGCTCGCCATGAATGTGGATGCTTCGGGTACGCTGCTGGAGGCCCCCTCCGGCACCTTCGTGGTTCCGGCCACCAAGACCGAACCTGCCGTCACGGTTCATTTTGATCTTGGCATCACGCCTGCGCCTGATGTCGTGGCTCCGCAGGTCAAGGCCCCCCCTGCGGTGATGATCACCAACGCCACCATCACCAGCGGAGCCTCCTCGGTTGGCTTCACCGGCTGGAGGAATGGATGGGCGGCCAAGGCTGTTGCCAACGTCGCGGCGGTGCCAGGCGAATACCTTGGCGTTTACAACTTCGCCTTCGGGCTGCCCGACGGCAGCTCCCTGGTGACCAACGCCGATGTCCCGCAGGGCGCGGGTTATGCCTCGGTGAAGGTTGAAAACGCCGGCACCTACAAGCTCACCGGCCGCACGGCTGATGGTGAGACGCTGACTGCGAGCTCCTTTGTCGGGCCCTCGGGACAGATGTTCCTGTTCCAGGTTCTCTACAAGACCACCACCAAAGGCTCGATGCTCAGCGATGACCCGGCCACACCGGTCATTGAAAACCTGGTCATTGACACGCGTGGCACCGCGACTGACACGGACAACGACATCACCGGCGTCGTCTCTCATGTCCGCCCGCCTGACCCCGCCGCCGCCAGCAAGGCACGCCTCTACCGCGCCGGCTTTGGTTCCAGCCAGGTCATCTCCGGCGTTCCCGCCACCTCGGTCACGACCCCGGTTGTGCTCACCGTTGTGGGCGGGCGCTACATCGCCCCGGCGAGGGGTGACACCAAGGTCCTTCTTGGAATTGATCCAGGCTCCGACAACGCCAGGCTCACCTTCCTGGCGAATGGTGAGGATGACATCGTGACCGACACGAATCCGAATGTCGTCATCAGCATCGGCGCCGCCAGCAAGATCACCGTGCCGAAGAAAACCACCACGGTGAACAAGGCGGGGACCACGCTCACGGCAACGACGACTTCCGGTGCCTTCAACGGCAAGTTTGAGCTGGTCGACGACAACCCGGTTTCAGGCCAGAAGCCAAATCCGGTCAAACGGCCTGTGACCTACCAGGGATTGATCGTCCGCGAAAGGCTTGTCGGAGGCGGAACCAGCCTCGTGGGCATGGGCTACTTCCTGAACGACCAGCTTCCGCAGCCTGCGTCGGGCGGCAGCCCCGCGACGACCACCAAGGACACTCCGCGGCTCTCGGGCATGGCCATTCTCGCCCCGGTGGTGGGACCCTGATCCGGTCCCGCCGCCAAAATGCGGTTTGCCTTGGTTGACGGTTGTCAGCCCGTCATCTGCCGCTAGCATTCCCGGCACGCCCTGCATGAAGCGGGCGTGGCAGCTTTTTTCACGCATGTTTTCGCTTCCGGTGGTTCAGGTCGGCACGGTGTCGGTAGACGGTTCCGAGCCGCTTTTCATTCTAGGTCCCTGTGTCATCGAGAGTGATGACTTCATCTGGGAGGTGGCCGAACGCCTGGGCGCGATCGCCCACAGCCTGCGCCTGAAGTGGATCTTCAAGGCCTCCTACGACAAGGCCAACCGCAGCGCGGGCTCTTCCTACAGGGGGATCGGTGTTCATGCCGGCTGCAAGCTGCTGCGCCAGGTGGGGGACAAGCTGGGAGTTCCCGTCACCACGGACATTCACACGGAGGAGGAGGCCCGTGTGGCGGCCGAATACATTGATCTGCTGCAAATCCCTGCCTTTCTTAGCCGCCAGACCGACCTGATCCTGGCGGCAGGTGAAACCGGTCGCGCCGTGAATGTTAAAAAGGGTCAGTTCATGGCCCCTTGGGATGTGAAGAACATCGCTGAAAAACTCCGTTCCGCAGGCTGTGAAAACTTCCTGTTCACCGAGCGCGGCACCACCTTTGGCTATCAGAACCTGGTCGCTGACATGCGTTCCCTCTATTGGATGCGCGAGCTCGGCTATCGCGTCATTTTTGATGCCACCCACTCTGTTCAGAGACCGGGCGGCCTCGGCACCGCCACCGGAGGTGATGGCAGGCTTGCTCCCGTCCTTGCCCGTGCGGCCGTGGCCGCCGGCTGCGACGGAGTCTTCATGGAGACCCACCCTGACCCTTCCAAGGCCCTGTCCGATGGTCCCAATCAGGTGCCCCTGTCCGATCTCGCCGCCGTTCTCGGACAGCTTCGTAAAATCCATGCACTCGTCCAGCAGGCTTGATGACATGAGCCGCCTCCCCCATCTCTCCCCCGGCTGCACCAGGCCTTTTCTGGCCTTTGCCTGCCTGTTTGTCAGTGTCCTGATGGCCCAGAACTCCGGTTCCGAGGATGAACTGACCACCTTTGGCAGGATGATCCCGGCCGGCTTTGTCAATCGCGGCGTGGTCATTCCATCGTTTGACCGCCAGGGCCGGAAGTCCTCGGAAATGCGTGCCGAGACAGTGGTTCGTCTGGATGAAAAGTGCCTGCGGGCGGAATCGATGGTCATCGACCTCATCGCCCGGGATCCGCGACAAAACATGACCGTCTCCCTGCCTGAGGCCTATTTCTACCTGCAGGACAGAATCCTGCGCAGTGACACGCGCAGCACCGTCACCCGGGCTGATTTTGAAACGTCCGGCGACTCCATGGTGTTTGACTCACGAAGCTCCATGGGATCGATGACCGGTCATGTGCGCACATTGATCTTTGACACCGGCGCAGTCACGAACGAGACCAACAGGGAGAATGATTAACCCGCCCTACAGGCGTCCCACTGACATGAAAGCAATCCGACTCCTCCTTCTGCCAGCGTTTGCCTGGGTGGTGTCCGCCCATGGGCAGGGTGCCAGCCGGTTGAATGTGCCGGACACGGGCGGTGATTCCAAGAAGCAGCTCCAGCAGGCCGCCGAACGGCTTCGTCAGGCGCAGAACAGCGGGGAGCTCGACCAGGCCAAGTCCAAGGCCAGGGAACTGATCAAAAACCTTCCTCAGGGTGTCACGGATGCCGCCAAGGCCGCCGCCCAGTCCCCGGAAAAACGCCAGCAGGCTCTCGAAGCCGCCAAGGCGGCCGTCGGCAGCATGGCGCCCCAGGTTCAGGGACTTCTGAACGGCGGGAGGGCGGCAGAAAGTTCCGCAGCGCCTTCCCAGGCGTCCGAGCCAAAAGTTCAGGAGCAGCCGCCAGCGGCGGTTTCCGGGCCTGCGCCCGGCGCCCTGCAGCCGCTTGGCACGGCTACCAACCACACCGCCCGGGGCGCTCCCAACGTCATCATTGAGGCGGATCGCAGCGATTTCGACCTCAACAACGCCATCTTCATCTATTCCGGGCACGTGAAGGCACGCCATCCGGACTTCTACATTGAATGCGAGGAACTCGAGGTTCACATGCTCAAGGAAGACGACGCTGCGTCCAGGACGACAGACAAGCCGAAGACCGCGCCGAGGAAGGATCCCATCTCCTCCCCAGGTTCCGGAAAGGGGAAAAAGGAGGACAAGGCGCCGCCCATCCGCAAGGCCATCGCGCGCGGGCCCATGGTCATCATCGAAAAGCGCAGCCTGGAGGGGGATGTCCAGCAAGGGCGTTGCAGACGCCTTGAATACGACGGGACCACCCGCAACATCACCCTGAGCGACTATCCCCAGGTCCAGAAAGGCAACGTGCTTCACATCGCCACCACGGCGGACACCACCATGGTTTTCGACAAGGACGGCCGCCTGTCCACCAACGGCCGCCCGCGCACCGTCATCCTAAGCGACGACCCGCCCCCGCAGAAATCGTCCTCCGGCAGCAACTGACCCATTTGTTATTCTTCCCAGCGTGGCACGTACTCCCAAGCGCAACCGCCCCGACAGTTCAACCTCCCCCCTGGGTCTGGATGTTGCTCCGGTGTCAGCCGCCGACTCCCCGGTGGAAACGGATGCAGATGCTCCGGCCCCGGGGCCCCGACTGCTTCACACCGAAGGCCTGAAAAAAGTCTACGATGGCAGGGCCGTGGTCAACGGGGTCGACATCGAGGTCAAGGAGGGGGAGATTGTCGGCCTGCTGGGCCCCAATGGCGCCGGCAAGACCACCACCTTCTACATGATCGTGGGCCTGGTCCGGCCCAATGGCGGCAAGGTGTTCTTCAACGGCGCCGACGCCACGGAGGAGCCCATGTACAAACGGGCCCGCCTCGGCATGGGCTACCTCCCGCAGGAGGAGTCCATCTTCAGGCGCCTGACGGTGCGGGACAACATCCTCGCCGTCATGGAAACGCAGAACTTCACCCGCCAGGAGCGCCAGGATCAATGCCAGCAGCTCATGGAGAAGTTTGGCATCGATCATGTGGCGGACAATCTGGCGCTCACCCTTTCCGGCGGCGAGAAGCGCAGGCTCACCATCGCCCGCAGCCTCGTGACCGAACCCAGGCTGCTCATGCTCGACGAACCTTTCAGCGGAGTCGATCCCATCGCTGTCAGTGAGATCCAGGACATCATCCGCATGCTGAGACGCGCCGGCCTCGCCATCCTGATCACCGACCACAATGTAAGGGAGACCCTCAACATTGTGGACAGGGCCTACCTGATTTATGAAGGTCAGGTGAGACGCCATGGCACCAAGGACTTCCTTGTCAACGACCCCGAGGCGCGCCGCCTCTACCTCGGCGAGGATTTCAGCATGTAGCCCCGCAGCCCCCAAGCCAACCATCACCCCCCAACCAAGGAGGAAACCCAAAATGCAAAAGCACAACGTCAACCTGCCCATCGTCGTCACCGGACGACATGTCGAAATCACCGAGGCCATCCGTGATTATGCCCACAAGAAAATCGAGGGCCTCCACCTCGATTATCCGCGCATCATCGAGGCCAAGGTCATCCTGGATGTCCAGGGCCATCGACAGATCGCCGAGATCATCCTTTTCTGCGCCGACCACATCGTGATCGAGGTGAAAAGCACCACCGAGGACATCTATGCCTCCATCGACGAGTCCATCGCCAAGATCGCCCGCAGGATGCGGAAGTACAAGACCCGCCTCCTCAAGAGCCACCGTCCGCGCAAGGAGGGCAGCATCCGCCACATCGAGGAGAAGGTCTTCCACGCCGAAGTGCTTCACACCACCGAGGAGGAGCACGTCGACCCTTCCTACGTTCATCACGAGAAGTACAAGGTGCGCCCGCTCTACGCCGACGAGGCCATCATGGACCTGGAACTGAGCGACCGCCCGTTTGTCGTCTTCCACGACCAGAAAACCGACAGGCTTGCCATCCTCTACCGCCGCAAGGACGGCGACTACGGCCTGATCGAGCCCGAGGACAGGAACTAAGCGGGTCCAGCCATCCTCTCCAAGTCATGGCAGGCGTGGGTTTCCCACGCCTGCCTTTTTTCACGCCGCTGTCATGCCGGCCTGCTGAAGCGGTAGTGGCTGACGATCCACTCCTCGCCATTCCGGTAACCCCAGAGCTCGGCGCAGGCCATGTAGAAAATGCGCCAGTAACTCCACCATTTCACGGCCTGATCCGCCCCGTAGGTTTCACGGAAGAGCGCCATGATCTCCTCCTTGTGGGCGTCCATGTTGCGCAGCCAGGCCTCCGAGGTGCGGCTGTAGTGAAGCCCGCTCACGCACCAGTGGTCCTCGATCCTGAGGTCGTCCTGGAAGTGCAGCAGCAGGTCGTCGCTCGGCATCTGGCCGCCCGTGAAAAAGTGCCTGGCCATCCAGTCGGATGCGCCGGTCGCTTCAAAATGATAGGCCAGCTCACGATGCGTGAAGATGTGCACGAAGAGCTTGCCCCCGGGCTTCAACCAGCAGGCAACCCGGCGCAGCAGCTCCTGGTAGTTTTTCATGTGCTCAAACATCTCCACCGAGACACAGCGGTCGAACACGCCGTCTCCGACGCCTCCAAAGTCAATCATGTTGGCCGTGATGACCTCCAGGTTTGACAGGCCCCTGCGGGCTGCCTCGGCGTCAATATGCTGCTTCTGGGTGCGGGAATTGGAAACGCTGGTGATCCTGGCCTGCGGATAATGCTCGGCCATCCACAGCGACAGGGAGCCCCATCCGCAGCCAAGCTCCAGGATCCGCTGACCGTTCGCAAGCTGCGCCCTTTCACAGGTCAGCCGCAGCATCGACGCCTCCGACTTGTCCAGGCTGTCCGCGTCCTTGTCCCACCAGCCGCTGCTGTACTTCAGATGCTGCCCAAGGCAAAGTTGGTAGAATCGTGTCGGCACCTCGTAATGCTGCTCGTTCGCCTCCCGGGTGGCGATGGCGACCGGCATCGCCTTCAGGCCCTGCACATGCAGCATCAAGGCCGCCTGCTGCGCCTCAACGCCGGGGCGCCGGTGTTTGCGCAGCACCGAGGCCAGCCTCCGACGGATGCCAAAACGGATCAGAAAATCAGGCAGGATGTCCCTGGCTAGGATTGCGTTGATGTCAGGCATGAAGCATGGGGGTGTTGATTTCAAGTCCTGGGAAACCAGGGCACAAAGGCGCTCGTGGTGCGCTGATAATCCCGGTAGGCGTCGCCGCGCTTTTCCACGGACAGCCTTTCCGTCAGAGGAATGCCGGTGACGTTCAGCAGGAAGTGCAGCATGGCCAGCGGGGCGGCGATGGAGGTCCAGCCCCAGGGGGCCGGAAACGCCATCAGGAAAAGCCCCCACCAGAGCAGTGACTGGAAAAAGTAATTGGGGTGCCGGCTCCAGCGCCACAGCCCCCTGCGGCAGACCTGGTTCCTGGAGCCAGGCTCGCGATTGAAGGCGGAGAGCTGCCGGTCGGCGATGGCTTCACCCAGCAGCGCCAAGAACCACACAGCCAGGCCTGCACGCTCCGTCAGGCTGAAGCCCCTGTCAGCATGGTTGGCGATCATTTGCGACGGCAGCACCAGCAGCCAGACAAGGAATGCCTGGGCCAGAAAGAAGCCAAGAAAGGCTCTTGGGACATTCGCCTTCCAGCGTTCCCGCAGCACGGCGTAGCGCGCATCTTCATGCGGATGGTGGCGGGAGATCCGCCGCCAGAGGTGCAGGCCAAGGCGCAGGCTCCAGGCGGACATCATCAAGGTGATGGCGAGACGCCTCGGCACCCAGCCGTCTGCGAGCCAGGCATGGCAGAGCACGGCGGGCGTGAAGCTCAGAGCCCAGGTCACATCCACCCAGGAGTAGTTGCCGGTGCGGACGCTGAACCGCCAGGTGGCAGCAAACATCAGCACCAGGATCAGGGCGGAGATCAGCAGGCTCACGAGATTTTCCTCCGGAGAAGAACCTGTTCAAGACCGGCTTCGGCATCCACCCGGAAAAGCTGGTGCAGCATGTAGGCGGCGACGGCCATGGTGCCGAGCACCAGGATCGCCAGCAGCCAGAGCGCCCGCGAGGTCCAGGAGGTCTCCTTGTAGGCGAGCCAGGCATAGAAGGTGAGAAAGGCCCAGTAGGTGTCAGCCAGGGTGGCGATGAACCAAGGGTGGGACGCCACCTCCGCGGGAATTCTCCACAAGGCGCAGTCCAGGCTGGCCCAGCCGGTGACGGCGATCATGGAGGCAAGCATGAGCGTGAAAAAAAGGCGCAGGATGAGGATCATGCCGAGGTTTTGGGCGGGTTGATGTGCGTGGCCATGAACAAGGCGGCCCAGGTTCAGGCCGGAGGCTGCATCACCTGATGACTGTACCGGGCCCAGGATGCCTGGACGACGCTGATATTCCGCGTGGCAAAGGCCGACTCACAGTATTTGAGGTAATAGTTCCATTTGCGGATGAAGCCCTCGTCAAAGCCAAGCTCCTGCACTTCCCGAAGCCTCGCGTTGAAGTTGACATGCCATTCGTTCAGCGTCCGGGCGTAGCCGTCGCCAAGGTCTTCCAGAGCCATGGGCGAAAGCGTGCTTGTCCTGCGAATCGCCTCGTTGACGCGTCCGACGGCAAGCAGCAGGGACCCCGGAAAGATGTGCTTCTGAATCCAGTCGGCACCCCTGGCCAGCCTCTGGTAATGATGATCCGGGACCGTGATCATCTGCACGGCGAGGATGCCATGCGGAGCCAGAACCTCGGCGCATTTGGCAAAGTAGGTTTCGAGGTATTTTTCGCCCACGGCTTCCAGCATCTCGATGGAGGCGATCTTGTCGTAGCAGCCGGTGACAAGGCGGTAGTCCTGCAGCCGGATCTCGATGCGGTCCTCCAGCCCGGCCTCCTTCACGCGCCTGGACGCCTCACGGTGCTGTTCCTGAGACAAGGTCACGGCGGTCACACGGCAGCCATGGTTTTTGGCGGCGTGGATGCTGAAGCCTCCCCAGCCGCAGCCGATTTCCAGTACATGATCCTCAGGCCTGAGACGGAGCTTTTCACACAAGGCTTCATACTTGGCGGCCTGCGCCTCCTCCAGGCTCTGGTCCGCCCGGGTGAACCTGGCGGCGGAATAGGTCATCGTGCGATCCAGCCAGAGCTTGTAGAAGTCATTCCCGAGGTCGTAGTGCTCGGCGATGTTGCGCCGGCTGGTCTTCAGTGAATTCGGACGCATCAGATGCCGGATCCGGTTGAGCCAGCGGAGGAAGCCGATGAGCTTGAAGCCCTGGGATGAACCTTTCAGCGACGGCCTGGACTGGATGTTGATGATGAACCAGTCGAGCACGGCGCGCAGGTCAGGTGTGTCCCACCAGCCCTCCGTGTAGGCTTCTCCCAGCCCGACGCCTCCATAACGGGCCAGATGGATGAAGAATGAAAGAGGATGCCTGACCTGGATGTGGGCGGTGGGCTCGCCAAGCGTGGCGTCTCCAAAAAAGAAGCGCTCCCCTCCTGGCAGATCCATCTGAAGACGACCCCGGGTGAAGGTGCGCAACGTCCGCATGACCAGCCAGCGGTGCAGGCAGCGGCGTGAGACGGCAAGCGCCCAGCGGTTGCATGAAGCGGGCATTTCCAGGGGGCTGGAGGAGGGCAGGACGGCTGAGGGGTTCATGAAGGTTCAGGGGTCAGTCAGGCTGTGATGCGGCCGGTGCAGACCGGTTTGCAGATGTCTGTCGGAGCTCTTGCGGATGAAGCCGAACCCTCGCGCCCACAGACGCAACGCCTGCCAGTGGATCTTGAGGATGACCTGCAGTGTCAGCAGAGGATAACGAATCATGCAGCGGGCCAGGGTGCGGTCGTTGAGCGGTTTTCTGACGCCATGCACCCAGCTCGCCAGCGTGCGCTGCCCGTCCTCCAGGTCGTCGATGTGCAGGCGCAGGCGCTCCCCAGGGACTGACAGCCTGAAGTGGAAGCGGGTGTCGAGATTGGAGAAGGGCGAGACGTAGAAGTTCTTCGGCTGGACATGCTCGAAAACGCCGTCCGCCGAGGCCTCTGGCAGCAGGTATGGCTTCATCTCGTGAAAGGTGTTGGTCACCTCGCAGATGGCGTGCACGGCCCTGCCGGAGGAGTCGTGGATGAAGTAGAAGCATGCGGGGTTGAAGATGTACCCGCCGATACGAGGCAGGGTGACAAGGCGGATTCGCGAATCTTCCGCGAGCCGGATCCGATGCTCCTCAAGAAGCCACTTTTCGAGGTTCAACCGCAGATGTCCGGCTCCCAGGTCCAGATGGTCGGAGTCCCGGAACGTGAAGGCGTTGAAGCGGTCAACGCTGAACAGCCGCAGTTCGTGATCCAGCGCGGGGAGTTCGTCGAGCCAGAGGTCGAGATAAAAAAAGGGGTAGCTGAAGCGATGCCGCCTCGGCAGCAGCCGCTCATGGACGACCTCACATTCGTAGAGGGAGGATTCGAAGGCGGCCATGGCGTGGGTCTTGCCCGGAGGCATCAGGGGTTTCTCATGAGCCAGGGATCGCCGCCCAGGAGGTGTTCACAGGTTTCTACGGCGGACATGAACCCATCTTCATGGAAACCGTAGCGTCCCCAGGCGCCGCAGAAGAGGGTGTGCGTGCGTTCCGACTCCCTCCGCAGCTCGGGAAGGCGTTTCTGGGCGTCGATCGCCGCCAGGTCAAACAGGGGGTGCTCGTAGTCGATTCGCCGCAGCACCTTCGACTCGTCCAGGTTGTCCGGGGGATTGATGGAGACGAAGTAGTTCACCTTGTCGGACACGCCCTGCAGGTTGTTCATCCAGTAGTGCGTGCTCGGCACGATCCCGCCTTCCTTGTCCTGTCCGACCCGGTAGTTCCAGGAGGCCCAGCAGCGCCTTGTTCTCGGCATGACCGTGGCGTCCGTGTGCAGGGCCGCCATGTTCGGCTGGTACTTGAAGGCGGACAGCACCTCCCTCTCCAGCGGAGTCGCATCCTCCAGCATGCGCAGGCTGGTGGGTGCGTGCGAGGCAAGGATGACATGGTCAAAGGCCTCCGCAGGGCCGTTCACCGGCTGCACGAGCACCCCGCCGTCCCGCCTCTCGATCCGCGCCACGGGGCTTTTCAGCCGGATGCGGTCGGCAAAGGGCGGGATCAGCCTGCGGACGTACTGCCGTGAGCCGTCGCAGACAGTCCACCAGGGGTGCCGGGTGTCCATCGCCAGGAAGCCATGGTTGAACCAAAAGTGCATCAACGTGCGCGCGGGGAAGTCCAGCATCCGGTCCGGCGGCGTTGACCAGACGGCGCTGCCCATGGGCACGATGTAGAGGTCGAGGAAGTCCTGCCCGTAGCCGCAGGCGCGCGCGAACTCACCCAGGGTCATCCTCTCAAAGCGCGGATCGTTCATCGCGGCGATGCACTGGCCGTTGAACCGGTGGATCTGGAGCACGAAGCGCCAGAAGCGCGGGTCGACGAGGTTCCGGCGCTGGCCGAAGACGCGGGACAGGCCCCCGCCGTTCCATTCATAGCCGCTGGCCTGGTGGGACATGCTGAAGGACATGTCTGTGCGCTTTGTCTCGACGCCCAGCTCGCCGAACAATCGGCATAACAACGGGTAGGTGCGGTGGTTGAAGACCATGAACCCCGTGTCGACGGGCAGGTCGCGGCCGTCCTCGGCCACGGTCACGGTGTTGGTGTGCCCGCCGACATAGTCCGCCGCCTCGAAGACGGTGATGTCGAACCTGCGGTGCAGGAAGTGGGCGCAGCCCAGGCCGGAGATGCCTGAACCAACGATGGCGAGACGGGGAAGGGGCATTCGCGTGCTGGATGAAACGACTGCTTGGTTCGTCCGTGGCGCCATTCTGGATTCAGCGCATTTGCAGAAGCGGCGGGTTTCTGTGGCGGAACATCCCTGAAACAGGAGCTTTTTTGCGGGCAGGGGGGCGTGTAGCATCCGCTGCATGAAGCCATCCCCGCCAACGACCTCCCTTGTCGCCGTCTCCGGCGGCCGGGATTCCGTTGTCCTGCTGCACTGGCTGTTGAGGAACACCTCGGAAAAGCTGGTGGTCTGCCACTTGAATCATGGCCTGCGGGGCCGTGAATCCGGGCAGGATGCGGCCTTTGTGCGCCGGCTGGCGGCAGGCCTCGGCCTGGTCTGCGAGGCCGGGCGGGAGGATGTGGCGGCCATTGCGCTCCGCGAGTCCATCTCCGTCGAGACCGCCGGCCGGCAGCTCCGGCACCGGTTCCTCGCGGAGACGGCGCTGAAGCATGGCGCACGTCGGATTTACCTCGCCCATCATGCGGACGACCAGGCGGAGACCATTCTGGCGAACCTCTGCCGCGGCGCCGGTTTGAACGGCCTCGGCGGCATGAGGGAGACGTCCCTCCTGCAGCATGGCGCGCATTCGTTTGAACTCCGCCGTCCGCTGCTGAACTGGCGCCGTTCTGACATCGAGGCTTATCTGCGCGAGCATGGGCTGAAGTTTCGCGAGGACTCCAGCAACATGAGCCGGGGACCCCGGCGCAACCGGCTCAGGCTCGATGTTCTTCCGCTTCTGGGCCGTGTCTTCGACCGCGACGTGGTTCCGCAGATCGTCCGGCTCGGAAGGCAGGCGGAGCGGGATGAGGAGGCGTTGGGCGGGCTCGCGCTTGAACGGTTGAAGGACTGCCTTGATTCTGATGATGCCCTGAGATTCAAGCCGCTCGCCCAGGTTTCGGAGGCGATTGTCTCCAGGCTGCTGCGTCAGTGGCTGGTGAAGGTTCTGGACCTTCCCGGCATCGGCCATGGAGAGGTCGAGCTTGTCCTGGCGATGCTTCACCCCGGCGGTCCGGCGAAGATCAACCTGCCCGGCGGTCATCACCTGCGGCGCAAGGCCGGCAGGCTGTGGCTGGAGCGGCAGGCTCTCAGGCCTTGACGGCCGGCGATGAGGGAGGGCCGTCCGGCTCGTCCTCGCCTTCGCCCAGCAGCCGAACTTTTCGTTCGACCAGGGGCAGCCAGAGGCTCACACGGGTGCCGAGGCCGATCCTGGACTCGATGTCGATTTCACCTCCGTGCTCGCGGATGATGCGGCGCACGATCAGCAGGCCGAGTCCGGTGCCCGTGGGGCGCGTGGTGGAGAAGGGCTGGAACAGGCGGCCCATCTGCTCGGGTGAGATCCCCTTGCCGGTGTCCTCGAAGCTGAGCCTCACCTCGAAGTCGGTGTAGCTTCCGCTGATGGTCAGGGTGCCGCCCTTTGGCATGGCCTGGGCGGCGTTGCGGATGAGGTTGTACATCGCCTGCTTCATCTGGTCGGGATCCAGCGGCATGGCGGGCATGTCGGCGCGCAGGTCCAGCTTCACCTTCACCTTCGCCTGGTCGAGCTCCGGCTTCAGGAAGCGCAGGCTCTCCTCGACAAGCTCGGCGATCCTGCCGCGCTGGAGCTGGGGCTTGGTCGGGCGGATGGCGGCCAGGAACTGGCTGATGATCGTGTCCATTCGCTTGATCTCGCCGGTGGCGATGTCGAGGTGCTCGCGCAGGGCGTCGCCGCCCTTGCCCAGCTTCCTGAGCCGGCGCTCCAGGAGCTGCAGGTGGATGGTCAGGGAGTTCAGCGGGTTGCCCAGCTCGTGCGCCACGCCGGCGGCAAGCAGGGTGAAGGCGTTGAGGCGCTCGCTCTCCAGCTGCTGCTCGGTGCGCTTCCGGGACTCGGTGACGTCACGGATGAGCATGACAAAGCCCAGAGGCTGGTCGTCGTCGATGCTGGTGATGTAGAAGTTCAGGTAGCGGTTCTCCGGATAGAAGACCTCAAGGTCGCGGCTGACGACGGTGCCGGGCTTCAGCAGCTCGTTCCAGTCCAGGCCGCGCATGCCCTGGGTCAGCTTTTGACCAATCACTTGTTCGGCGCTGAGGCCGAAGAAGGTGCAGGCGGCCTGGTTGACGTAGGTGACGGAGCCCTCGGGGTCGAGAAGGATGACGCCCTCCTGGAGGGTCTGGAAAACCTTTTCGAGGAAGCCCTTGTCCTTGAGCAGCTCCAGCACCACGCTCTGCACCTCGCCCGGCTCCAGGCGGTCCATGCGTTTGAGCAGCTTGTCGATGAAGGCGGATCTCATGAGGCGGCGTCATTCATACAGGAAGGGCGGCCGGGGTGTCAAACGGGCGGCTCTGCCGATGAAAAATCTTGCCGGCGCGGCGTGCATGCGGCCTGTGTCTGCCATGCTTCGCGCCTGGCTTGAACTCGCCCGTATCTCCAACCTGCCGACGGTCTGGACGAACGTGACCGCCGGCTGGCTGCTGGCGGGGGGCGACTTGAAAGACCCGCTCCTCGTCTGGCTGCTCCTGGCAGGTTCGCTTCTCTACACGGGTGGCATGATCCTCAACGATGCGGCCGACGCCAGGTTTGACGCGGAGCATCGGAAGGAGCGGCCAATTCCCGGAGGACGTGTGCGGCTGATGACGGCCTGGATGGTCGGGCTGGGCATGCTGGTGGCCGGCTGGCTGCTGGCGGTCTTTGCCGGTGACGCCAGTCAGGTGATCACGGCAGCGCTGGTGGCCTGCATCCTGTTTTACGATCTGTATCACAAGCCCTGGAGCGGGGCGATCTGGGTCATGGGGATGTGCCGGGCGCTGCTGTTTCTGATGGCGGCATCGGCGGCGGAACTCTGGAGCTTTTACATGGAGCCGGCCCTGGTCCTGGGAGCCTATGTCGTGGGTCTTACCCTGGTGGCAAGGCAGGAGGCGCGTGGCGGCGCCGTGCCCCTGCCCAGCCGCTGCCTCGCCATGGTTCTGCTTTGGATCCCTGCGCTGATGCCCCTGGCCGACGCGATGAACCTGGCCTTGAAGCGTGGGGCGATCCTGGGCGATTTCGGCCAGCTTGCTCCCTTGATTCTGACAGGACTGTTCGGCCTGTGGCTGCTTTACGCCATGAGGGTGATGAAGCGGGGCGGGCCGGCGATCGGCCAGGCGGTGGGGCTGCTGCTGGCGGGCATCCCGCTGGTGGATGCGCTGGCCGTCAGCCGGGTGTCCCTGCCTGCGGCCTTCGGCTTTGCGGTGCTGCCTCCACTGCTCAGGCTCTGGCAGCGCCGGGTGGCGGCCACCTGAGGATCCGGATCAGGCCGGACGTGCCACCATTTTTTGTTGGGCGGACGTGATCTCCTGGTGCAGGGCCATGATCTCGCGCTGCAGGTCGGCGGCGTGCTCGGCGTCGATGCCGGGCTGCCTGAGCTGCGACTGCAGGCGCTGCTTCATCATCTGCAGCCGGGTGATCTCGAGGGCCCGCAGCGCGTGCTCCGCCGCCTCGACGCCGCCTCCCGCGCGTGCTTCGTGCAACAATTGGTTCAGCGCCGCCTCCTCGTCCGGCTGCAGCGTGGTGAGGAAGACGTTCACCGCCACGGGGTCCACCGGATTGAAGCTGCTGCGCCAGATCAGCGCGAGCAGCTCGGTGCCGGGCACGTCATGCAGGACTTCGTCGTGCTCCTGCCGCCGCAGCCAGTCGAGGACCTGGGCGTCGGCAAGGGCCAGGCGGGCCAGAAGCAGGGCGTTGCGGTTTTGCGCGGCGACAAGCTGCTGGCCGGAGCTCTCCGGGCGCGCGGTGTCCTGGGCTTTGTCCTTGCCGCCATAGGAGGCTTTTTTCGCCGCCTGGGTGACGAGCTGGCGCAGCGTCTCCTCAGGGATGGAAAGCCTCACGGCGCCGCGTTGGATGGCGGTCTCCCGCGCCACGGGATTTTCCAGCAGGATGATGTGACCGGCGAGTTCACCGGCAAAGCGCACCCGTTCGCGCATCTCGCTCATGTCACGCTGTGACGCGGCCTTTTCGATGCGGTAGTCGAGGAACTCCTGGGCGGCGTTCAGCAGCTTCTTGAAGGCCTCCGGCCCCTGTTTCCGAATGAGCGAATCGGGATCCTCGCCCGCAGGCAGGGCGGCGACCTTCACCAGCAGGCCTGTGGGTGCAAGTATCCTGAAGGCTTTCACGGCCGCCTCGATGCCCGCGTTGTCGGAGTCGTAGCAGAGCACCACTTCATCAGCCAGACGCTTGAGGGCCTTGGCATGAAACTCGGTGAAGGCGGTGCCCTGGCCGGCGACGGCGTTGGTGAAGCCGGCTTCGTGGATCATGAGGGTGTCGATCTGGCCCTCGCAAACGATGGCCTGGCCGGCCTTGGAGATGGCGCGTTTGGCGCGGTCGAAGCCGAAGAGCACGCGGCTTTTGCTGAAGATGGCGGTTTCCGGTGAATTGAGGTACTTTGCGGTCTTGGCGTCGGCCTGAAGCAGGCGGCCGCTGAAGGCGATCACCTCGCCGTTGTCATTGCGGATGGGAAACATCAGCCGGTCACGGAAGTTGGGGTAGATGCCGCGCTCGTTCTGCTTCAGGATGCCGGCGTCGAGAAGGGCCTGCTGGCCGAACTTGTTTTCCGCCGCCCATTGCCGGAGGAGCTGGCTGGTGCCCGGCGCATAACCGAGCTGCCAGTTTTTGGCGATGGTGGAATTGATGCCGCGGCCCTTGAGATAGTCGCGGGCCGTTGCGGCAAGCGGGCTCTTCATGAGGAGCTGGTGGAACCAGTCCGTGATCTCCTGATGAATGCGCAGGAGCAGGGTGCGGTGCTTGGCCTCCTTTTCCGCATTGGCGTCCCAGACCTCCTCCTGGATGCGGATGCCTGCGGTGTCGGCCAGGCGCTTGACGGCCTCCATGAAGGTCATGCCGTCATGGTTCATCAGGAAGCGGAAAGCGTTGCCACCCGCGCCGCAGCCGAAGCAGTGATAGGAGTTGGTGGACGGCCTGACGTTGAAGGAGGGGCTCTTTTCGTTGTGAAACGGGCAGAGGCCGACCCAGTTGGTGCCCCGGCGCGTGAGCTTCACCGACCTGCCGACCAGGTCCACGATGTCCGTGGCGGCCAGGATCTGCTGGAGGGTTTCTTCGGGAACTCGGGTCATGGGCGGCGGACAGGGACGGAGGCGCGGTTTTCACCCGAACTCAAGGCTGGAATCCACCTTCGAGCGCCTGTGGGCCTTTGCCTTGGGATGGGCGTCACTTCACCGGTCCGGTGCTCATGAGGTACTTGAAGAGATGCGCCACGTTCTCCTCGCCCAGGGCGGTCAGCAGGCCCTCGGGCATCAGCGACATGGGAAGCTGCTGCTGTTCGGCGACCTGGGACTTTTCCACCACCAGCTTTTCCGCCGGTGTCTGGATGGTGAGTGTCTTCTCTGTCTGCTGCGGGATGACGCCGGTGATCGTGCGGCCGTCCTTGAGCTTGAAGACGGTCATTCGGTAGTCGGCAGGCACGATGGCGCTGGGGTCGATGATGTTTTCCAGGAGGAAGGTGAGCTTGTGGCGGTCTCCGCCGGTGAGGTCGGGCCCGAGCTGGCCGCCTTCACCGTAAAGCTTGTGGCAGGCGCCGCAGACGCTGGTGAAGAGTGTCCTGCCCTTCACGGCATCACCGGAGGCCAGACGGGCCTCGCTAAGCTTCACCATCCATCCTGACAGTTCGGCCTTCTTGGCCTCGGGCGTGTCGCGCAGCTCGCCCCAGACGGCGGTGAGCTTGCTGGTCAGGTCGGCGTCGTTCAGGCTGCGGATGGCGCGGGCCTGGTAGGGCGTGATGAGCGTCTTCGGCACCTGGCCGGACTTCACGGCATCCAGCAGGGCCTGGGCAAAGGCGGGCCTTGTGACCAGGGTGGCGACCGTGGCGGCCTGCTGCTCCTCGCTGCGCTGCGGCCAGGGATTGAGCAGGGCCTTCGGGATGCCGGGGTCGTCGTAGGCCGCAAGTGCGCGGCGTGCGACCGTGCCCAGCACCTTGTCATTGATCAGGCCGCGCACGACCTTGAACAGCTCCGGGCTGGTGCTGCGAGTGAGGCTGGCAAAGGCGTTCTGACGGGCGTTGGCGTCACCTTCCGTGTCCTTGACGAGGGCGATGAGCTCTTCGACCGCACGGCCGCTGCCGAAGACCAGGGAGAGCTTCTGCAGTAGTGCGGTGTCCACGTCCTTGGCAGCGGCGGCAAACGACTCCCAGCCCTTCGGCTTTGCCGCCTTGCTCATGCCGTCCAGGCCGGCGGCCATGCCGGTGAGCACGTCACTGCGCGCCAGGCTGTCCTTCGTCATCAGGGCCACCAGGGCATCAACGGCGTCCGGGTTCTTCTCGATGTCCTCGGCGATGCGGCGGGCGACGAGCCGGCGCACGGTCGGAATCTTCGCGCCGGCGATGAACTCCACGCCCTTCATGGGATCCGCCGCGACGGCGGGCTCGATGCCGTACCAGATCATCAGCGGCTGCTGGCGGTCGTTGGCATCCTCCTCATGCTGCGCAAGCGCGGTGGCGATGGGCCAGCGTTCCTTGAGCTCGAGGCGCTGCATGTCAGAAGCGGCATGCAGCCTGTCCAGGCCGTCGCTGCTTCTGGCGTCCTGCTCGGGGCGAATCTGCCTGGGCTTCGGCCCGGCGCCTCCTTCATAAGCCTTCTGAAGCTCCATCCTGGCCCACCAGTTGTTCTGCTCCTGCGGGACCTTTTTCCCCGTTTCATACACAATCTTGTAAATGCGTCCGCTTGTCCGGTGCACGCCGTCGTTGTCGTGGCATTCGCCGGAGTCGGACCAGTCGGCGACGAAGACGTTGCCGTCGGGGCCGGTGAGCAGGTCGATGCCGCGGAACCAGGTGTCCCTGGCCTGCATGAAGTCGGGCGCGTGCTGGCCGGTGTAGCCGCAGCCTTGGCGCACGAGCCTGTCCACGTTGATGCGGTTGCCGTGCAGGTTGCAGGTCAGCATGGCGCCTTGATATTCCTTCGGCCACAGGCCGCCCTGGTAGATCAACATGCCGACGTGGGCATGGCCGCCGCCGAGTTCCTTGGTTTTGCCGCTGATGCCGTTGCGGATGTCGCTCCATTTCTCGGAGCCGGTGTCCCAGTGGAAGTGGTCGGCCGTCTGCTCGATGATCTCATAGACGTGCGGGTTGAGGTGCGTGCCGAACATGCGGCGGTAGTAGGCGCCGGGGATGACGTGCCAGAGATGGCCGATGACGGTGTTGATCATGAACAGCTCGCCCTCGGCGTTCCAGTCATGACCCCAGGAGTTGGTGCCGCCATGGGCGACGGTTTCCAGCGTCTTGCCGCCGGGGTGGTAGCGCCAGATGGCGCAGTTCATGCGCACGCGCTTTTCGCCCGGCGTGCCGGGCGCGCCGACCGCCGAGGTGTCGGTGATGCCATGGCGGCCGTAGAGCCAGCCGTCGGGGCCCCAGCGCAGGCCGTTGACTATGTTATGGCCGATGGTCTTGGTGTTGAAGCCGTCCAGCAGCACCTCGGGCTCGCCGTCGGGAATGTCATCGCCGTTCTTGTCGGCGATGAAGCTGAGGGTTCCGTTGTTCAGGAGCCACACGCCGCCGTGACCGACCTCGACGCTGGTGAGATAGGCCCCCTGATCCCAGAAGACCTTGCGGCTGTCGTGCTTCCCGTCGCCATCCTTGTCTTCGAGAATGATGACGCGGTCGCGCAGCTTCGTGTCCCAGCGGTCCGGGTTTTCGGCGTAGGTGTAGCATTCGGCGACCCAGAGGCGGCCCTTGGAGTCCCAGGCCATGCCGATGGGTTGCTGAACATCTGGTTCGGCGGCAAACACCACGCACTTGAAGCCCGGCGGAAGCTGCATGGTTCTCGCGGCCTCCTCGGCAGGCATCGGTCCGCCTTTTTCAGTGTTGAAGACGGCGGGGAAAGGCTCGGCGGCAAGGAGGCCGGCGGTGAGCAGGGGCAGGGCGGCGAGACGGGGAAACATGGGGCGGGGATCGGGAATGAAAACAAACGCTGAATCAAGGGCGGAACTTCGGGCTTCGGGCTTCGAGTTTCGGGCTTCGAGTTTCGGGCTTCGAGTTTCGGGCTTCGAGTTTACTGGGTGATCTCCGCCCGCAGCTTCTTCGGCAGCGAGGCGACAACGAGATCATAGGAGTGGCGGATCAGTTCGAAGATCAACGCGTTGGGCAGGCGGCCTTCGAGGGTGAGGGTGTTCCAGTGTCGCTTGTTCATGTGGTAGCCCGGCCGGACGTCCTCGTAACGGTCGCGCAGGTCGATGGAACGGTCGGGGTCGCACTTCAGGTTGGCGGTGGCGGGGTGTTCGTCGGGCAGGGTCAGGGCGAACATCTTGCCGCCCACCTTGTAGACCAGCACGTCAGGGCCTAATGGCGTGGTCTCCTCGACATGAGGCAGGGACAGGCAGTGGGCGCAGAAATCGGCAAGGTGCATGGCGGAGACAGGATACTCTGCAAAAAGGCCGTTGCGGGCAAGGACAGGCGCCCGAGAATCGTGGCGCAACTTCTCAACCAACGATCCTTCATGAAACGCTGGCGCATCGCAGGCATCAACTTTGACCACTTTCACATGGGCGATCTGCTCCGGCAGACGGCCGAGCATCCGAACGCGGAGATCGTCGCGATCTGCGACGAGCAGCCCGGGCGCATGACGGAGGCGGCTAGGAACTTCAGCCTGCGTCCCGACCAGGTGTTCACCGACCCCCGGGCCTGCCTGGAGCGGACAAAGCCGGACATCGTCGTGCTCTGCCCGGCGGCGTCAAAGCATGGCGAGTGGGTGGAGAAGGTGGCGCCCTTCGGCGCGCACATCCTGATGGAGAAGCCGTTTGCGGGCAGCGTGGCGGAGGCTGATCGCATGGTCGCCGCGATGAAGCCGGCCGGCCGGGTGCTGGCGATCAACTGGCCGCTGGTTTGGGATGCCGCGCAGCAGACGGCGCACCGGCTGATCCTGGAAGGCCTGATCGGGGAGCCCCTGGAGTTCCAGCACTGCGGCGGCAACCGCGGCCCGCTGTATCATGGGGCCGACAAGATTGAAAAGGAGCCGACGGCCGAGGAGAAGTCGGCGAGCTGGTTTTACAGCGCGGCGCAGGGCGGGGGGGCACTGCTGGACTACATGGGTTACGGCACCACCCTGGGCACCTGGCATCTTGGCGCCAAGGTGCCCGAGGAGGTGACCTGCACCTGGCACGCCGCGCCGGGGCTTGAAGTGGACGAGCATGCAGTTGCCGTCATCCGCTACAAGCATGGCCTGAGCCGCAGCGAGACACGCTGGGGAACGTTCACCGATCCCTGGACGCACCAGCCTCAGCCGAAGTGCGGCTTTGTCATCCGTGGCAGCGAGGGAACGCTGAGCTGCCATGACTATGAACCGTTTGTGCGTGTCCAGACCCGTGCGCGTCCGGAAGGCTTCGAAGTGCCGGCTGACGAGGTGAGGTCTCCGAACCGCAATCCGATCGAGCATCTCATCCACCATCTGGAGACAGGCGCTCCGCTGATCGGGCCGCTGACGCTGGAGATCAGCCGCATCGGCCAGCAGATCGTGGACACGGCCTTCCTGAGCGCGCAGCAGAAAAGGACCCTGCCGCTCGTGGGCTGAATGTAGGTTGGGTCAGCCGGCTGCCGTTGTGGCTGCCTGAAGGCGGCGATGCTTCTCAGGTGAGCTGCCAGGGGCCGCGCATGGGGCGGGTCAGCATGGCCGAGGCCTCGGTGTCGTCGAGGATCTGCTCGGTCGCGGGGTTCCAGCGGAGCCTCCTGCGGCCAAGTCGCAGGCCGATGTTGGCGAGGTGCGCGATGGTGATGCTGCGGTGTGCGTATTCGATGGGCGCTGCCGGCTTCACGCCATCGCGGATGGCGTCGATGAAGTTGCGGAAATGATCCTTGCTTTCATAAAGCCGGACAGCGCCTTCGGCCAGGGGCTTGCGCAGCGCGTCGGGCTGGATTTTCAGCATGCCGCGCGAGCAGATGATGCTGCCCAGCTCGCCCTCGAAGGCGATGCCGGCGCCGAAGTCCTGCTTGTCCTTCACGCGCACGGTCGTGCCGTCGGCGTAGCGATAGGCGAACGAAAAGTGCGGGCAGGTGTTGTAAAGGCTGTCTGGGGCCGGCCATTCCGCCTCGAGGTCGAAAAACTCCACGGGGCCTCCCTCGTTCTGGTCGAGCGCCCACTGGACGATGTCGAGATGATGCGCGCCGAAGTCGGTGACATTGCCGCCGGAGTAGTCGTAGAACCAGCGCCAGTTGGAATGCAGCCTGGCGGGGCAGAAGGGGGCTTCAGGAGCGGGGCCGAGCCAGAAGTCGTAGTTGAGCCCTTCGGGAACAGGGCAGGGGGTGGTTTCGGCGGCATGGCCGTTGTTGTCCCGGTTGTCGCTGGCGAGGCCGACACGGATCTGCTTGAGCCTGCCGATGCGGCCGTTGCGGACGTATTCGCAGGCCATGCGAAAGTGGATGTCGCTGCGCTGCTGGCTGCCGGTCTGCCAGGTGACGCCGCTCTTGCGCACGACATCGCTCATGAAACGGCCCTGGGCGACGGTGAGGCTGAGCGGCTTTTCGCAGTAGATGTGCTTGCCGGCCCGGGCGGCGGCCACGGCCTGCAGGGCATGCCAGTGGTCGGGCGTGGCGATCTGCACGGCATCCACGTCGGCACGCGCCAGCACCTCGCGGAAGTCCTCGTGCACACCGCAGCCTTTCGTGCCGTAGCTGCCGTCCACCAGCCTTCGCGCGGGTTCACGGCCGAGCACGCCCGCCTTTTTGATGATGCCTTTGTTATACCGGTCGGACTCGCGCTCGACATCGCAGACGGCGATGACCTGCACGCGCTCATCCTGGAGGAAGTTTTTCAGCACGTCCGTGCCGCGTCCGCCGCAGCCGATCAGGGCCAGGGTGGTGCGGTTGGAGGGGGCTGGGCGTCCGTCCTTCCCCAGCGCGGAGGCCGGGATGACCGTGGGAAATCCAACGGCCGCGCCGACGCCGGCGCACTGTTGAAGAAAACGGCGGCGTGACGGGACTGGGCTGGCGGGGATCATGGCGGTCAGTCCACAACGTGACCAAACAGCCCCGTCCTTTCCGTCAGCTTCCCCTCAGGGCAAGTTCCATTAGCGCCAGCACGCTGGGGCTGTCCTTGATGCGGCCGTCACGCGCCATGGCGACGGCCTCGCGCAACGGCAGTCGCAGCACCCGCAGCTTCTCTGTCTCCTCAGGGCTGGATTCACCCGGTGTCAGACCGCGTGCGATGAACAGGTCACAAACTTCGTTCGTCGTGGAGTTGGAAAGCTGGAGGCCGGTGAGCAGCGGTTCGATGATGGCGGCCCGCAGTCCTGTTTCCTCAAGCAGTTCGCGGCGGGCGCATTCCTCGGGGGATTCTCCGGGCGGGCAGCCGCCCTCGGGGATCTCCCACTCGTAGCTGTCATGGCAGTAGCGCCACTGGCCGACCAGCCAGGTGAAGCCTTGGTCATCCACGGGCACCACGCCGACGGCGCGGTTGCGGTATTCCACGACGCCATAAATTCCACGGCCGCCGCTTGGATTGATGACCTGGTCCTCCCTGACGCGGATCCAGGGGTTCAGGTAGGCCTCCCGAGTGCTGAGCGTGGTCCAGGGATTGGTTTCAACGGCGGTGAAGTCGGCGGACATGACGCTTCCTGTGCCCCAGCTCGGTTCCAGATTCAAGCCAGCGCCTTGCCCCAATCCTCCTGGCTGAAGCCTGTCAGAAACACCTTTTGTTCGGCATCGATGGCAAACGGGCGCTTCACCAGGCTGCCGTTGCGGGAGAGCAGTTCCAGCGCCTCGTCCTCGCTCATGGAGGGCAGGCGGTCCTTGAGGTTGAGAGCCCGGTAATCCTGGCCGGAGGTGTTGAACAACAGGCGGAGCTGGCCGCGAGCCTTGAGCATGGCCCTGAGTTCGCTGAGGCCTGGAGGGGTTTCGCGAATCGCAACTTCAGCATGGGCGATGCGCTGTGACTTCAACCACTTGACGGCGTTGCGGCAGGTGGAGCAGCCCTGGTAGGTGTAAACTTTCAGCATGGGATGACGAGGTCGCGCTTAGCGATGAGGAAAGCCTTGGCAACCTGGCTTTTTGCGTCGAAAGCCCTTGTTCACAGGGGCGTTCCTTATTCACAGGTCCGAGTTTTTCATCAGACCCACATCTTGTTTAAGTTTTATTAAACATCCCCAAGATAAAGGAAAAACAAACCTTCTCGCTTGCCCGAACGGGGTCGGACCGGGTTCCTTGGACAGCTTCAACCCAACTGCCGCCATGTATCTCAAGACTCTCACCATCCACGGCTTCAAGTCCTTTGCGGACAAGACCAACTTTGAGTTTCACAAGGGTGTGACGGGCATCGTCGGTCCCAACGGCTGCGGCAAGTCGAACGTGGTCGACGCCATCCGCTGGGTGCTTGGGGAGACCTCAGCGAAGGCGCTGCGAGGAGAGGAGATGGCGGACGTCATCTTCAACGGCACCGACAAGCGCAAGCCGGTCGGCATGGCGGAGGTGACGCTGGTCATGGCCGACTGCGAGGTGTCGCTGGGCGTGGATTACAATGAAGTCGCGATCTGCCGCCGTGTCTTCCGTGACGGCCGCAGCGAGTACCGGCTGAACGGCACGGTCTGCCGTTTGAAGGACATCCATGACCTGTTCGCCGGCACGGGCGTCGGCCGCGCGGCCTACTCGATCATGGCCCAGGGCCAGATTGACATGCTGTTGAGCTCGAAGCCCGAGGATCGCCGCACGGTGTTCGAGGAGGCCGCCGGCATCACCAAGTTCAAGGGCCAGAAGCGCGAGGCGCTGCGCAAGCTGGAATACACCGAGGCCAACCTGCTGCGCGTGCAGGACGTGATCGCGGAGGTGAAGCGTCAGATGGGCTCGCTGCAGCGGCAGGCCGCGAAGGCCAAGCGCTACCAGGTGCTGCTGGACGACTCACGGATGCTGGACACGCATCTTGCGCACAAGCATTACACCGACTTCAGCGCCGAGAAGTCCGAGGCGGAGAATCATGTGCGCATGATCACCGAGCAGCTGGATGCCGTGCAGACGCGTCTTTCCGCCGCCGAGCACGAGGCGCTGGAGACCCGCGAGGCCTACCACAGCATTGAATCCCAGATCAACCAGCTGCGCGGCCAGGCCCAGGAGCTGAGGAGCCAGATCCAGAGCGCGGAGGGGCGCATCGGCTTCAACAACGAGCGCAACGAGGAGCTGCAGACCCGCATCCGTCAGAACGAGGAGCAGATCGAGCGCGGGCGCGACACCCTGGAGCAGCAGCGTCGGGAGATGCTTAGCGCCGACGAGCAGATGGACCTGCTGCGTTCCGCCATCGAGACGCGCCAGCAGGCCCTGAACGAGCATCTCACCGTGCACAACAGCATCGTGCCGGACCGTTCACGCCTGGATGAAGACCGTCGTGCGGTGCGCGAGATGATCCGCCAGTTCGAAGGCCAGATTGCCGCGGCGGAGTCGCGGGTGCAGAGCCTGAACAGCCAGATCACCAATGACCGTCAGCGTCAGGAGACCCTGGCGCATGACATACATAACGCCTCGCAGGCCCGCGAGTCCAGCCAGGTCGAGTTTGACCATCTCCAGCAGATGATCGCCGAGCTGGAACAGAACCGCAACGACCTGGACGAACGCGCCAAGACCTGCGCCCGTGAGATCATCGAGAAACGCCGCCAGCGCGACGAGCTGATGGAGCAGCTCAACGAACTGCAGCGTGCGGTCACCCAGCGGCGCAGCCGCATCGAGATCATCGAGCAGCTCTTGCAGAAGGGTGAAGGCCTGGCCGAGGGCACCCAGCAGGTGCTGAAGGGGCTCGACAATCCTGAAGTCTACTCCGTCGGCGTGCGCGGCATCCTGGCCTCGTCCATCGAGGTTGAGCCGCAGTTCATCACGCCGATTGAGGCGGCGCTGCGCGACCATCTTCAGGCGGTGCTGCTGACGGACAGCGAACTGGCGGGGCAGATCCTTGACCGGCTGGCCGAACACAAGCTTGGCAAGGCCGCCCTGATTCCTGCGGATTTCGCCACCATGCGGCCGCAGCCCGACCGCCAGCTCGTGCCCGAAGGCGCCGTTGCCTGGGCGATTGAAAAGGTGCGCGCCAGGCCGGGGGTTCAGGACATCACGGACCGCCTGCTTGGCAACGTGCTGATTGTCGAGGACCTGCATGCCGCCCTGCGCATGAAGCGCACGCTTCGTGACGTGGCGATCGCCACGATGAAAGGTGAGTTTGTCGGCGCGGACGGCATCATCCATGGCGGCGCGACCAAGGAGGAGGGGGCCTCGACGCTGCGCCGTGAAGCCGAGGTGCGCACGCTCAAGGCCGAGCTTGAAGGCCTCGAATACCAGCTTTTGGAAAAGGAGGAGGCCGCCGATCAGATGCGCCAGCAGCTGGAGGAAATGCAGCGTGAGGAGGTGTCCCTGCGCGAGCAGTCGCAGCGTTCCCGCGAGGAGTTTTCGCAGCTGACCGGCCAGGTCAGCGTGGTGCAGCGCGCGCTTCAGCAGGCGGTGACCAAGCTGGAGAGCATCGAGTGGGACCAGTCCCAGATCACCAACCGCATCCAGGCCGCCGAGGCGCAGATCCAGTGGCAGCAGCAGGAGGCCGGCGTGGCGCGCGAGCAGCTTGACGGAGCACGCGAGCACGAGCAGCAGCTGGAGGTCGAGATGGAGGCCTTCCTCCGCCGTGAGCTGGAGTCCCAGGAGCGGCTGAGCGAGCTGCGCAACGCCCTCGCCCTGGAGCAGAACAGCCTGCACTCCATCGAGCGTCAGAAGGCGCCCATGGCCAGCCGCCTGCACGAGCTGGAAAACACCATCCACCGTTTTGAAAATGAGATCGCCGCATGGCGCGGCCGCATCGGGCAGAGCATGGCCGAGAACGCCCGCTTTGCCGAGCAGGTGGAAGGTCAGCGCGGCGCCATTTCAGCGATTGAAGAGCACCTTCAGATCAGGACCGAGGAACGCGCCGACGCCTTTGAGCGGGTGAACCTTCTCGAAAGCCAGCTGGTGCAGCTTCGTCAGCAGTCCCAGGGGCTCAGCGACAGCCGCAACCGCATCGATGTTCAGCTCACGCGTGTGGATCTGCGCCTCGAAAACCTGATCAACCAGGTGCAGGAGCGCTACAACTTCCACATCAGCGCCTTTGAGCCCGACTACCACGCCCTCATGCTCACGATTGACGAGCAGAAGCGCAGCCGCGGCCGTGTTGAAAAACGCAAGGCCACCCTGGATGCCCGCGAAGCATCGGGTGAAAACGAGCCTGCGCCTGAAACCTCCGCCGGAAACGCCGCCGAGCCTGTCGAGGAAGGTCAGGACGCCGCCCTCGAAACGCCTGCCATCGCTTCCGAGGAGGAGATCGACGTGGATACCATCACGCTTCCGGGCGAGGAAGGCCAGCCGGACTGGGACTTTGTCACGGAAGTCGTCTCGGAGCTGAGGCAGAAGCTGGAGGGCATCGGCCCGGTCAACCTGGACGCCATCCAGGAGTTTGAGGAGCTTGAGGAACGCCACAACTTCCTCGACAACCAGTACAACGACCTTGTGAAGTCGAAGGAGGAGCTGCTGGAGGTGATCGCCAGGATCAACGAGACAACGAAGACGATGTTCTCGGAAACCTTCCAGCAGGTGCGCATCAACTTCCAGAACAACTTCCGCGAGCTGTTCGGACCGACGGCGAAGGCGGACCTCATGCTCATCGACGAGGCGGATCCTCTGGAGTCGGGCATCGACATCATCGCCAAGCCGCCCGGCAAGAAGCTGCAGACGATCACGCTGCTTTCCGGTGGCGAGCGCAGCATGACCGCGGTGGCGCTGCTGTTCTCGATCTATCAGGTCAAGCCATCACCGTTCTGCGTGCTGGACGAGCTGGATGCTCCCCTGGATGAATCGAACATCTCCCGCTTCCTCAAGATGCTGGACAACTTCATCGACAACTCCCAGTTCATCATCGTCACGCACAACAAGCGCACGATGGGCCGGGCGGATGTCATCTATGGGGTCACCATGCAGGAGTTTGGCGTGTCCAAGCCCGTCGGTGTCCGCATGACGTCCGACGAGGGCGAGGCCAGGAGGAAGAAGCAGTCCAAGGACGAGGCACTGCAGCTCGAGGCGGAGGTCGCCGCCGATGAGGCGCACCACCGGGATGCATCATCGTCGGAGGCCGTGCAGGCGGAGGAACCAGGGACTTCCGAGCCGTCCGAGGACGCTGCTTCGGCGGATGAACCCGGGGAGCCGGCCCTTTCTTCCTGAGAAGTGCGTCATCGCGAGGATCGAAACGTCATGCTGGCGAGGATCGGCCGGAGCGCGGATTTCCAAATCCGCAGATGGCCCGAGCGCGGGATGTGTTTGGAGTAAGCACCCGTCTTCTTCGGAGATTCCCGGTCTCTTCATCTTGCGGATGCAGCCGGCGGGGAGGTTTCGAATGGGTGATGCCGAACCACCTTGCTGCGGAGTCGGAACTCCGCGCCCCGGCGCTGGCGCGAGGATCGAAACGTCATGCTGGCGAGGATCGGCCGGAGCGCGGATTTCCAAATCCGCAGCTGGCCCGAGCGCGGGATGTGTCCGGCACAGGCCCCCGTCATTTTCGGAGATTCCCGGTCTCTTCATCTTGCGGATGCAGTCGGCGGGGAGGTTTCGAACGGGTGAGGCCGAACCACCTTGCTGCGGAGTCGGAACTCCGCGCCCCGGCGCTGGCGCGAGGATCAAAGCCTCAAGCGGCTGCGGAAGTCGGGAACGACCGCCCTGCAGACCGTTGCATCCGTGCCTTGAACCTCAAAAGTCCAGGAAGATCTCGGCGCGGCGGTTCTTGGAACGCCCTTCAGGGTCGTCGCTACCGTCAGCCTTTTGGTTAGGGCTGAGGGGCTGGGCCTTGCCTGCGGCCGTGGTGATGATCTGAGATTCGGACACGCCGAGGGCCGAGAGCTGCTTCTTCACCGTGTCGGCGCGGGACAGTGAAAGGCGTAGATTGTAGTCGTCCGTGCCCTTGGCGTCCGTGTGCCCGGTGATGTGCAGCTTCTTGCCAGGGTCCGACTTCAGCAGGCCGGCGACGATCTCGAGCTGCTTCTGGGCCCGTGGATGGAGCTGGGCCTGGTCATATTCAAAATACAGGGCGAGGGATTCCCCGCCCGAAGGATTTTTGACAATCGGAGTGTAGGGCACGCCCAGCTTGGAGGCCGATGCGGCGTAGGAGCCGAGGATTTCCGAAAGGTTCAGGCCCACCACGCGCCAGGGCTGGTCCAGGCCGCTGCGCTGGAGCTCCAGGCCGAACTCGGTGCTTTGCTGAAGGCTGGGCGACTGCACCTGGGCGATCACCCAGGAGACTTCTGGATTGGCGACAGTGATGATGAGCGGCTTGGTGGGCTTGAACTCGTAGCGACCCTCCTCAAAGACGATGCACAGGCCGGCCAGTCTTTCCGTGGGCACTTTTTTCTCGTCCACATACTTTCGAGCCTCGGTAAAGTCATGCCTCAGCAGAGCGCGAACGAAGTCGCTGCCGAAGCTCAGGGCATCACTGCCCTCCGCGACGGTGAAGATTTTTTTGCCGGGAACCGCGGCGGGCGCTGCTGACGATGCCTTCGTGGCCGTGTTGTTGCCAGCTGTGGCAGGTGCAGAGGGGGTGGGTGACGGCGCGGCGGCTGTTGCAGTCATGGCCGGGGCTGGCAGCGCTGCGGCCAGCTCCCTGGGCAGTTCAAGCCGGGTGATTTTCCAGCCCATGCGCTCATCGCGTTCGAGGTCAAGCTGAAGCCTGAGGGGGTTTGGCTGGCCGGGAAGGGTCAGCGGCAGCGCCAGGCGTGTCTTGTTTTCCACCAGTCCCAGGATCTCCACCTGGTCTTCTCCGCCCACTTTGGCTCCAAGCTGTTTGACCATTTTTTCCAGCATGGCCGCCGCGGCCGCCGCCTGGGCTGGGTCCGAGGCTGCGGCAAGGCTGCCCGCACGGGCGAAGTCTTCAGCCGCGAGGCTGCGCGTCATTTCCTTGCCGAGATCCAGAGGGCGCGCAAAACCGAAGCTTGGCGCCGTTGCTGCCGGGGTGGGGGTGGGAGCGGGAGCCGGCGGGGGCGGCATCGCCTTGGGGGACGCAGGTGTGGCCGGCGCCGGAGCGGGGTTCGGCGCGGGTTTCATCGCGTCTTTCACCGGCACCGATTCCAGGGCCGCTTTTTTGTCCAGGGCCGGCTTGGTGATGAAGAAAAAGACAAGCGCCGCAACAAGCAGCGCCAGTCCGACAATCACAACCGGCATGGCTCGTCCGGAGGTGGAGAATGCAGGGCGCGGTTGGCGGGAGTGGCAGGGGATCAGCATGTTGCCGTTGTCAGGTGACAGCATTAAAGATGCCATGCCCAGGCCCTGTGTCCAAGGCGCATTTTACAAGTCCCTGGCCAGGCAGGCTCGACCCGAGGCGTCAGCCGTCCAGGCGGATTCCAGCCGGGTGCCATCCTTGTCGCGGGTGAAACGCGCCAGCAGGCAGGCGGCATCCTCAGGCGGCGGGGTCACGAGAATCTCTTGTCCTGTGGCAAGGGATTGTTCGATGGCGGCCTTCCATTCCTGGGCGGGAAGCTGAACCGTCAGCTCGCGCCCTGTCTGGTGCAGACGGAATCTTTTTCCAATGTCCGGAAGTCCGGACCAACCGGGGATTTCGAGACCTGCGATCACGCTTCCCGGGGGCAGGGGCATGTCATCCAGAAGCCAGGCCTGGGGAATCATCTGCCGCAGATGCTCCAGATGGCTGGCCCTCAGCAGCGCTGACCAGGAGGGCCTCAGTGCCGGGAGATGCAGGAAAGCAGCCCAGGCGGGGTCGTTCACCCAGCCTAGCGAACTTTGCGTCAGCCGCCAGCCTTCGGGGTGTTCGTGCAGAAGCAGGGTGAAAGGGCCTTCGGCCGTCATGCTGGAAGGTTCCGTCCGCGGTTTCCATCGCTGAAGGAATGTTCCGAGCTCTGCCTCGAAGCGCCCTTTGTCCATCCAGGCGAGAAGCTGCCTTGCGGCGGACTGCCACAGAAGGATCTCATGGCCAAGCGGACGGAGGTGCTTCAGGAGCGGTCTGGGCAGCTCGACGACAGCCTGCGTTTCCGGCGCCAGGGTCGGATCTTCGAGGCTGCGGACTAGGCTCTCAGGCACGGACATGGCCGTTCTTTGGGCCAGCATCCTCCCTGGATCAAGCGGGGTCTAGAGCTTGATTTCAGAAGCCTTGCCGCTGGAAACCTCCCAGGCATGAACCCTGCCCTCAAAGCTGCCGGCGAACACCCACTTGGAATCCGGTGTGATGACCACGCTGGTCAGGGCCTCGCCCACTGCCGTGAGACGCTTTTCCTTGCTGGTTTCGCTGCGCTGCTCGCCCACATGCTTCTTCAGGTCGGTGTGAACGCTGGCCGTGCCCTTGTCGGTGATGACGGCAAGCGACACGCCGTCCGCTGTCCAGTCCACGCCTGAAAAGACGATCTTCTTGTCTCCGAGGCTGACGTCCTGCTCTCGGCTTGCCACATCCCAGACCTTCACCTCACGATCCGCCCCGGCGGTGGCGATGCGGGTGGCGTCCTTGTTGAAGGCGACGGACAGCACGTGGTTGGTGTGACCTTCGTAAAAGGCCTTCAGCGCGCCGTCTCCGGTGTCCCAGATCCTGGCCATCTTGTCCGCACCGCCGCTCAGCAGAAGCTTGCCGTCGGCCGAGAGGCGCAAGGACAGGACATTGTCGTCATGGGCCTTCCAGGTCGTGAGAAGCTTGCCGGAGGCGAGGTCAAACCTGCGGAGAAAGCCCGCTCCTCCCGTTTCACCATCGGCGGCAAACAGGGTTTTCCCCGCGGCATCAACGACCACGGCGGTGATGGTGCCGATGAGGTTTTCGGTCATCGCCCTGGCCTGCTGGCGCGTGCTCATGTCCCAGACGACGACTTTTTGAAAGCCGCCCGAAACCAGCCAGCGGCCGTCCCGGCTCCAGGCCAGCGCGTTCACGGGTTCAGCATGCCCTTCCAGTCTGCCGATCACCGGGCGCTCCGCCTTGCCCAGGTCCACAAGCAGAATGCTGTTCGCGCGGGCGACGGCCAGGGTTTTGGCGTCGGGTGAAAGGCCCAGGGCGAGAACCGGCTGGTAGCTCGCTGGCATGGCTGTCAGCTTCACCGGCCTGACGTCGGGGGCTTCATCAAAAACACTGGCGTCCCAGCCGGCTCCGCTGTCGATCCAGCTTTTCAGGGAGGCAATCTGGGCGGCCGTCAGGTCCTTCTTGGGGGGCATGTGCGGGTCACCATCCTTCAGCACAAGCTGGTAGAGCAGGCTGTCGGCTGCCCTGCCGGGCACCAGGGTCACGCCGTTGTCGCCGCCCTTCATCATCTTTTCGTGCGTCGTGAGAAGCAGGCCGCCCTTGGCCTTGCCGGGCTTGTGACAGCCGACGCATTCATCGCGCAGAACGCGCAGGGCCGGCTTGATGACGGCGGACGGCTGTGCTGCGGAGGCCGGGGCGGGGACTGGGGCTTCTGCCGCGGTCACCCGAGCCGGGGACGTGAAAAGGCAGGGCAGGCAAAAAAAGGATGTCAGGGCGTGGCGGAGTCGCATCGGTCGGGGTGGAAGCATACGCGGCCGCCCCGCCCCCTCCTTGCGCCAAAGCGTTGGATCCGGCGTCGCAGGTGCTTCAGGGCGGAGGCGCTTCGCCGAGGAAGACGTCCACCTGCTGCCCGACATAAAGTTTGAACTTGTCCTGAGCCTTCAGGCTGTAGATCACCTGGAGCACCCTGGTGTCCACCCGCTCCGTGCTCGCCCCCGTCAGGGACTGCTTGGGAATCACGAAGGGCTCGATGCGCACGAACTCCAGGTCATGGCCGTTTTTTCCGTCGCCCTTGAGGAAGGCCCTGGCCGGCATCCTTTCACGGACGGACGAGGCGTTCTGCTCGTCGACATCAACGCGCACCTGCAGGGTGTCGATCTCGCCCAGCACCATGGCCGGCTGCCGGTTCTGCGGCGAGGCGTATTCGCCGGGCCGGATGTTGACCTGAAGGACGGTGGCGGCTCGGGGCGCGCGGACCGTCATGCGCTCAATGAGCAGGCGGGTTTGTCTGACGGCGGCATGGGCGGCGTCCAGCTGAGCCTGCGCCTGGGCGGCCTGGGCCCGGGCCACCGCAACATCATTGGTTCGGTTCTTCAGCTCATCCTGCGTGATGGCACGCTGGTCCGGCACGGACTTCAGCCTCTCCAGCATGTCCTGCTGCTTCACCAGCTGAGCCTGGGCGATGTCCAGGGTGGCCTTGTTCACGTTGATCGCCGCCTCCTGGCTGATCAGCTGCGCCTGCAGTTCGCGATCGTCGAGCTGGAGCAGAGGGTCGCCGGCCTTCACCTTCTGCCAGACCCGGGCCTTCACTTCGGTCACGAGGGCCGGGACGGGCGGGCCGATGCTGATGTTTTCCTCCAGCGATTCCAGGATGCCGGTGGCGGCAAGGCCATGGGCGAAGGGCTTCTCCGGCGGAGCCACCGGTGGCGGTGTCACCGGCGTCTCCTGGGCACGGATCACCTCCATCACCTGGGTCATCTGCCACACGCCCGCCACGGCCAGAGCAATGCTGCCGTAACGGACGAGGCGGGGAAGGACGTTCATGAGAGCTGTTACGCCCGTCATCCCGCCCTGGCAACCACCGGCCGTCCCTGGCCTGACGAAGGATGCCTCGTCCTGCCGACGTTATGAAATCATGCGCGCCAAGCTCCCTTCGCTGCTTCTGCTGACCTTCTGCTGCTGCCTGCCCGCCTTCCTCAGGGCCGGCGAGTTTCGTGTCGGTGCGGCACGCGTGGACATCACACCCAAGGACGGTACGCCGCTCGGCGGCTATTACCGATTCCGGGGCTCCGCCGGGGTGCTGGACCCGCTCTATGCCAAGACCCTCGTGATGGAAAAGGACGGCGTGCATGCGGCCATCGTCGTGCTCGACCTCTCGGGAACGGTGCGGCCGGTCGTGGAGGCGGCAAGGAAGGCTGTCCAGGAGCAGTGCGGCATCGAGGGCGATCATGTGCTGATCTCCGGCACGCACACCCACACCGGTCCCCAGCAGCCGCGCGGCTCGCTCATGGATGACATCACCCAGGTCAACACGCCTCCCGGTGTCGCCTACATCAGCGCCCTTCCGGGGCTCATCGCCGAGTCCGTGAAACAGGCGAAGGCCAGGCTGGCCCCGGCCAGCGCCTCCGCCGTCATCGCCCGCGCCGAGGGCATCAGCTTCAACCGACGGATCCTGCGTGAAGGCCAGGCCGAGGCGATCTGGCAGCCAAAAAAACTTCTCGCCACCGACAGGCCGGCAGGGCCCGTGGATCCTGAGCTGGGAGTGCTCGTTTTTCATGGCGCCGGAGCGGATGCGTCGCCGCTGGCATCCCTGCTGAACTTTGCCATGCATCCCACGTCCGTGGGCGGCGGCGTCAAGATCTCCGCGGATTACCCCGGGGTGTTCACGCGCCTGGTCAGCGAACGCCACGGCCCCGGCATGGTCTCCATCTTTGCCAACGGCTGCTGCGGCAACATCAACCATGGCGACTACATCACCGGCAAACGCCGCAGCACCCTGGAGCTTGGCACGGCGCTGGCCGATGCGGTGGACGCCGCCTGGCCTCGGCTGAAGCCTCTGCGCACCTTTGCGCCGCGCGTGCTTTCCACCCTGGTCACCCTCGAACGCCGCGCCGTCTCCGAGGCGCAGGCCGCGAAGGCCAGGGATATTGTCTCGCGCATGATGACCGAAAACCTCGGCACCGTGCCGATGGCCGAGGCGGTGTGCGTCATGGAGACGCTGGACAAACAAAAAGTGCCGCTGACGGCGGAGGTGCAGGTCATCGCCATCAGCGACGAGCTGGCGGTCGTCTCGCTGCCGGGTGAGATTTTTGTCGAGCTCGGCCTGGCCCTGAAGAAGGCCTCGCCCTTCCGTCACACCTTCATCGCCGAGCTGGCGAACGGCAGCATCGGCTATATTCCGAACCGCGAGGCCTGGCCGCAGGGCAATTACGAGGTGGTCAGCGCCCGCTGCGCCCCGGGCGGCGGTGAACGTCTTGTCGAGGCCGCGCTAAGGCTGCTGAACGAGGCGAGGAAAGGCGGATGAGGCCGGCTGGACGCGCTTCATCAAGATGGAGCCGCTGGCATTCTGCCAGGGTGCTGTGTAGGGTGGCCTTCCGTTGATCCCCATGCCCGATCGTTTCACCCCGAGCCGCCGCCATGAGACCTGGCTGACGCTGCCATCCCTGCTTTGGATGGCGGTGTTTTTTGCGGTGCCGGCGCTGAACCTGTTCATGATCTCCTTCCGGCCTGCGGAGGTGAGCGGGGACGTGGGGACGGGATGGACGGCCGATGCCTGGCGGGTGTTTGCCGAACCGGGTCATCAGGAGGTGCTGGTCAGGACCCTGGGCGTCTCACTGGCGACCACGGCGGGCTGTGTTCTTCTGGCCCTGCCGGCCGCCTGGTGCATCCTGCTGGCCGCGCCCTCCATCCGGCCCTGGCTGCTCCTGGCGCTGGTGCTGCCCTTTTGGACAAGCTTTCTGGTGCGTGTGTTCTCCTGGCGAGCTCTGCTCCAGTCCTCCGGACCTGTGGCCACGCTGCTGAAGGAGATGTGGCTTCTGGAGGATGGCGGCATGCTCCTCTACAATCCCTATGTCGTGGTGCTGGTGATGATCTACACCTGTCTGCCGCTGGCTGTCCTGCCGATGCATGCGGCGATGGAGAAGTTCGAATTCGGCACCTACGAGGCTGCGCGAGATCTGGGCGCGGGTCCGCTCCGGGCTTTTTGGTCGGTGGTCGTTCCGTCGGTGCGCGGCGGCATCGTGGCCGCCTGCCTGCTGGTGGGCGTGCCCAGCCTGGGGTCCTACGTCGTGCCTGAGATGGTGGGAGGGATCGATTCCGAATTGCTGGGCAGCAAGATCGGCCAGCGTCTTTTCTCCGACCGCAACCTGCCGGAGGCTGCGGCCCTGGCCTCAGGATTGGCCCTGGTGGCGATGCCTCTGGTCTGGCTGAGCCTGCGACGCCGAAAGGAGGAGCTGTCATGAGCCTCGCCGGAAAAGCCCGTCGCCCGTGGTTCTCCAGGCTGGTGCTCCTGGGCGTGCTGCTGTTCCTCTACCTGCCCATGGTCGTGCTGGTTGTGAACTCCTTCAACGCCTCGAAGTATGGCGGGCGCTGGGATGGCTTCACCCTGGGCTGGTATGAAAAGCTTGTGCAGGACGAGGCGACCCTTGCGGCCCTGGGCAACACCCTGAAGATCGCGGCGCTGGCGACCGGGATTTCGACGCTGCTCGGCACGCTGGCGGCCTGGTGCCTGCATCGTTACCGGTCGCGCCTGCAGTCCCTGCACCTGGTGGTGACGGAGCTGCCGCTGGCCGTGCCTGACATCTGGATCGGCGTCGCACTCCAGCTTTTCTTCATCCAGACAGGCTGGGAACTTGGCTTTGGCACGGTGCTGGCGGCCCATGTCACCTTCTGTTTGTGTTATGTGACAGCATTGATGGCCGGGAGGCTGCAGGATTTTGACATGCAGCTTCTCGATGCCGCGCGCGACCTGGGCGCGGGGCCCGTGCAGGTGGCGCTGCGCATCGTGCTGCCCGTGCTTCTCCCGGGCACGATCGCGGCCGGCCTCATGGCATTCATCCTGTCCGTGGATGATTTTGTCATCACCTTCTTCGTCTCCGGCGCTGGCGGTGCGACGCTTCCCTCAAAGGTCTATGCGATGGCCAGGACAAGCCGCAACATGCCGGTCATCAACGCGCTTTCCACAATCCTCATCCTCGCCACCCTGCTCGCCGCCCTTGCAGCACATCGTTTCTTCAAGCCGAAGCCCGCATGAAGCTTTTCAACACCCTCCTGCTTTCCCTCCTTCTGACGGCCTCTCTCCAGGCCGCCGGAGAATCCCTGCATGTCTACATCTGGGCCGACTACATCAAGCCGGAGCTCATCGAAAGGTTCGAGCAGAAGCATGGCTGCAAGGTGGTGGTCGACACCTTTGACTCCAATGAATCCATGTACGCCAAGGTCCGTGCCGGGGCGGCTGGTTATGACATCCTCGTGCCGAGCAGCTACATGGTGGGCCTGCTCTGGCAGCAGGGTCTGATCCGTGAGCTCGACCGCACCCTGATCCCGAACGCGGTCAACATGGACCCGGATGTTCTTTCGAAGCTGGAGGACGCGGCGATGTCACACAGCGTCCCCTATGCGACAAGCTACGGCGTCCTGGCCTATCGAAAAGATCGTTTTAAATCTCCCCCCGCCTCCTGGTCGGCTCTGGACTCCGCAGACGTCAGGCGCAGGGCCTGCGTGCTCAATGACATGCGTGAAACCCTGGGCGCCGCGCTGCGCCACCTTGGTTTCAGCGTCAACACACGGGATGTGGGGCAGCTCGCCAAGGCCGGCGAGGTCGTGAAGCGATGGAAGAAGGCCGTGGCAAAGTTTGACAACGAGCAGTACAAGAGCGCCATCGACTCGGGCGAGTTCGTGCTGGTTCACGGCTACAGCGGCGATCTTTTCCAGGTGGTCGAGGAAAACGACCAGGTGGGCATCCTGGTGCCGGAGGAGGGCGTCGTGATGGCCTGTGATGAATTTGTCATTCCTCGCAGCGCCCGCCAGCCAGCGCTGGCCCACGCCTTCATCAACTATCTGCTCGACGGCGTGGTGGCGGCCGAAAACATGCAGTGGACCGGCTACGTCTGTCCGAACAAGGACGCCATGGCGCGTGTCAGCCGCGAGTTTCTGGCCAATCCGGCGGTGGCCATTCCCGAGGCTGTGCGCGAGAAGAGCGAGGTGATCCGTGATCTCGGCAATGACCTGCCGAAGTACACCAAGATCTGGGACGAGATCAAGGCGGCGCGCTAGGCCATGCACGAAGCTCCGTGGATCGGAACGGAGCGCGGAACTCCGATTCCGCAGCGCCGCGAACGCAGGCAACCCGTGGAGCCAGCTTCACACCTCTTCGAATCTGCGGCCCATCCTTCGGGTTGAAGCGGGCGGCAGGGAGGTTTCATGCGCAGAGGCGAACCACCTTGCTGCGGATTTGGAAATCCGCGCCCCGGCGCTGGCGCGGGAATCGGAGCGTCCCCGAGTTGGCAGCTGTTCTCAATGGAGCGCGGAACTCCGATTCCGCAGCGCCGCGAACGCGGGGC
>Ga0315900_10001147_pt1 | contig 42603 bp, 72 predicted proteins | sample LakEriMetagenome_FD_203521 | JGI IMG/M metagenome (GOLD analysis project Ga0315900, IMG submission 203521) | Freshwater fungal communities from buoy surface, Lake Erie, Ohio, United States - Buoy 12 MA114 | ecosystem: Environmental > Aquatic > Freshwater > Lake > Lake biofilm | place: USA: Lake... | reverse complement strand
CGCCTATGCGAGGCCGCGATCGATTACGCCGCCGACAACCGCAAGACGAACGGCGAAACGTTTGCCGCTGACGACGAGCGAGCGGTCGCCATCGTTCGCGGGTGGATCGCTAGGTTGGCCTGAGAACTTGTCATTATGCGGACCCGGATAGCGCAGCCGCCGCCGGATAACGCCGCGCGAAACCCACGCCACGCGGCCGCGAGACGGCAGAGGCCGGCGCTATCCGGACCCGGATAAACACAAAACCACATCACAAACGATACGAAACGGTACGAGAAATGCAGGCCATCCTTGGAATCGACCCCGGCATCAGCGGTGCTGCGATGCTGCTGCGAGGCGATTGCGTCACGCTCGTCGGCGACATGCCGGTGGCGGACGTGCGAGGCCGGAAGACGATCGACCCTGCGGCAGTTGTCGCCATGATCCGCGCGGCCGGCACGATCCACATGGCGGTCCTTGAGCACGTTCAAGGCGTCCAGCAAGCCGGAGCAACCTCGGCGTTCTCTTTCGGCCGCGGCTTCGGGTTGCTAGAGGGTGTGCTTGCCGGCCTCGGCGTCCCGACAACGCTCGTCCGGCCACAGGTCTGGACGAAGGCTCTTGGCGTAAGCCGAGACAAGGGCAGCCACCGGCTCGCCGCCGGGAGGCTGTGGCCGTCGTCGGCCCACCTGTTTTCCCGCGTCAAAGACGACGGCCGTGCGGACGCCGCGCTTCTGTGTCACTGGTGGGTACGAAATGGAATCGGCGGCTGAACGCAAGCGGATACAAGACCTTGAGCGGAGCCGCGAGCGAACTCGCCGCGGGTCCGACATTGGCGAAATACCATCGGTTGTTGATCCTGCCAGGCGGGAGCGATGCCGGAACAGCCTGCGGTCGTTCCTCGTGGAGTATTTCCCATACTCCACCGGCTTGTCGCCATTCTCCGAAGACCATGAGCGTGTGATCGGACGTATCCAGGACTGCGTGCTGGCGGGCGGACGCTTCACCAACGCGGTGTATCGAGGGTTTGCGAAATCCACCATTTCGGAAAACGCTCTCTTGTGGGCCGTGCTCTACGGGCACAGGAAGTTTGGGGCGATCTTCGCGGCGGAAGCCGGGCTCGCCACCAAGGCGATCATGTCGGCGAAGACAGAGCTCTCCGACAACGATCTGCTCTACGCCGACTTTCCCGAAGTGTGCCACGCGATCCGTGCGCTTGAGGGCAAGCCGCAGCGGTGCGCGAGCCAGACGCACCAGGGCAATCGCACGCATATCCAGTGGACGCAGGATACGGTCGTGTTTCCGACCATTGCCGGCTCGCTCTCAAGCGGGGCGATCATCACCAGCCGCGGCCTGACGGGCTCGATCCTCGGCCTGCGGCACAAGGCCGCCGACGGCCGGCAACTCCGGCCGGACTTCGTGATCGTGGACGACCCGCAGACGCGGGAAAGCGCACGCTCGCCGGTCCAGTGCCAGGCTCGGCTCGAAATCCTCCTCAAGAGCGTTCTCAAGCTGTCCGGGCACACGACGAGCATGGCGTGCGTCGTGAACGCCACGGTGATTGCGCCCGACGACATGGTGGATCAGCTCCTCGACGCCGGCCGGCATCCGGGGTGGCAGGGCGAGCGGATACCGATGGTGCGAAAGTTCGCGGACCGCCACGAAGACCTCTGGATGGACCGCTACCGCGAAATCCGCACGTCATTCGCCAGGGACGTTGTCGGCGACCAGAAGCGCGCCCATGCGGAGGCCAACGCGTTCTACGGCGAGAACCGCGAGGCGATGGACGCGGGCTGCCTCGTGTCGTGGGCAAGCTGCTACGACCCGGAGCGAGAAGTGTCGGCCATACAGCATGCGTACAACGCGCTGATTGACGACGGCGCCGACGTGTTCGCCAGTGAGTTCCAGCAACAGCCGCTCAAGGACGCGGCCGAATCGGCCGGGCTCAAGGCCGACGACGTGCGTGCCCGGGCGATTGAAGTGCCGCGATGGATCGTGCCTCGCGGCATCGACTCGTTGACGGCGAGCGTGGACGTGCAAAAGGATTTGCTCTACTGGGCCGTCGTGGGCTGGGGGCACGGCTTCCGCGGCCACCTGGTTGCATACGGTGCCTACCCGGATCAGGGCCGCGCATATTTCAGCCTGCGGGATGCGAAGAAAACGCTCGGCCGAGCCCACGGCGACAACGTCGAGGCGGCGATTCACGCTGGGCTGGAGGCCGTGGCCGCGATGCTTCTGGACCGCGAGTTTGCCCGCGAATCGGACGACGCCGTTCTCCGGTGCGATCAGATGTTCGTGGACGCTAACTGGGCACAGACGCAGGGCGTCGTTCGAGACTTCGCCAGGCGGTCCCGGTGGGGGCCGCGAATCCTGCCGACGCACGGCCGGTTCGTGGGCGCCAGCGGCCAGACGCTTTCCGACAAGGCACCGGACAAGGGCGAGCGGGTTGGGCCGAACTGGCGCACTAGCACGATCGGCAAACAACGGCACGTCCTGTTCGACACGAACGCGTGGAAGACGTTCATCTCGTCGCGGATCAAGATGCCGATTGCAGACCCCAACGGGTTCACGATCCACTCCGGCGACCACACGATGCTCGCCGAGCAACTCTCGTCGGAAGTGCCGGTGCGTGTCGCGAGCAAGGCGCGAGAATGCGACGAGTGGCGGCTGACTCCTGGACGCGACAACCATCTGCTCGATTGCGTTGTCGGTGCAGCCGTGGCGGCGTCATACCGGGGGGTTTCGGCAATCGGGGTAGAGGGCCGGCCCATTGCGCCGGCTCGGGTCGTGACGCGAGAGGAGATGGCGAAGGCCAGGGCGGCGGTCATGGCGAAGGCGCAGAGACGGTGGTGAGGCGGTTGACCCATTGCGCCGGCGTGGCAGAACGAAGTGCGGTCCGGCCGCGAGGCCGGAGTTCACCCTTCGGAGGTATTTCAATGCGAAGTCTTCTCGCCTCTCTGATCGTGGCCGTGGCGTCGGTGGCTGCCGCGGCGCCGCCCGTCGTCGTTGTGACCGGCGCGCAGGATCATGCCGTCGTGCTCGCGCGGCGCGGCGCTCTCGTCCACTCCAGCTGCGGCCGGTACGAGGGCATCGGTTTCTCGACCGCCGGCCCATTGCAGGCCAAGAAAAACTGCTGCTACTGGGGCCGGCGCACCCCGGTGGACATTGGCGTGGCCTACTCGCCGCTTCGCCGCGGCTGGTTTGCCGTCGTCCGCTACCAGTGATCTCGGAGCCCCGGGCGGGGCAACCCGCCCGGGGATTCTTCATGCAACCGAAGCCGCTGCATCTCAACCGAAACCTGTGCCGACTGGACGACGTTCCCGCGGCGTCGTTCGCCAGTTGGGAGCTCGTGCTGGACGGACGGCAGGAGTGCGGGACGGCCGTCGAGGTGGCGGCCTTGGCGTTTGACGAGAGCGACGCCAGGCAAATTCGCACGCTGGCGACGTGGCTCCTGTCGGCCGCCGATTGGCTGGATGCCAGGCGGGCCGCCAAGAGGCGCAGGCGATGCGGCTCATAGCGTCGTGGGTACTGGCCGTACTGGCAATCGGCCTGGCGATCCCGGCGCAGGTGCTGATGCACTTGGCCGAAGGTATTGGCGACCTGAGCGACGACATTGCGGAGGGGCATTGGCCGTGAGCAAAACGCTGATTCTGGCCGTTGGAGCCGTGTATTTGCTGATCGCCTGCGACCAATGGCTCAAGGGCGAACGCGGCATGGCTATCGCATGGTTTGGCTACGCCCTAGCCAACGCGGGGCTGTCGATCGCGGCGAAGTAAGGCGCGCACGTCCGGGGGTAAAATCGGGGTAGACAACCCCATTCCCTCGGAGGCCGCCCGGTGGACACGGACTTCGATGCCTTCGAGGACGACGAGGATTGCAACGCGCTGATCGAGTTTGCGTAGCCACGGATAACGTGTACGTTGGTACACTGAACGTAGCGGGGCACCGCTGCGGAGACTCCAGTGGCAACCAACGACGACGTGCTGAACGCAATCGCTGACAACCTTGCCCAGCCGAAGCGCGCGCGCACGGAGGCCGGCGAAGTTGAGCAGCATGAGCTCGACCAGCAGATTGCCGCGGCCGAGTTCGTGATGAAGGCCCGCGTCGCGTCCAGCGGCGGCAGCCCGTTCAACTCGCTGCGGATGGCACGCATTCAGTATCCGGGGGCGACCGGCTGATGGGGCTGATGGACTACATTCCCGGTGCGGGCGGGCGGCGTAAGCTGCAGAAGCAACTCGCTGCGCAGACGGCCACCATCCACTCGCTCATCAAGGCCCGGTACGACGCCGCACAGACGACCCCGCTCAACGAGCGGCACTGGGCGATGGCGGACTACTACTCCGCCGACGCGGCGCTGCAGCCGGAAGTGCGTCGCAAGATGCGGGCTCGGGCCCGGTACGAACTGGGCAACAACTCCTATGCCGCGGGCATGGCGAGCACCTGGGCGCATGATTTGATCGGCACCGGCCCGTCGCTCCGGCTTGACCTTGGCCCGGACGTGGACGCCGAGGCGACGCGGCAGATCGAACTGGCGGTGTCTGATTGGTTCGACGCGATCGACCTGGCCCGCAAGCTGCGGCTCGCCAAGATTGCCAAGTTGGGCGACGGCGAATCGTTCGGCGTGCACATCACCAACAATCGGCTCCGCGGCGTCCAACTCGACGTGCGTCTGGTCGAGGCCGACCACTGCATCAGCCCGTTCGGGATGCCCGCTGAGAACGACGTTGACGGGGTGCGGTTCGACGCGGACGGCAACACGACCGAGTTCTGGATCACGAAGCGGCACCCGGGCGGCCTGTTCCCCGGCTGGTTCCTCGACGGTGCGTGGATCGACGCCGGCAAGTGCCTGCACTGGTTCCACCAGACGCGGCCCGGCCAGCACCGCGGTGTGCCGGAACTGGCGCCGGCTCTGGAACTGTTCGCGATGCTCCGGCGCTACACGCTCGCCACCGTGACGGCCGCCGAGACGGCCGCAGACTTCGCCGCGATTCTCAAGACGACCATGCCGGCCGAAGGGGCCGGGGCCGCGAAGCTGGAGACGCTGGAAACCATGCCGATCGTCCGCGGCATGGCGATCGCGGCTCCGGACGGCTGGGAGCCGTACCAGATGAAGGCCGAGCACCCAACGTCGTCATACGACGCGTTTGTGCGCCGCCTCCTCAATGAAATCGCCCGCTGCATCGACATGCCGTACATCGTGGCCGCGATGGATTCGTCCACCGCGAACTACAGCAGCATGCGGGGCGATTACCTCGTCTACCGCAAGAGGCTCGGGGTCGAGCGATCCGACCTAGAGCGGGTCTGGCTTGATCCGCTGTTCAGGGCATGGCACGAGGAAGCCGCTGTCGTCCCCGGGCTGATCCCAGACGGCCTGCCTCCGTTCGCGGAATGGAACTGGTCGTGGGGCTGGGACGGCTTCGAGCACGTCGATCCGCTGAAAGAGGCTGACGCGGATGCGGCGATGGTGTCCGCGAACATGGCGAGCCTCGCGGAAGTCTGTGCCAAGCGTGGCCGGGATTGGCGGGTCGTGCTCCGGCAGCGGGCCGCCGAGAAGGCACTGGAAAGCGAACTGGGGATTGAATCGGCTCCCCGTCCAAGGGTTCCCGCAACCGACATGGGGCAACCGGCATGAGCAATCGCATCACCCTGTCCACCGACATACGGATCGAGGCGGCCGAGGGGCGGACGCCGACGTTCGAGCTCGTCGCCTACACCGGCGCTTCCATCAGGCAGGGCTGGAGCCGCAACCCGCTGGTCGTTGACCTCGCCGGCATGAACACGGCCAAGGCGTCAATTCCGATCCTGTGGTCGCACGACCGCAGCCTCGACGGCGTCATCGGGCGGTCCACGGAGATCGTCAACGACGGTTCGCAGCTCATTCTCCGCGGAGAACTGCTTGGCAGCGGCCCGGTCGCGGAACGTGTGATCGCTCTCGCCAAGGCCGGCGTGCCTCTCCAGGCGAGCATCGGCGCCGATGCGGCGTCGATCGAGAACGTCAATTCCGGTGCGGTCGTGAGCGTCAACGGTCGCGAGTTTGCCGGTCCTGTGTCTGTCGTCCGGGGGTCGGACCTCCGGGAGACGAGCGTTGTGCTGTTTGGTGCGGACGGAAACACGTCCGCGGCGATCGCCGCCGAGGCGAATGAGGGCAACCCCATGAGCGATGAGCTCAACCAGAAGCCCGTCGAGGCCGCCGTGCCGACGACGGAAGCCCCGGCGAACGTCGCCGCGGAGAACAAGGTCGAGCCCATCGTCGCTGCCAAGGGCGGAGACGGTGCGAGCCTGATCGACGTGGACAGCATCGCCGCGAAGGTGGTGGAGCGGATCAAGGCGGACAATCTCGCCGCGATCCGTGCCAGCCGCCCCGCCGCGCCGGCTGTGCACGTCGTGGAAAGGGCCGAAGGGCCGGAGGTGGTGCAAGCCGCTCTCTGCCTGGCTGGCGGGCTCGGCGGCGTCGAGAAGACCTTCGACTCCCGGACGCTGGAGGCCGCCCACAAGCGGTCCCGGACCATCGGGCTGCAGGAGGTTCTGGTCGAGGCTGCCCGCTCCAACGGCTACCACGGCCCGGCGCGTGTCACGGCCGGCAACATCCGCGAGGTGCTTGCCAGCTCGTTCGCGACCCACTCCATCAGCAACGTGCTGGCGGCGACCTATGGCAAGTTTCTTCTCCAGGGCTACACGGCCGTGGAGATGAACTACGAGCAGATCGCCAGCATCCGGTCGGTGTCGGACTACAAGACCGTCACCGGGGTGCGGCTCAACGGCGGGTTCGAGTTCGAGCAGGTGAGCCCGGCCGGCGAGCTCAAGAGCGCGGACGCGAGCGACGAGACGCGGACGATCAAGGCGGACCTCTACGGCCGCATGTCGTCCATCACGATGGTTGACATCGTGAACGACGATCTCGGAGCGATCACCGCGGTTCCGGCCCGGCTGGGACGGGGTGCCGCCACGAGGCTCAACAAGAGCTTTTGGGCGGCGTTCGAGGCGAGCAACAGCACGTTCTACCAGGCGGCTTCGGCCGCTGCCGGGAACGCGCTGGCGATCGGCTCGCTCCGGACTGCGGCCTCGGCCTACCGGAAGATCACCGACCCGGACGGCAACCCGCTCGGGATCGCCCCGTCGATCCTGCTGGTGCCGCCCGAACTGGAGATCACCGCTGCCGAGCTGATGAGCGGTTCGCTGCTTATCACCGGGGAGAACGCCACCCGCACGAACGTCAACGTGCTGGCGGGCCGCTACCGGGTGGTCAGCTCGTCCTACCTCTCCAGCTCCTCGACGTGGTGGCTCGTCGCCAACCCCGCCGAACTGCCGGCGATGGAGGTGGCGTTCCTGAACGGCGTCCGGGTTCCGACGGTTGAGCAGGCCGAGGCCGACTTCAACATGCTCGGCATCCAGGTCCGCGGGCACTTCTCCTTCGGCGTCGCCAAGGCTGAAAGCCGTGCGGCATACCGGATGGCGACCGCCTGATCGCAGTGACAACGTGCCCGGCCGGCCGGAGTGACTTCCGGCCGGCCGGGGTTCCAAATTCCAGATTCCAGAACAGGAAAGGGTCAGAAACGTGGCTTCCAATCGTGCGGATGGTGACGCTTTCGACCACACGCCGGCTTCGGCGGTGGCGGCGGGCGACGTGGTGGTGCTCGGGTCGCTGGTGACGGTCGCCTCACGGGCGATCGCGGCCAACGAGAAGGGCGCGGTGGCGGTGTCTGGCGTGTTCTCGTTCCCCAAGCCGACCGGCTCGGGCACGAACTACGCCCAGGGCTCGAAGGTCTACTGGTTCAACAGCCAGATGGTGACGGGCGTGACCGGCGTGGCCGCCGGCTACGTCGCTGACCAGCCGGCCGTGGGCGACGCGACCGTGAACGTGCTCCTGGTCCCGGGTGCCTGAGTAATCAAAGGGTGCCCGGGGGTAGGCTGCGGCCGCCCCCGGGCCCCTGGTGGCTCCAATGCAAGACCTGATCGCCAAAGGCGCGGACTACTTCGAGGCCAAGCGGCGGCAGCATATGGCCGTCATGGTCGCGTATCGCCGCAAGGGGACCATGTTCGACAAGAACGTGCCAGCAACGATCGGATCGACGCGGTGGGACTCCCAGGACGCCTCCGGGACCATAGCACGCACCGAGACGCGGGACTTCTTCGTGGCGGCGGCGGATATTTCGGAAGCCCCCGTGCGGGGCGACCGGATTCGCGAAACGATCGACGGCGTGCAGCGGGTGTACGAGGTATTCGTGCCTGGAGCTGCCAACAATCCGTGGAGCTGGGCTGACAGGCAGCAGCGGACGCGGCGGATTCACACGCAACTGGTGGAGAGCGACTGATGCCGTTCTTCCTCATTTCATCGCCGTCGAGCGGCAACGCAACCCAACTGCAGGGCCGCCCGGTCAGCGCCACGGCGCCGGCGACCGGAGCCGTCCTGACCTACTCCGGCTCGACCTGGCTGGCGTCGCAGGGCGTGACCGGACCAACGGGTGCGGCCGGCATGGACGGGGCGACGACGTTTTCAGGCTCCGGCGCGCCGAGCAACGGCATCGGCCGGTCCGGCGACTTCTACGTCGATACCGCGTCGAGCGTGCTCTACGGGCCCAAGGCAAACGGCTCTTGGGGGGCCGGCTCCTCAATCGCTGGCGGACCTACAGGGCCGACGGGCGTCACTGGGGCCACCGGAAGCACCGGATCGGCCTCGGTCGTCACCGGACCAACCGGAGTCACGGGCAGCACCGGCCCGACGGGCAGCACCGGGCCAGTATCGACCGTCGCGGGGCCAACGGGCAGTACCGGCCCAACGGGCAGTACCGGCGCGGCATCCACTGTCACGGGTCCAACTGGCAGCACAGGTCCGACTGGTGCATCCTCGACCGTCACGGGCCCAACAGGCCCAAACGGCGGCCCGACGGGGCCAACGGGCGTCGCAGGCTTGGCAGGCTCGTGGGGCGACGGCCAGGGGATCAGCCTGCAATCCAGCAGCTACAACCTTGTGCTCGGCGACGCCGGCAAGATGGTGGTGTTCACTAGCAACGGTTTTTCGACGCTCCGTGCCACGATCCCGGCTGCGGGGACTGTGGCCTACGCGACCGGCGTGCATATCGACGTGGCACGAATCGGAACGAACGACGTGCTGATTACTGGCGCCAACGGCGTTACGGTTTTGGCAACTCCGGGCCAGAAGTTGCGGGCCGTGAACTCAACGGCAACGGCGGTGCTCATTCGCCCAGACGAATGGCTTCTGATGGGAGACTTGAAGCAATGATCGGTCGATGCGGCAGCGTGAGGCCGGCGTCGCTGATAGATTGGCGGGAAGACAGGTATTTGGAGTCGGCGACCGTCGAGCGGTTCGGGCACGGCACAGCCGCGGCGCCGTTCGATATCACGATCTACGGAAACAACCAAAACACTCAGTCATATCCGGAAGTGATTTTGCGGGCATTGGTTGGCGGGACGCTCAACTACACGCTCGAAACATGGTCGCGACAATACTGGAATTACGGCGTGCTGAACTGGCTGTTGGAGAACGAAACCTTGTGGAGCGCGTTCGCCAGCATGAGCGGAACGGATTCGCAGTCTGGCTCCGCTGGCACGTTCAATGCAGGGGAGCTCATTCAGTTCCGATTCAGCCGCGCCGGAGGAGACACGTCCACGCTGGACAAGGTGCGAGCCACCTTTTGGATGACCTGACATGCCATTCTTTTTGATTTCATCCCCGACATCCGGCAACGCCACCCAGCTTCAGGGCCGCGGCGTCAGCGCGACCGCGCCGGCGACAGGCTCGCTGCTGACGTGGGACGGCTCGGCTTGGCTTCCTGGCATGGGTCAGACCGGAGCCACCGGGCCGCGCGGGTTTGACGGGGCAAAGTTCTGGTCCGGCACGACCGGGCCTGTGTCCGGTTTCGGCAACAGCGGCGACTTCTTCCTCGACACAAACGCCGGCCGGCTCTATGGGCCAAAGGCGAACGGAGCGTGGGGCGGCGGTGTGCTCCTCACGGCCGGCCAGCAGGGGGCCACGGGGCCGACGGGGGCTGCCGGAACCAACGGCAGCAACGGCAGCAACGGGGCCACTGGCCCGACCGGTGTGACTGGCAGCACGGGCCCGTCCGGGGTTCGCGGCGCGACGTTGATCGCCGGGGCCGGCGTCCCGCTGGCGAACGCTGGCGTGGATGGCGATTGGTACATCGACACCCTCGGGGCTGACTTCTATGGGCCGAAGGCCGGCGGCTCTTGGGGGGCGGCGACCATTGACCTGCTGGCGATCACCGGGCCGACCGGCGCGGCATCAACGGTGACCGGGCCGACGGGCGCCGCATCAACGGTGACCGGACCAACCGGGCCAGCCACCACAGACGCAAGTCTGTTGACCAGCGGCACGATCGCGACGGCGCGGCTCGGGAGCGGGACGGCTTCGGCCTCGACGTACCTCCGCGGCGACCAGACCTACGCCCCGATCTCCGCGGTCTTTGACTTCACGCGAACGGCGGCGCCAGCCGACGCGACCGGGGCAACACCCGGCCCGTACACCTGGACGATTCCGGCCGGGGCGAAGGCCGTCTACATGATCGCCATCGCTGGCGGTGCCGGCGGCGGTTCGGGCCGCCGAGGGGCCGCGGCCTCCGCGCGGTTCGGCGGCGGCGCTGGCGTCGGCGGCGCGCTCGGCGAGGCCATGCTGGCCGTCGCGGAAATGCCCTCGACCACGCTCACCATCACGGTCGGCGCCGGGGGCGGAGGCGGGGCGGCGCAGGGGACCGACGACACGAACGGCAACGCCGGGACAAACGGCGGATCGTCCTCTGTGGCCCTCTCCAGTGGCGCGGCGCCGCTGCTGGTGCTTGGAGTGAACAACGGCGGCGGCAGCGGTGGGACGGCTGCGGCTGGCGCAGGAGGATTCAACCAGCCCGCAGGAACAGGGGCTTCGGTCGGCGCCGTGGCTGGCAGCGTCACGGCTAACGGCTCCGGGCAGGGGATGTATCTCCGCGGCGGCGGTCCAGGCGGTCCCGGTGGCGGCATCGACTCCAGCAACAACAGTCGGAACGGCGCGCCTGGGACTTCGCAACAATGGGCCGCTGCCGGGTCGGGCGGCGGGATCGGCTGGGGGCAGGGCGGCACGGCGCCGGGCGGAAACGCAACCAGCGCAACCGCGAACAACGTATTTTCCGCGGGCGGCAGCGGTGGCGGTGGCGGTGGAGCCGGAAACGCCACGACGGCCGGCGGCAACGGCGGCAACGGCGGATTCCCAGGCGGCGGTGGTGGAGGCGGCGGGGCCGCGTTCAACGGCTACGCCAGCGGCGCCGGCGGCAACGGAGCGAACGGAATGGTCCGAATCGTGGTGTATTTCTGATGGACATCGCAATCGTAGACACGCGCGGCTTCGTCCAGACGTTCGTCCGGGCGGATTTACCCGACGGCTGGGCGCCGCCCGACGGATGCACGGCCGTTCCGGCCGACGAACTGCCGCCCGGCTGGCAGCTCGCCGAGGATGCCGACCCTGTCCCGCCGACGATCTCCGCCCGGCAAGCCCGCCTCTGGCTGGTCCGGCACGGCGTCAGCCTGACAAGCGTCGACGCGGCGGTCAACTCAATCCCCGACGCGATCACCCGCGAGAGCGTCCGCGTCGAGTGGGAGTATGGGACCGAAGTCTATCGGGGAAGCCCGTGGCTGGCGGCCCTCGGGCCGTCCCTCGGCCTCGACGCCTCGACCCTCGACACCGCGTTTCGGGAGGCCGCGGGGCTCTAGGGGGCGGTTTCCCGGATTGCCGGCGTGGTGTACCAATGTACCCATGACCGAGCACCTCTTTCGCATCGCCGCCCACGCATACGCCGCTGGCGAAATGGACGCCGGCCGCCGGGCGTGCGAGCGGCTGGCCCGCACGAGGCTCGAGCCCGGCATGGAAGCGATCGTGCGACGCAACCGGACCTGGTACACGCAACTGCTCGGCGACTTGCTCGACGTGCGCATGCAGCAAGTGCAGTGCGAGCCGTTCCGCAGCGGATGGTCGCTGTTCAACCCATCGGTCGTTCGCAAGGGATGCTGGACTGTCAACGTCCGCAGTTCAAACTACCGAATCATCGACGGCCAGTACGTCATGCCGCCGGAGGACAGCGGAATTATCCGCACCGGAAACGTCCTGTGCCGGATCAACGACGATCTCGCCATTGAGCATTCAGCCCCGTGGGCATGCGACTACGAGAAAACGGAATACGCAGTCGATGGCTTTGAGGACGTGCGGCTGAACGTCGTTGATGGCGAGTGTGTGGTTTCGGCTACCGTCCGAAACATGGCACCACACGACGGGACTTGCCGGATTGCAACAGCCCAGCTACGCAGAGGGGCTCTCGTTGGGCTGGCCTGCCCGGCTACGGCCGACGGCCACCACGAAAAGAACTGGATGCCGATTCTCGGCCGCAGGGAATGGCTCTACGCCTGCTCGGTCAACGGGCGGACGGCCACTGTGCGGCTGGAAGACGGGGCGTGGCGCGTCACCCATCACGCCGAAGCCCCGCATGTCGCAGCCCAGTTCCGCGGCGGCTCTCAGCTCGTTCCGATCGACAACGGCCGGTGGCTGGCGATCGTCCATGAGGTCGCCGAGGACGCCGGCCGGCGCATCTACGAACATCGGTTCGTGACCTTCAACGAGGCGGACGGCTGGCGGATGGAGAGTATTTCGCAACCGTTCGCGTTTCGGGAACAGCGGGCCATCGAGTTCTGTGCCGGCCTGGCAAGGAACGGCAAGACGCTCGCCGCCACGTTCGGCGTCCGCGACGCGGAAGCGTGGATCGCCACGTTCGACCTGACGGACGCGGTCAACCTGACGAGGGACGCATGGGCATGACGCTGCCGCTGGAGCTGCACGACCGGGTGGCCGGCAAGCTGCAAACCAACTGGCGAGAGAACGACTGGTTCTACTGCGACTCAGCGGTCATCCGGCACTACGCGTTTAAAGCGGCCGTGGTGGCGGCGGCCGCCCCGCGGACTGGCATCGAGATCGGCACCCGCTGCGGGTACTCCCTGCTCTCGTTCAACGAAGCCATGCCCACGACGAGCTGGCTGTGCATCGACGGGGCGATGGACGACGACTCCTACGATTGCCTCGCTCATTCGAAACGGCTGATCGAGCGGCACACGATATTCGCCCGCCTCATCGTCGTGGACTCCCATGCCATCCGATCGCTGCCGCCCGCCGACTTCGCCCACGTTGACGGCGACCACTCGTTCGACGGTGCGTTGGCGGACCTTCGGCTCGTGTCCGGCTGCAAGGTGATCCTCGCCGACGACTGCGACAACCGTGACGTGCGGCGGGCGGTGGACGAGTTTGTGCGGGAGTCCGGCCGTGCCGTCGAGTTCTATGACGACGGGCTCAGGAAGGCGGCGGTCCTGACATGAGGGTGGCTGTCTACGCTCTGGCCCGGAACGAGGCCGCCAACGTGGCCGCCTGGGAGGCGTCGTGCCGCGACGCCGACGCGCGGGTCGTGACAGACACAGGATCGACCGACGGCACGCAGGAAATGCTCGCGGCGGCTGGCGTGACCGTTGTGAGCGGCTCCCCGCAGCCGTGGCGATGGGACGACGCCCACAACCTGTCGCTGATGCACGTTCCGGCCGACGTGGACGTGTGCATCCGCCTCGACCTGGATGAACAGCTCGACCCGGGGTGGCGGGAAGCCCTAGAGGCCGATTGGAAGCCGTACACGACCAAGCTCCGCTACTGGTATCACTGGTCGGAGTCGGTCCGGTTTCTCTGCGACCGGATTCACTCCCGGGGCGGCTACCGCTGGACCGGGGCGACCCACGAGGGGCTGGTCCGCTGGAGTGGGGACGACGTTGAGGCGTACTCGGAACGGCTGGTAATTCGCCATCACCGGCAGCCTGGAAAATCCCACGGCACCGACCTGACGCTGCTCCGCCAAGCGGTCCGCGAAAACCCGTTGGACGCCCGCATGCAGTGGTATCTGGCCCGGGAGCTCGACTACGGCAATTCCGACGAGGCCGTGCCGGCATTCGAGCGATACCTGACGCTGGCAGGAGGGACGCCGCACGAGCGAGCCTATGCCTACCGCGTGCTGGCACGCCGGCAGGCGGACAAGGGCACCCGGCGGCTCCTGGAGGCGATCATCCAGAGCCCTTGCGAGCCGGAGGCGTACCTGACGATCGCGGAGCGGGCCTGGGGCATGGAGGACGCCGTGGCGGCCCTCTACTACGCCCGGCAGGCGATGGCTTGCCACCAGAACAACCAGACCCACACCAGCGACCCGCGGGCCTACGGTTCCGCCGCGGCCGATCTGGCCGCGTCCGCGGCTTGGAAGTTGGGGAGGTTTGAGGAAGCCGCGAGGCATGCCGCCGAGGCGGCCAAGCGCAGCCCGGACGACGATCGTCTGACGAAGAACGCCGCGCGATTGGCGAGAATGGTAGCAGAGCCCGGCCCGAAACCATGGTGAGGTGCCCATGCCCAGTTCGGCAATCGAAATACGGATCGCGGACGCACTGGCGTCGTCCATGCGGGCGGCGACGTTCTCCGGGCCGCTGACGTGCCGGAGCGCGGCCAGGCGATTCGTCCCCGAAACCGAGCCAATCACGGCCGGCGTGCTCCAGGTATCCGTCGTCCCCGGCCAGGTCGAGGTGACGAACGTCTCGCGAGGCGCGGACCTGTTCGACGTGGAGATTCACGTCGTCATGTCAAAGCGATTCAACGACGACGCCGAGATTGACGACCTGATCGAGCTGCGGACCGAGATCGTGGACGCGATCCGGTCGGCCAAGCTGCCCGCGGCAACGCCAGCCATGCCGGACGGCGTGCAGTGGTTGGCAATATCCAACATCACGACGTTCGACCGCGACGCGATGGCCGGCGGCCGCGTGTTTCTGGCAGACGTGGCCGTGCAGTACCGAATCAGCCAAGGGAAACTCCCATGAACCCGTTTTCCATGGGGATCACGGTCCCCGGCGTCGGCCTGCGGGTGAGCGTCAACAACTTTTTTGACCGGCAGGCAATCAAGGATGCCCTGTCCGAAATGGACTACCGTGCCTTGACCAAGGCGTCGCTGCGGGTCAAGGATCACGCTCGCCGGCTCATCAAGAAGCGAGGCATGGCGAGGCTCCCGACTAAGGTCGCCAAGCAATACGCCGGCCTGCCGCTTTCGCGGATGGTGTCCGGAGGGGCTATTTCGCAGCGGACCGCGGACAGGATCGTGCGCGAGGTCCGCAATCCACCGTCCTCTCCTCCTGGATCGCCCGTCTATACCCACACCCCGTATGCCGGAAGCCCGCAGTCGTTTCTTGGCTTCCGCCGCAACCTGTGGAACTTCTACGACAGCATGACCGCCTCGGCCGTCGTCGGCCCGTCGCGGAAGGGGCGGCAGCTCCCGTATCTGCACGAGTTCGGCGGCACCGTCGCGCTCAACACCTGGGTTTTCAAGCCTCAGATTCCCACCAAGAGCGGGCAGATGCGGAGCCCGATCATCTGGAAGCTGGGCGAAGGGACGCGGCCTAGCGACATGAGCAAGTGGGCTCCGCTGTCCGGCGGTCGCCAGGTGGTGCGTTATCCGGCCCGGCCATTCATGGGGCCGGCGATGCGCGTCGCCATCGCCCGCGGCGACATCGCCAGAGCGTTCCAAGGCGCGTTCCGCGTCTCCTACGGCGGCCGTGGGTTTTCCGTCAAAAGGGCGTAGCGGGTATACTGACGTACAGGTGGCCGGACGGCCGCCACTGAACCCCGCAGGAGCAGGCAATGCCCCCCGTCGCACACTCGTACCGGCTTGGTAAGAATCAGTCGTTCTCGTTCGCGAGCAGCATCGCCAACAAGGACGTGCGCACCGTCAACATCACCAACGAGACGAGCGCGGAGGCCGAAGTCACGACCCGGGGCTCGGACGACATTCAAGAGTTCGTGCCCGTCCGGCGTAACACCGCGATTGAGGTCACGGTGCTCGATCACTCGTGCGTCATGCACGCGACCGGCGTGGTCACGATCGCCCCGTCCTCGGGCACGACCGGCACGACTTCGACAGGCGTGTATTACGTCAACAACATCAGCGAACCGCAGGAAATCGACGGCGCGATCGAGACGACCATCTCGCTCCGCAAGTACGTCGGCTGATCGAGGTGAGCAGTGGCGCGGCTCGGACAGGAATTTCGCCTTGGCCGCAACTGCGCCCTAACTATCGACGGCAACCTCATGGTCGGCATCGAGGATGCCACTGTCCGTGTCGTGCAGCGAGAGATCGACGCGACAAAGTTCGGCGTGTCTATCTCGTCTTCGGTCGTCACGCACCGCAGCCTGGAAGTCTCTTTCACAACGCCGGACTACAAGGTGATCGCATTCATGCGCGATCGCATGTCGCAGGCGGTCGGAGGATATTGGCTGCCGCGGGTAGTGGAGGTTGCGTTTTATCACGGCGTGCTCGACGGCCAGAAGTGGGATTTCATCATTCACGAGCTTGACGCAGACGAGCCGCTCAACGGCCCGGTGCGAGCGCGGTTCCTTCTAAAACAGGTCACCAACGCCAACAATGCGTAGCTTCAAGGACACTGCCGGAAGGACGTGGGACATCGCCGGCAACATGCTTGCGTGGGCTCGCGTCAAGTCAGCCAGCGGCGTCGATCTGACCGACATCGCCACCGAGGAACGCAAGAGCATCGAGCGGCTGACGGACCCGTACACGCTGGTGGAAGTGCTGTGGGCCGTGGTCGAGCCGCAGGCGACCCAGCGTGGTATGACGGCCGACGACTTCTTTGCTGGGCTCAATGGCGAAACTCTGGCCGCGGCGCATATCGCTCTGCTGGAGGAGATGGTTTTTTTTTGCCGCCCCCGCGTGAGAGCGATCCTCGAACTGATGCTGGATCGGATGAAGAAGGCGGAAGCGGCGGCGGAGAAGGAGCTGGCGAGGCAGATGCCGGCGGTCGAGCGGGAAATAGACGCGGCGATCTCGTCACTGACGTTTGGGAGTACGCCTGGGAGCTCGCCGGAATCCTCGGCGTCCACCCCGGGCAGTGGTCCCTTCGCGAGCTCTACTTTGCCGTCCGCGGCTGGCAGCGGGAACGCTGGAATCACACCTGCGCGATCGTCGCGCAGATCGCGGAAGTTCACCGTGACCCGAAGCAGCGCAGCCGGCCGTACACGGCCGATGAAATCCACCCGATGAGGGCCGCGGTTACGGTCCCTGAAATCACGGACCAACAACTGCAGGAAATACTATGAGCAGTGCCGCCGCAGTCCGTGCCGGTTTGACGTTCGTGGAAATTTCCGCGGACGACACGAAATTCGTGGCCGCGATGAGGCGGGTGCACAACCGCACGGCCATGATGGCGGCATCGCTGCGGAAGATCGGCACGGTCGCCACGCTCGGCGGCGTCGCGATGGGGGCACCGCTCGTCGCTGCCGCCAGGGCCGCCGCGACGTTCGAGGACGCGCTATTGGAGTTGAAGGCGAGTGCCATCGACATATCGCCCAAGCAGTTCGAGGCGGCCCGCGAGGCCGCCCTGCGCATGAGCCGCGAGATGGGCATTTCGGCTACGGATGCCGCCCGGTCGATCACGCTGTTGGTCAAGGCGGGCATGTCGGTGGAGGACGCGCTTGGCGGTGCGGCCGAGGCGGCCGTGCAGTTCGCCACCGTGTCGGGCGTCGAGGCCGAGCAGGCCGCGACGTTCATGAAGGTCGCAATGAACGTGTTCGGCGTGTCGGCCAAGGAAGCGGTCGATACGCTCTCGGCTGCGGCGGACAGCTCCGAAACGAACATCGCGCAGATGGTCGAAGCGTTCAGCCAGGTCGGTGCGTCCGGCGACAAGTTCGGGCAAAGCCTGTTCGGTATTTCGCAGGCGATGGCGGCCATGGCCCGCGCTGGCATCATGGGCGAGGAAGCCGGCACCGCGATCAAGACGATGCTCGCGAAACTGGTGGCTCCTGCGGACGACGCCAAAGAGGCGCTCGCAAGAATGGGCCTGTCGGTGGAGTCGTTCCGCGACAAGGTCACTGGAAAACTGCTTCCCATCCCGCAGATTGCCGGCGTGTTCGAGCGTGTTCTTGGCAAGATGAGCAAGAGCGCTCGCGACGCCATTCTGGCCGACGAGGCGCTTGTCAAGGTGTTTGACGTTCGCGGGCTCAAGGTGATTACGGCGTTCGCGGACATCGGCGAAAAAGGGTTCGCCGACATTGCAAACCAGATGGAACGCTCGCGAACGGTCGCCGAGAAGTTCGGAATCGTCATGTCCGGCATCACTGGATTCATGCGGGCATTGTCGTCGGCCGGCCAGATGCTCGCGATTGGGTTCGGCACCTCGCTCTCGGAAACGCTGGGCTGGCTGGGGCCGCAGATCGTGGCGCTCGCGGACGGGCTGCGGCGGGTCATGGAAGCCTGCCCGCTGCTGTCAAAGCTGATTGCCGGCGTGGCGGCCGGAATGTTCTTGTTTGGAACGGCAACCCTGCTTGCCAGCGCGGCCCTCTACGGAGTGACGGGAGGATTCAAGTTCATCCTCGGCTCCGGCAAGGGCATCGTAAAGGCGATTCAAGCCATCACGACTGCAACCTGGGGGCTCGCAAAAGCTGCGTTGGCGCTCCGGGCAATCAAGAACCCCGCGGTTGCCTTGGGCCTGCTGATTGGCGGCGGGTTGCTCGCCGCTGGCGCGTGGTGGATGTTTGGCGGCAACAAGAAGAAAGGCGCTGCCGGCGTTGAGCAAGGCAAGCCCAACGGTCTGGAGCGAGACAAGGCCGGCGATCCGATGGCGCAGCCGGGCGATCCCGTCCTCGCACGCAAGCGTGGCGAGGCACTGGCGACGCTCACGGGCCAGGTCGCCGGCCAGTTTGGCATCGGTCCGGCACTGAATCCGATCGAGGAGACGGCCGAAAACACCCGGCGGATGGCGGACAACCTGGAGCGGCTGGCTCCGGCACTTCCCCCGGTGCAGGCGCTCCAAAACGGCATGGCCGTGCCGAAGGCGGCCGCAGCGGCCGTGGGCGGCCGGGGCGCCGATGACCTCGTGAATGCCAATGAGCGGATTGCCGCCAATTCGGACCGGATGGTGTCCCTGCTGAAACAACTCTTGGACAGCGGCGCGCAACCGCAGTTCGTGTAGCCATGCCACTCATAAACGACATTCAGCGGTTCGATAGCGGCTCCGGCACGTTGGCGACAACGCCGGAGGGAAACCTTTCCCGCAACGTCCAGTTGCGGTTTCTGGTGCATTCGCAAGCCGGCTACCAAGAGGCGGAGACGAAGGGGGGGGAGCTCGCCAAGCAGTTCTATTCCGGCCACAAGCGCACGGACTTGCGGTGCAACTCTGTCGGCGCCGGCTGGTACGAAATCGAAGCGACCTACGAAAACGCGGCAATCCTCCAGCGCACCAACAACCTCGCCCGCGTCGAGCAAACGCCGGACGGGTTCGACATGGTGGCCGGCGGCCTGTCGTTCGATACGACCGGCGCGACCGAGCGTGTTTACCAGGCATGGACGGACAGCCCTAACGCGACCGCATACCAGAGCGCGTACACGCTCGACGGCCAGGGGGGACTGTCGCCGGACCACTGGGACACACACGGCGCCCTCAACGTCAACGAAAACAGCGTGCAGGGTGCGGACATTACCGTGCCGGCCTTCCAGTTCTCGGAGACGTGGAGCATCCCGTCGGAATACCTTTTCGGCCGCACGCCATCCAGCTCGCAGACGCCGTACATCAAAACGCTCTACGACATGACCGGCACGGTGAACCTGCGGAAGTGGCGAATCTTCGAGCCCGGCGAACTGCTGTTCATGGGTGCCCGCGGCGACGTGCAGCCAGGGGCGGCGATGGTCGTCGTGACATTCCAGTTCTCGGCGAGAGCCAACCGCAGCAATTTCACGGTTGGCAACATTCAAGTTGCATCGAAGGCCGGCTGGGATTTGCTGTGGGTCGAATACGCTGCCAAAGAGGAGCAGTCCAAATTGCTCCGGTTCCCGAAACTCGTGTTCGTGGATCGGCTGTACGAACGCAAGGATTTCTCGCTCCTGCAGCTCGGCACCGCATGGAAGCGGATTTATCTGCGGCCGAATACCGCCAACACCGGAGCTTTCGTCCACCCGCTCGACCCGAAAGAGGCCGAGTTGTGAACGATTTCTCCAAGGCCCGGCAGGGGCAGCCCCTTTCCGTCTCGGCGCGCACCTGGAATCGGATGGTGGATGCCGTCAATCCCGCTGCCGGGCTCACGAACCTCGGCCCTTTTGAGCCGCGTCCGATCAACTTCACGATCATCGGCAAAAACCAATCGTCTACCGGCGTGTCGCGCTGGGGGTGCATGGCGATCACGGGCGTGATCCCGTTGCCGTCAGGGTCTGTGACCGGGACGGCCCTGCAGCAATTCGAGCGGCAGCCGGCAATAGCGGTGGACTTGGCGACAAGCACGACCAAGGGGCGTTTCGTGGTCGCCGTGGAGCCAGTAGCCAACGGCGAATACGGCCTGTTTGCCATTGACGGCGTCGTGCAAACGAGACTCAACGTGTCGTCGGAGTCACATCAGTTCGCGACGCCCAAGCCGGGGCGTAACGACCAACTCGATTCCGCGTCTACTGGCGAGGCCACGATTCTCTGGAAGGAGCCAGGCACAGGGCTCAAGTGGGCGATTATCCGCATCGGTGCAGGGGCCGGCGGTGGGCTCAAACTCGGAAAGATCACCGGCACCTGGGCCAAGGGCGCGGCGGCGACGGTCTACGAATACTCCGGCGACACCGCCAGCGGAGTTACGGGTCCGTCGGGCACGATTGCCAGCCTGACGGCTACCAATCGCTTCGCGACCGTCAACGTGCTGTCCACCGGCCCGTCGGGTGCTCGGTGGGTGGCTCTCGGGCTGATCGGCGCGACGTGGCACCTCATCGCGGCGGAGTGCGGGACATGATGCTCGGCTCCCGTTGCAGCGAGTGCTGTTGCTCGCCAAAGGACAGCGACGGTGTGGGCAGCTACTTTGAGGAGCTGTTTGCGTATGGCTCCGCGCAGGAAATGCGAAACGCTGGGTGGGGCGGGGCGGTCGAGCTAATGCAGTTCCTAGACCCAGGAGTGGCGTTTCCGATTTTTGGGGATTCCATTCCGGGGTATTTCATTGAGGGCGGCGACCTCAGTCGCCGCACGTTTATTCAGCCGCTCGTGAACGCAACCATCCGCATGGAGGCCGATTTGGATTCGTGGGGATTCAGTCCGGGCGGAGCGTACTTCGGGTTTACGGTTGCGAGGGGCGTGCCGGACGAATCCAGCTTTGATGGACATTCCGCCACAGTGATTTTTGTGAACGACTCGCCTAACCAGCCACAGCAGGCCCAAATCGAAAGCCTTGATTTCCCGCTCCGACTGGTGGCGGAATTCAAGAGAGAGATGGTTGTTGGGCAAGTCAACAACGAGCAGTGGACAGTAAACGCGTGGGTGAATGACCAACACGCGATGGTGAACTACGTTGTGCCATACGCCGCAAACTGGGTGTACCCGGATCGTCCGTCGATTACGGAGAGAGCGGAATGCTTTACGCACAAGCTGTTCTGGCAGGGCCGGTACGGGTTTTCCATGTCGCGATACCTGATGCGGCTGACGTATGACTGACGCCCCGCAACTGCCAGAGCACGAGCTGCGAGGGCTCGGCGATAGGGTGGAGGCAATCTTCGCTGCGCTCGGGGCCACAAAAAGCCGAATGGACGTGCTGGCGATGGTTCTCGGCTGGGATAACTGCGGGTGTGAAGATAGGAAAGAGTGGCTCAACGCCATCGGAAAACGGCTGGGCGTCGGCGGTTGACCGCCAGCCGGTTTTCGCGACGCTCTCATTGGAGGGTTTGCATGGCCCGCAAAGAGACTGTCGAGGAAATGGTCGTGGCTCGCATCCATGCCTCGCGATTCGGCTACGCGTCGTGGATCACCAAGATGCCCGCAGACCTGCGCGCCGAATTTGAGCAAGCACGGCAGCAGTGGGATTCCAGCAAGCATTCGCAGGCGTCTTACGCTCGGGCAGTAATCGAAGTCGCCAGGCTGCTGGGCGTTGATCCACTTCCTTCATTCGACGCGGTGTGCCGATGGCTAAGGCAGCGAAACAACAAAGCGTAGCCGCGTCCGTTGCGGACCTCGCGACGGACGACCGGCTCCAATCCGACGCCGAGCTCGCCCGCCTGCGGGCTGAGAACGCGAGCCTGCGCGGGCGTTACAAGGCGTCCCTCGCGGCGCTGGATGCAGAAAAGGCGAGGGCGGCGACTCTGGCCGGGCTGGGTCGGATCGAAGGGAAGGTATTTCGCAACAAGCCGGCCGGCAAGTCGCGGACGACGGCCACGGCGATCGCCGTGCTGTCGGATTGGCATGTCGAGGAGACGGTCACGCGCGAGCAAACCAGCGGCGCCAATCGGTTCGACCTCGCCACGGCCGACGTGCGAATTGCGGAACTGGCCGAGCGGCTCGCAATTCTGATCGAGCACGAGCGCCGGCTGGTCAAAATCGACCGGATCGTGCTGGCCTGTCTTGGAGACTTTATTTCCGGCCATATCCACGAGGAACTGGCCGAAACCACGAGCCTTGCCCCGATGGAGGCGATGCGGTGGGCGGCCGCCCGGCTCCGCGGGCTCATCGACATGGCGGCCGACATGGCCCGGGAAGTGATTGTCGTCACCCAGCCGGGCAATCACGGCCGGTCGAATCACGGCAAGCCGCGGATGGCGACCGAGCACCAGCATTCCTTCGAGCAAAACGCATATCTGATGATGCGGGAGGCCGAGGGCCGGCGAAACGTCCGCTGGGACATCGCCGAGGGATACCTAGGCTACCTCGACCTCGACGGGTTCACTGTCCGCTACCACCACGGGCATTCGATCGGCCGGTATCAGGGCGGCATCGGCGGGATCACCATCCCGGCCAACAAGGCGATCGCCGCCTGGAACCGCTCGCGGCGCGCGGACCTCGACCTGTTTGGGCACTGGCACCAATGGGGATGGCTCCGCGGCCGGTACGTTTCAAACGGCAGCCTCGTGGGCATGAACGCATTCGCCCTGCGCATCCGGGCCGAAGCCGAAGCCCCGTGCCAATCGCTCGTCATCGTGGACGGCGAGCGGCGTGAATGCACCCGTGCCATGCCGGTGTGGTGCGACCGCGATCTGAGGAAGCGGCCCGATGCTTGACGAGTCATACGTCGAGGACTGCGTCCGGCGGGCGCGATGCTATCAGGGTGCGTGGACCGGGTCGGCCGGGTCGGTGGCTGCAGATTCCATGCGGCTAGTGATGGAACGGAGGGAACTGTTGGAGACGATCGACAAGCTGAACGACGAAAACGCGGCCCTGCGGCGGGCGGTCGAATCCCGCCAGGCACCGCGGCCTGCGGCAGTGCAGGAAGGGCCGGTCCCGGTCAGTGGCCCGGACCCCGACATGCTGCTCGCCGCGTGGGAGGCCGTCAAACGGAGGACGAGCCCGGCGGTGATCGCCAGGCAGTCCTACGGCGGCAGCGTTTCCCGTCTCGTTGGCATCACCGGCCCGGCCGGGGCCGGAAAGACGCTCGTGGCGTCAATGGTCCCCGGGGCGCTCGTCATGCAGTTCGCGGACCCGCTCTACGCGATGCTGGCAGTCATTACCGGCCTGCCGGAAAACGTCTTGCGGCATCCGGCGGTCAAGTCCCGGCCGATCGAGTGGCTGGGGAAAACGTCGCGGGAACTGCTCCAGACCCTCGGGACCGAATGGGGCCGGGAAACCGTGGCAAGGGACATTTGGGTCCATATTGGCATGGACCGTGCCCAAGCCGCGTTTGATGCCGGCATTCAGACCATCGTCTTCGCGGACGTGCGGTTCGAGAACGAGGCGCAGGAAATCCGCCGTCGCGGCGGGGCCATCTGGCACGTCGCCCGCCCGGGCGTGGGCCGGGACGGCCATTTGTCAGAGGCCGGCATTGAGATCGCTCCGGGCGACTCGGTGATCGAGAACAGCAGCACGCCGGCCGCCCTCCGGAAGCTGGTTGAGCGGCTATGGGAGCCCGGTGAACAGGCGTACAATGGGGAATAGGAGGACGTGGGACGTGATCGACCGGGCGCGGACAAGCGAATGTCAGTTCCGTCGCTCCGGTGGTGGCCGCGAGGAGCTCGCGCCACCGAATCACGGCGGCACGCACGTTCACTATTCCAGCCGGGAACGCGTCGGGATCGGCTGCATCACGTCGCGACCGAGGCCGACGATTACGTTCTTCGAGCAACTGGCATTTGAACTGAAGTGCTCGGTCGAGACGGCCAAGCAACTCTACTCGCAAGGGCTGGTGAAATAATGGCAACGACACTGACCGTCAGCGGCTCGGCCCGCACGACCTACTCGCTCTCCGATGCTCCGGCCCTTGGGTCGGCCGCCGAAAGCGTGGAGTTGCGTGTCACGAGGACGGTGGACAACGGCACTGGCTCCGGGCAGGCGAACGCCGCGTGGCGGAACCGGGTCACGATCGCGGCCGGCCAGGTGTATTCGTTCGACCTGACGGACCTCGGGGCAACGGTCTTCGGCTTTGGCGGCAGCGTGTCGCTCACCAAGCTGAAAGAGCTGTTCGTCGTGTGCAACACGACGCAGTCTGGTGCCCACGTCCTGTGGGGCGTCATCGGTCCGGCCGACACGTCGGCCTATGCCGCCCGGATCGGCCGGGGCGGCGAATACCGCTGGGCCGACTACCAGGACGGCATTACGGTCACGAACAACACGAACGACGTGATCTACGTCGCCAACCCGTCGGCAATGGCGGTGGAACTCGACATCCTGCTCGTCGGCGTCGGCACCTACTCGGACACCTGACTATGGACGACAACAGCGTGACCATTCAAGACCTTTACGCGCGCGTGCAGTGGTTCATCGACACGGCTCGAACCAAGGCGAGTGACGGGCTGACCTGGGGCGAGTTTGGCGAACTGCTCACGGCTCTCATCCGGTTGGCCGCCGAGACGCTCGACGCCGTGACGGGCATGACCGGCGCAGCCAAGCGTGCCGCCGTGATCGAGGCCGTCGGCATGCTATTCGACGCCGTTGCCGACCGCTGCGTGCCGATGCTCGCCTATCCGCTCTGGCTGGTGGTCCGCCCAGCCGCCCGGGCGCTCGTGATCGCGATTGCCGGCGGCATCCTAGAGCAAGTTCTGCCGCTCACGAGGGCCGCCAAATGATCGTTCTACTGCTCATCCTCGCCGCCGGCGCGTTTGCGTTTGCGGATCAGATCAAGGCTCTCGCGCAGAAGGTGGCGCTCGCCAATCCGCCGGCCGTCTCGACGCGGCACCTGGCTGCGGCTGCCCTTGTGGCGGCTGCGGCGGTGGCGTTCGCGTGGCCGGGCGCCGAGGAGTCGCCGCCGCCGCAACCCGTGCCGTCGGTCCTGTCCCTCGCCGGGAAGTTCACCAGCGCGGCCGATGCAGCGATTACGGCCGGCTTGACGGCCGAATTGGCCGACGAACTGGAGTGGGACGGCCAGCAACCGGACCCGGCAATCAAGACGGGCCAACAGATCGAACTGCTCCGCACGCGAGCCCGGGAGCTGCGGTGTGCCGGCGAGCACCTTGGCGAACGGAACCCGGCAGCCCGCGAGGCAATCGGGGCGTTCCTTGACGCGAAGGCAGGCAAGGCCGGCGGCAACCTGACGGCGGCCTCTCGGTCTGCTTGGGTGGAAGCCTTCCGGCAGATCAGCAAGGCCGCGGCGGAGGCCGTGCAGTGAGCCCACGCGTCCGCCTCGGCCTGCTCCTCGGCCTTCTCGGGATCGCTGTTGCGTCCGTCGGCTACGCGCTGCTTGGTGCGGCACGGCCCATCGGGGCAGGCCAGTACGGCTATCTGCCCGATCCGGTCGGCACCCGGCAGTTTCTTGCTGAGCTCGACCGTCCGACGTTCGCCGAGGCCGGCCGCGAGGCGATGGACAGGGCTCGCGGGGTGGACACGTTCCTCTATCGGTTCACCGATCAGGCTCACCGGGCCAAGTACGGCGGTCCGTGGCAATGTTGGGACCAGGGAGACGCCGGGACGTGCGTCTCGATGGCGTTCGGCCTTGGCTGCCAGACGGCCCTCGCGGTCGATTGGGCGGTCGCGGGAGCCAAAGGCGAGCCCCCGGCCAACGTCGCCACGGAGCCTGTCTACGGCGGCTCGCGAACGGCCGGGCGGATGCCTCCGCTGACGGTCAATTCCGGCGGGGACGGCTCATACGGTGCGGCGGCCGCCCGCTGGGTCAGCGGCCAGTGCAAGACGGCCGGCATCGGCGGCATCCTGTTTCGCGAGGCATACCCGGACGCCGACCTGTCGCAGTATTCGATTCGCCTGTCGCGGCAGTGGGGGCGAACGGGCGTTCCGAGCACGCTCGCCACCAAGGCCCACGAACTGCGGGCCACGGCCGTCGCTCAGGTGCTCACCTGGCAGGAGCTCTGTGCCAGCGTGGAGCGTGGTTCGCCTGTCGTGCTGTGCTCGACGGTCGGGTACGGCCGATGGGACGGGGCCAACCCGGTCCGCGATGCGGACGGCTTTCTGCTCCGCGGCAAGAGTTGGGCTCACGCGATGCTGGTATGGGCGGTCCGCCACCAGCGGCCGGACGATCCGAGATCGCGCGACGGCGGCCTGATTCAGAACAGTTGGAGCCTGCGGTGGTGCTCCGGGCCGAAGTGGCCAAGCGACCAGCCTGACGGGTCATTTTGGGCCTCGCGGGCCGACATTGAGGCGGCCCTGCAGCAAGGCGACTGCTTCGCGATCGGCGGGGCAAATTTTCGGTGGCGTGAGCTGGACAACCGGGTGTGGTTCGAGAGGCAACGATGACCAATCGCAAGCTGATTGCCGGCGCGGCGGTGCTGCTCGTGGCCGGGATGCTCCTCGGCTCGTTCGCCTCCGGCAGTGGCCCGGCCCCGCACCCGTGGGCACCGGCCAAGCCTCGCCCGGTCCTCAAGTTTCTTGCCCGTGCGGCAAAGACGTTCCTGTGGATCGCGCTCGTGGCCGAGCGAAACCCGACGGCCGAGCGGCCGGTCGTCCAGGCGTCCATCGGGAGCGACGGATACGCGACACTCGACAACAGGCGGGGGTGGTGATGCTTGGGCTCCTCGGCTGGATCATTTTTGGGTGGGTTGCCGGAGCGGTCGGAAATTGGCTGCTGCCGATCCGGTCAGGCGGCAAGGCTACCGGCCTTGAAACCATCGCCTGCGGCGTGGTCGGGTCGGTGGCCGGCGGGGCTCTGGAGTCGTCCCTGAGCGGTGGCGGATACCGTCCGGCCGGCCTGCTGTGGTCGGTGGCCGGTGCCGCCGGCGCCATTTGGGTCTGGCGGACCTTCACGGAGAGGCCGGAATGAAAGCGATCTGGCACTGGATCGTCGGATTCATGGTCTGGCTGTCTGCCGAGCCGAACGCGATCGAGCGTGAGCGGCCGGCGGCCGCGGCCGCGGTGACGCTCGCCCGGGCCTCGATGGAGCCGGACCGGCCCGCCCGCCGCCGGTGCCAGGCGTGCGACGGTAAGGGGTTCACGGTCAAGAACGGAGCCCGCTGGAAGTGCCAGGCGTGCAACGGCTGCCCCGACGGCCAGTGTAAGCGTTGAGGGGGCGGCCGTGGCTGACTTGGAGCCGATCGAGCGTGAGCTGCGGCGGCTCATGCCCGGACGCGTCGCCACCCTCGGCGAACGCCGGTTCGCCCTCATAACTCGCGTCGTCCTGCGGAACTGGCCGTGCCGCCATCTGGACGAGGCCGGCAGAAGCGTTCCGGCGAGGCGGCATGCGATGGCCCTCTGCCGAGCCCGCGTCCGCGAGGAGTACGAACTGCTCTGCGGAGTGGGGCCGCTCTGGAAGCTGCTGCTCGCCGGCACGGTGTCTGGCATCGCCGCCGTGTGCCTCGAACGCTGGGACCGGTCCGATGCGTGGCGCGACTACCTGCGCCGCACGTCCCGCCAGCTCGCGGCGTCACCGGAGCACGGCCAGTAGTATTTCGATGACGGCATGCACGCCGCGGGCGAGTTCGCCGTCGGTGCCGAGCTCTTGCCCGAGCCGGACCAACACCAAGGCGTGCATAATTGCGGGCCAGTTTGGGCGCGTCATGGTGCAGTATCCGGCGACTGTTTGCGCTCTCGCTCTCTTTCCAGTTTCGCGACGAAATCCTCGTGACACTTTCGCTGCGCAGCCCTTTGCTCTGACGAAAGAGGGTGTGGCTCAAACTCGCCGCACCAATCGTCACCGCTCATGTAGGGGAAATGACAATCCACGACGTGCCTGTAGCCGTCGTCTATCGTCGCTCGCGGGCGAGGGGCGTACCTGTGACATTCGCCGCCGGTTTTGTGGTAGTTCAATGCGTAAAACCGGCAGTTTTCGCACGTCTTTTCGTCGTCGCCGTCGAATCCGTTTATCACGTCATAGCCTCCCGTGCCATGAGTTGAGCAGGGAACGCCGCCACGGCAACCTCCTGCGGACGAGCAATCCATTCGTAGGCCGCGCCGGTCGGATGCGTGGAAGGCGGCAGCACGCTCTGCGCCGCCCGGCCGCCAAGCCGAATCTCCAGTGCCTCGGCCTTGATGACAGCCGCGGCCGGCATCCACGGCTCCCAGCGGAAAAGCCGGTGCTCGCCGCGGGCAGAACGCCACGAGGGGGTCGGCACGTCGAGCACGCCGAAGGCCGAGAGTTGCTCCAGCCCCTCGGCGGTATCAAATTCCACGTCCACCACTCCGGATGCCGGCCCGAGCAACAGGCCCACGTTGGAGCCGGCCGCCAGCCACCGGGCTACCTCGGCGGCGTCGGAAGTGCCTCGGTGCTGCCAGCCCGCACCGAGCGGGCGCTTTTCACCGCGTGCGACACGGACAAACTGGCAGCCGGCATCGGCAAGGCATTCGATCTCGTGCATCGGCAAGCTCCTCGGCGGTAAAGGGTTATATGCGACCGGCAATACATCGGCAAGCGAGAATCATTTCTTTGCGATCCGGCGACGGGCCTGGGCCCGTTTCGCGAGCGTAGCCGGGCTGGCGGGCCTGCCGGCCGTGGGGTGCCTCGAAAATGCCTGGGCGGCGGACCGGAGGACAAACCATTGGCCGTCGATTGCGACGCCTGGGATTTTTCCGGCCTTGACGTGCTGCAGCATCCAAAACCGGGACACGTCGGCAAGGGCCGCGGCGGTGCCCACGCGGACGTATAGGGTCGTTTCGATCTTCACGGCTGCCTCGGCGGCATATTTCAATCCCTGCCGTCGGCCGCCTTGGTGCGGGGCCGGCCGGGCTGCGTCGGGTCGCGCTCGTATTTCTCGCAATCGGCACGGAGCGGGAACCGATACCCCTCAATGTCGATGCAACGCAGGCGACCATTGCGCAGCAAATGGTGAACATGCTGCCGCGAAAGCCCCATGATGCGGGCCGCGGTCTGGATCGAGCAGTAAAGGGCAGGGTCAACTTTGGGCATGGCGGTAGTATTGCCGTTCGTGGCATAGGGTCAAGGCTCCTCGGCGGTATTTCGCTGCCTCGGCGGTATTGGGCTGCCTCGGCGGTATCCGGCTGCCTCGGCGACTTGCCGGCCGGCGGTCAATCGAGCACCTCGGCGGTGCAGGCCGCGGCCGGGCTGGCCCGGCGACCGCCTCGGCGGCGGCGGGCCAGCTCGTCGGCACAGTAGTTGATTTCGTCGGCATAGTAGCCGTGGTTGGGCTGGTCGGGCCATGCGGAAAGCGTGGCCTGGCAGTCGGCGATGACATAGAGCAGCTCGGCGTCGGATCGTGTCCGGCAAAGCCTGGGGTATGCCGCGTGGTCGATATGCTTGGTCGCCTGCGGGTGATCCATCCAAAGCGTCGGGTCGGTCGGGCTCATCGGCGGGGCTCCTCGGGGGTGGTGGTGGTGGTGGTGGTGGTGGTGGGGCTGGCCGGCGGTCGGCCGGCCCGTCTCCCCGCGGCCGCTGTCGCCGTGGGGTGCGGGCAGGTCGGCTATCCTCGGGACCAAACAACCGCTGTGCGCTGTCCTGTTTTCCACAATCTTCCGGTGGGTGCTCCTCCTTGAATTGTTCGGAAGCCATTTTTTTCCTTCACAAAAAACTCTCCGGGCGGGCTTGCTCGATACCTAAAAACTCCGCCGATCGGCACGTCTTTGTAAATGGCATTGCACCCCCATTGGGCCGCCCAAAATGATGCGGCTGAATCACGTTCGGCGCTCTGTTCTTTGGTTGCGTTTTCCATGGTCGCGGTTTCCTCGGTGGTGGTTGCTTTGGGCTGGTCGGCGGTTGTCGCCGGCATCCCCCTGGCCGGCCGCGGCGGATGCCGGGGCCGGCGTGGGGGCGGCCGGGTCAGCGGGCACGCGGGCTAAATCCCTCAAGCAGCTCGGCGGTTTCGGCTTCGATGGCCGCGGCAGTTTCGGTAGTCATGGTGCGGGCCAGGCGGCCGCCGGTCGGCGTGATGAAAGCGGCCACGCTCACAGTCGGGGTCCGGCGGGCGTCGTTGGACGCGTAGGGGCGGACGTTCCACAGAATCGCGGCGACGAACGGCGGTAGCTGGTCGGCGTGCTCGTGGTCGATTTCGTGCGGGTGGATGGTGAGGTAGTTGGTCGTCCACGATTCCGCCGCGTAGCCTCCGGATGTTTGCTCTTTCTCGTGATACGTCGGGACGTGGCCGGCGGGCAGGTTGTGAAAGCTGCAGGCGATAGCCTCGGCTGCGGCGTCGGCGAGTTTCGTTCGGGTGCAAGTCGTGGTCATCGTTCGGGCTCCTCGGTGGTATTTCGGATCGGTGGTCGGCGGTGTGCCGGGCCGGCCCGGTGCCCCCTCGCCCGGCGGCAAGGGGTGGCCGGGGCGGCCGGGTCAGGCGGCCCGCGTCGAGTTGGCGCGGCAGCGGTCACGCCACTGCGCCGCGTAACCGGCCCGGGGCGGCGTCAGCACGTCGAGCAGGGCAGTCGGCGCGGCGTGGTAGTAGGGGCCTTCGGCCTCGTGCATCCACTTAAACAGCGTGTAGCCGCGGTCGCAGCGGACGGCGACCACGAGCCCGATCACGTCGCCGGCCTGGTCGAGCCCTCCGGCCGTGTTCACCTGGACGGCGGCGTAGACGGCGTCGCCGGTCGCGTGCATGTAGAGCACGGCATTCCCGGCGGCCTCAATGTCCCGGCGGACGTAGTCTGCGGGGGTCTGATTCTGCGGCAGCTTGATTCCGTCCCAACCCATTGTCGTCTCCTCGTCATGGTTTCGCGGTCGTGTCGGGCGTCGTCACGTTGACGGCGGCCCCGGTTCCGGCCGCCGCGGGCGCGGCCGGTGGCGGGGCGGCCGGCTACAGTCCGCAGGCAGCGGCGCAAGCGTCCTCGTAGAGCATGTCAAACGCGTCCCCGCGGGAGTCGCGCGCGGCCTGGCCGGCGGCCAGCTTGGCGGCATAGGGGGCGTCGGTCGCGTATGCCTGGCGAGTGGCGTAGACGTACCACGCCTGAGTACCGGCCGGCAGCGTGCGGCCGGTCTCGGCGCAGCGGGTGGCGTATTTCAGCGTGAGCAGTCGCGGCGGGTTGTGGTATCGGCGGGCCATGGTTGCGGGTCTCCTTGTTGGGGTTGTGGGTCACGGTGGCCGGCGGCGTGCCGGGCCGGCCCGGTCTCCCCTGCCCGAGGGCGGCAGGGGGTGCCGGGGCGGCCGGGGTCAGGCAGGCACGGCCTCGGGCCTCGTGGCGGCGTGATGCCGGTCGGCGGCCGCGATGCCGGCGAGGGCCATGGAGGCGGCGAACGTCTGCGCCGCGGCGTCGGCCATGCCGGCCTCAATCGCCTGGCGGGCGTCGTCAAGCGCGGCCGGCAGGAATTCCTTGCCGACAACGATCACGGCGTCGGCGACCGCGTCGGCCTGGGCGGCGATGTCCCGCCGAGTCCAGCCCAGCACTTCCAGCCGGCGGAAGCACGCCTTGCTGACGGCGTCGGTCATGATCTCGGAAAGCTTTCGGTCGAGCATCGTCTCATCTCCTGGGGTTGTGCGGCTTGCGGCCGCGGGGTTGGGATCGTCTGGCGTATCTTACGGTCGGAATACTCGGCAGTCAAGGGGGGGGGTCTGGAATTTTTCTTGGCTACTTGGTGCGGGCCTTTGTGCCGTGGGCGGCGAGGGAAAACACTTCAAGAGAATTTGGGAGCCAAGTCGTGCTGCAGACTGCCCACCCGCCGTATCGGCTGGCGCCGAGATAGTTGCCGCCGCCCATGCTGTAGTTTTCGCGGTTCTCGATGCTGTCTTCGGTGATGTGCCATGCCAGCGGGACATTCGGGCCATGGGCCATGTTGAGCGGCTGCAGCGGGTGCGCTGCCGCGTGGGCCTCGGCCGCCGTCCTGGTGGGCAGCGGGCCGGCGATTAGCTCACGGTGCCAACCGGAGACGGTGCCGGCGTAGACGCGTTCCCCGCGTTCGTCGGTGTAGTCGATGGTCGTGACCGGCTCGGCATACCAGCGGGACAGTCCCGGCCCGTAGTCGGCGGTCGGCTTGAATCCGGCGGCCGCCTTCCTGAGCTGTGAGAACGATTCCCGGCGGCCGCGGCCAAGGCCGATCACAACTTCGCGAGCGGTGCGGCCGTTGAAGTAGTCGGTGTGGATGTCGGATTCGTCCACCCGGAAGCGGGCCACGATCACCCGGTCGGCTCCGGCGTCGGCCATCGCCTGGCGCAGCCGGTCGGCGTCGATGGTCGGAAGCCGCGGCACGTCGTCGTAGGCCACGGCGTTCGCCTCCGCCCGTGCGGCCTGGGCGTGTTCTCGGTCCTCGTGACGGCGGCATGCGTCCTCGATGCTGCGGACGCGTTCGGCCACGTCCGCGGGCAGGAAGTTGGCGCCGTTGTTGGTCGCGCAGTTGTAGGCCAGCGGCGCCCACCCGGACGCGTCGAGCCGGTCGGCGAGGATGTCCAGCGCGAGGGATTCGATGGCGTCCTCGTCGGATGGTTCGGCGGTGTCGCCATACTGGGCCGCGAGTGCGGCGGAATTGGCGGCGGACACGGTCGCCAGCATGGCGGACACGTCCGCCAGCGGGCACAAGCCAAGCCGGACGGCGGTGGCGGCAACGGAAGCCAGTTCGAGGGTGTCAAGTTGGGCAACACTCATGGTTTCAATCTCCTGGGGTTGTGCGGCCTGGGCCGCGGTTCGGATCGACTAGCAGAATATCTTACGTTCGGAATAACCTAGAGTCAAGAGGGGTTGCCGGGCTCCTCGGTCGCGGGCGTATGCTCCTCGGTCGCGGGCACCTGGGCGGCGGCCGCGGCGTCGAGCTGCCGCACGAGTTCGCGGGCCTCGGTGCGGTCGTCGGCGATCGCCACGACGGTCTGGCGGCCATCGGGGTAGACGCGTTCGATCTGGAACCAATAGCAGGCGCCGCGGCTGCGCGGGTCGGCGATCTTTCGGGCGACGTGGAACGGGGCGGGGGTGGGCATGGTTTCGGGCTCCTCGGTGATACTGGGTCGGTCGGCGGCCGACTCGGCCGGCCATGCCTGGTGAACGAGCCGCCATGCGGCGTCGGCGGCCATCTCGGCGGCCGCCAGTTGGCGGCGGAGCCGTTCGGCCTCATCGGTGGCACGGTGGGCCAGAATGGCAAGCCGGACGTGCGGGGCATAGTGGGCAAGTTCGCGGTCGGTCGTATCGTGCGGGCTCATCGGTGGCATTCCTTGGCGGGGTCGGCGGCCGTTTTCCCGCGGCCGGAACGGGTTGTGCGGTGCGGGGTCAATCGTCGGCGAAGAGCGACGCGGTCCGCGGCCGGCGGACCGGCTCGGCGGCCGTGAAGCGGGGGGCGTCGGTGGCGCCGTGGTCGGCGAGCCGTTTCACGAAAAATTCCGCGGCCCACCAATCGTCGGAAAACCGGCCGCCGGCCGCATCAGCGGCCGCGGCCACGTCGCCGGCCGCGAGGAGTTCCACGGTCCGACGGACGGCGGCCGGCTTGTCGGCGAGTTCGGCGGACAGGCGGCAGAATTGCGCGATGGTCAAAGTATCGGGCTCCGTTGGGGGGAATTGTCAAGCGGCAATATCAGTTCAAAACGGGGCCGCGGCAAGGTGGGCCCGGAGCCGCGGCCGGCCGGCCGTCGGGTGACGTGCGAACCATTCCACGTCGGCGGCCGCGGCAAACCATCGGCGGCCCTCGCGGCGGCCGCGGACACGGCCGGCCTTTATCAGTTGCCGCAGCCATTGTTCGGTGATGTCGGCGGCCGCGGCGGCCGCTGGCACCGGAAGCCATGTTGTTTCGACGGCCTCCCGATCGGCCGCGAGTTGTTCGATTGTGTCAGCCATTAAGTCGTCAGCCGGACGCATTCCTGCCACGTCAGCCGCGAGTTCGGCGAACAACTCATCTGCCACCATGCCACGATCGGCCGCGGACACGTCGAGCCCGCGAATATAGGTGGCGTCGCCACCCGCGAATGCGGCCCGGTTCGCGAACCGCCAACGGCCGGCGTGCTCGTGGCCGGACTGGGCCCGCAGTGCGCCGCGGCGGAATTCCGCCCGGCGGTCGAGTTCCTCCCGTTCAAGGGACCGGGCCGCATCGTAGGCGTCGCGGACCGTTGCCCACGGAATGCCTAATTCGGCGGCGCGTTGCTTGTGTTCGTCTAGTTGCATGGGTCAAACTCCAGTCCGCGGACGAACCCCGCCCACCCCGAAACGTCAAACAGCCGATCAACTTCGCGGCGAATGGTTGCGTTAGACGCCTTGAGGATTTCGTCCTCTTGATCCTCGAAACACTCGATAAGCCATTCGCGGGCCGCGGCGTAAGTCTGTTCGTTGAATGCGTCCGGCATGGTTGCCTTCCCTTTGTTGTTGCGGTCGCTTGTGCTCCCGTCTGCCACTATCTTACAATCGGAAAAAGGTATGTCAAGAGATGAGCCGAAAAGATTTTTTTCCCCGGGCGCCGCGGGGGTATGGGCTCGAATGGACACTTGGCATTGTGAGAATCGTCGGCCGGCCCGGCCGGCCGACCGCCCCCCCGTTGTGAGGGTGCCCGCTTGCGAAATACCCCATTGTGGGGGGTGCGGTCGGGCCGCCTTGCGAAATACCCCACAAGGGGGGTGCGGTCGGGCCGCCTTGCGAAATACCCCACAAGGGGGGTGCGGTCGGGCCGCCTTGCGAAATACCCCACAAGGGGGGTGTCCCCACGTCTGGGGGGTTGGGTGGGGGCTTGCGAAATACCACTTTTGTGGGGGCATACCCCCCCACCCCCCCTTTGGGGGGTGGGTCCTTCCGCCCCCGCGTGCCGCGGGGCCACCGGCTGCGAACGCCACCCTATGCCCGATTCTCTCCCGACAGGCCACCAAAGGGCCGATTGTGCCGGGCGTCACGCGGGCCGCCTAGCCCCTCAAGCGGGCTTCCTGACGCACTCCCGGGGCACGCTTCACGTCCGGGGACGGGATCGGTACAAGCGGCCGCCTATGCCGACCGTGCCGGTGGTTGAGGCTCGTCTGGCCGAAAGACGCGTGGCAAGCTCTGCCACGCTTTCGGCCTGTTCGCGTCCACGACGCGGGGATCGTAATACGAACGACGAGTGACGCGATCGGTGGAATGACCAAGGTAGGCCGTGGCGTCCAGCCCGGCCGCGGCCAGATGTGAGGCGGTGCTGCGTCTCAGGGCATGGAATTGAACGTCGCGGCCGTCGCCAAGGCCGGCCCGCCTTGTGATGGTCTTCCACCTTTTCCGCAACGCCGTGTCCGATGCTGTCCACCAGAATACGGTCGGTCCGTTGTGCGTCACGACGTGATCCACGAGGTCGCACGCCTCTGGCGAGAGTTCGTAGACCCGTTCCTGACGCCTCCCTTTTCGCACCCCTGCAGGAACGACAAGCGTCGGGCGGTTCCAGCAGTTCCGCGGCGTGTTCAGCAACGCCGAAATTCGCTCGCCGGTTTCGAGGCCGACGGCAATCAAAGCGGGGAACCAGACGCGGGCCGGAGTCGGCCCAACCCAACCGGACGCAAGCCGGGCCGCCGCCGCCAGGCGAGAGAGCTCGTCCGACGTGAACGCTCGGGGCGTGCCCTGCGGGATCAGCTCCGGCGCGACTGTAGGGCGCAGGCGGATCAGCCCGCGGCCTTGGGCAAGATTCCACAGTGCCAAGATGCCGGACCGCTCGCGGGCTACGGAGCTGGCAGACTTCTTGGCCGCCATCGCCGTTAGCCACTGGCTGACGACGAGGTCGTCCAAGTCGCCAAGCACGGCAGGCCTGCCAAGCCATCGGCTGAACTGAGTGACGGCGTGCCGCAGAAGCCGGACTGATTCGGCCGACCGGCCGCGGAGCCTCAAGGGAACGTAGACGGTTTCAAGAAACGCGCTGAGAGTCATGGGGTGCACCTCCTCCGAATGGATAGTTCACACCTCCGTGTGCTGTCCCCCTTCCGTGGCGTGGGTTCCGATTTTTCCAGCGGTGCCGATTGGCCGCCGCACCGTTGGTCATGGGATGGTTCGATGGCGTCCCCGCCACTTTCAACCGTTGCGATCCCCTAAAAGGGATCGCAACCATCGGAACCCCTGGAAATGCCGGGGAAAGCCACGGCATGGAGGGCCGCGGAATGGCTACGGTTTCCACGAGACACCCTGGCGGACGGCCTCGCCAAACTCCGGTTTCGCCGTGGGGCCAGGTGGTCGAATCGCTAATGGCAAAGCGGGGCTGGACACGCCGCGATCTGGCCGAGCGTGCTGGCATCAAAGAGCCTTCTCTGTGGGCTCTCATCGTGGGCAAGTCGAAGCCCAAGTTTGCAACGGTCTGCAAACTGGCAGACGCTCTCGGCGTGCCGGTCAACAAGCTCCGGCAATAGCCGTTTCCACGGCATTTAGGCCCACCTAAAAACTCCTGTTGACAGGGTTTTTAGTTAGCCCTACTATCTCGCCGCAACGTCGATCACCGCGATCGACGCAACCAATGGCGAGGGACGCGCCGTGGCAAAGAAGACGCAGCGGCGTGGCCCGAAACACAAGGGCTCCAAGGATGGGACCAGAGAACGAGGCCGAGGATCGCGGCGTGGGGTACGCATGCCCGACTCCGCACGAGATCAAGGCGATGTGTGCCGTGATCCGCATGAGTTGGTCGCCGGAGGAGGAGAGGCGTCGCGACATGTACGCCCACTGGCGGCAGGCGGCGCCGCACTGCCCCGGACCGCTGGCGGAAATACTCCGCGACCACAAATGACCCCCGTGCTGGCCGAACTAGGCCGGTCCGCTAAGTCTGTGCTCGACGCGGTGGACTTCGCCGAGGACTGCGGTTTCCGGCCTGGTGTGATGGCCGGCACCGCCGAGCTGGTGCGGGACGCAATCGTGACATTCGAGCACTGCCTGCGAGCGATACAGGATGCCGCCGCGACGGATCGCGGCGGAATGGAGCGGCAGAGGAGCCGCACGGACAGGACGGCCCCCGGAAATCACGGGTGACGACCGGGATAGGAGCACGCTGTGCTTGTGTTGTCGCGGAAGGTTGGCGAGGCGATTCGCATTGGCGACGCCATCACGGTCTTTGTGACCGAGATTCGGAGCGTGCACGGCCTCGCCCGCGTGAAGTTGGGCGTCGAGGCACCGCAGCACGTTCCGATCAGCCGCACCGAACTTCTTGAGGAGAGCGACGATGGTGATGCCGAACGCACTACGGAAGGCTGAAAACCGTGTTGGCAACGGCCGGCGGACGGCGCTCATCGCGGCGCTTGCGCGGGTCGTGCGAACCGCCGCCACCATGCTTGACACGATCGAGCACCACAACCTTGTTCTGGACCGCAGGCTCGCCGGGCACCTGATGGCCCTTCGCGATTCCTGCGAGAAGGCACGGAACGAGTTGGCAAGGAACGAGGACACCTGAAAGGAACTCAGATGACTCTGAAAGTGATGAAAGGGCGGCTCCGCAAGCCGCTGGGCGTGCTCCTGTACGGCGTCGAGGGGATTGGCAAGACAACGCTGGCAAGCCAGTTTCCGCGGCCGATCTTCCTCGACACCGAGGGGAGCACCGTGCACCTGGACGTGGAGCGTGTGCCGAACCCCCAGGATCAGAACGATGCCGTGATCCGGTCGTGGACCGACCTACAGGGTGCGATGCACCAACTGATCCGCGACCGCGGCGGCTACGAGACGGTCGTGATTGACTCGGCGGATTGGGCCGAGCGGCTGGCGACTGTGGCGTTGCTCCAGAGCGAGAAGCCGGCGAAGGCCAGCATCGAGGACTTCGGCTTCGGCAAGGGCTACGTCAAGCGCGCGGAGAGCATCGGCCGGATGCTCATTCTGTGCGACGAACTCAAGCGGGCCGGGCTCAACGTCGTGTGGGTCGCCCACTCGACGCTGGTGCGAGTGAGCCCGCCGGACCTGACTGACGGCTTTGATCGCTGGGAGCTCAAGCTTCACAAGCTCGTCGCACCGCTGTTCAAGGAATGGGCGGACGCCGTCCTGTTTCTGACCTACAAGCACTTCGTGGTCGAGGGCGACGATGGCCGCATGAAGGGCAAGGGCGGCAAAGAACGGATCATCCATGCCGAGCGGAGCGCCGCCTGGGACGCCAAGAACCGTTTTGGCCTGCCTGACAGCATGCCGATGCGGATCGAGGAACTGGCCCCCATGTTCGCCGCGTCGGCTCCGGCGAAGCCGAAGGGCTGGCGTGAGCAGATCGCGGATGCCGCGACCGTGGCGGCGTTGGGAGAGATCGGCGACCGAGTGGACGCCGCCGAGTCGTCCGGCCGGCTGACGGCGGAAAACGCCGCGACGCTCCGGCAGATGATTGACGCCAAGCACAACGAACTTGAGCCAGCGGCGGAGGTGGCCTGATGGATTGGTCCTCGTTTTCCGCGATGCGTGGCGATGACAAGCCGCGGGATTGGCTGCGGTGGTCGGAGTTGTGGGCGATGGTCCGCGTGGAACTTCCGGCGATGGGGACCAACGACGTGCGGGCGGCCCTGCGGGCCGGCCCGGCGTCGGAGAAGCGATACGGGCATCGACGGTATCGGTCGGAGCACGTTGAGGCAGTTCGCCGCTGGGCGGCCGAAAGGGGGATCGCGTGAAGAACCGTCTTGCCAGGTTGGTGTTTGACTCTGCCCGCGACCCGAAGCGGCTGGAGGCCGTCGTGCGGATGCAGGCTGAGCTGATTGACGAACTGAACACCCGCATCGCGATGCTGCAAGGCGACTTGAGGCGGCAGCGGATGCTTCTGCAGCGACGTGTCGCGGACAGGGTTTCCGAGGTTTTCGAGGACTTTGCCAATGACGGGCGATGAGTTGGAGCAACGGCGGCGGGCCGGGCGGCTGGCCGTCAATCGGCTGGCGGCGATCAAGTCTGCCGTCTCCGAATGGGAGTGCGGAGACAAGAACGCCGTCGAGACAGTGAACAGGATCGCAGACATCGTGGCCGACCCGATCGTGCGGGTGGGCCGGCCCCATGAACCGGAGATTCAGACATGAGATTCGAGAACTGGCACAGGAGTGCGGAGCCCGAGGACAGCATGGCCCGGATTCCGGAGGACGGCAGGCACCAGGCCACGATCACGTCGGCCCGCGAGGCCAAAAAGAAGTGGCTGCAGCGCGACAAGAACCCGGACGGCCGGTGCCTCGACGTGAGGATGGACGTGGCAGGATGGGCCGTGGAGCACGCGATCCCGGACAGCCTGACGTGGAAGGTCGAGGAACTATGCCGTGCGGCTGGCGTTCCGGCTCCTGAGCCCGGCGAGGATTGGGACGAGGGGCAGCTTGTTGGGCGAACCGTGACGATCGAAACCCTACAGGCCGTCAGCCCCAGTGGGACTGCCTACGTTCGCGTCCAGAAATACATCGCGGCCGAGCCCAAGGCGACTTCGCAGCCGGTGGCTGCGAAGCGTTCGCGGCCTGTCCCGCCGCCGGCACCCGCCGACGACGACATTCCCTTTTGAGCCGAGGAGTATTTCGATGGCAGAAGTGTTCAAGGCGAACGTGCTCATGGACGGCACGGACCAAAAAGCGTTCGTGTATTTGGCTCACGGCCAGGTGCGCGAGATTGAAGGCGAGCAGTACGTCGAGCAAGCCGGAGGCCACCTAAGCCGGATGGTTGACGAGTGGCATGCGGACAAGATGGCCGCGTTCCGCGATGCCGCGGACCGTGTCGGCGAGATCATCGCCGCGCTCACCGAGCAGCGGGCCAGGCTTTTGCGCGGGGAAACATAACAGGCCGCTCCCGGCCGACAGGGGCCGACGGGCTTTCGGCACCCGGGGAGGATTCAGCCGGCGGTGGTCGCTAACACCGGCAGCCAGGCGACCGGTAACTCCCCCGGGGCGTATGGCCGGCAGCCCCACGAGACGGGGCCAACACACGGAGGTGCAGATGGATTTGTCCAAGGTAGACCTGTCCTCGATCGTCGGAAGGCTGATGAACTTTGGCGTGCCGCACGAGTACGCGGAGGCGGTCGAGCGGCTGATCGCCAGTGCCGGCTACGCACGCTCAGAGGTCGCGTACCTGCAGAAGCGGATCGAGTACCTCCTGGAACACGTTCCGGAGGACATCCGGAACCCGCCGCCGCCGGCCCCGGCGGCGAGCTGCCGCAGCAAGTGGGAGTGACGCCGTGCAACGACATACAACGAGGCCGACCGACGCAGACAGGCCGCTGCTGCGCATGCTTGGCGAACAGGAAGCCCGGCGGTGTTCGCTCAAGGCCCGCGACGTTGCCATGTTCGACAGCGACGCGGCCAAGAGCATCGTCCTGAGAGAGCTCCGGGCCGCCGCAGGCCCGATGAGCGGAGAGGACTTGGTGGACAAGTGCCTGCGGGCCGGCATCGAGACGCACGACGGGCGGGCGTTCGGCGTTGTGTTCTCGTCTCTGAGGAGCCACGGGCTGATTCGGTGCGTGGGGTTCACAGTGCGGCGGAAGGGACACGGGACTGCGGGTGGAAGGCTATGGGAGATCACCAAATGAGGATCATCGAGTGGGCGACGGGACGGGCGGCGCTACGCCGGCTCAACGCGGACTTGCTCCAGGCCAATGCAGAACTCCGCGGAGGCCTGGAACAGCGGGACAGGCTGATTGAGTCGCAGCAACGGCTGATAACGGCCCTGCGGGACGTGAATGCCGAGCTGGACAGGACTGTGACGCAGCCGGCCGAGGACGGCACGGCGACGGCTAGGGACGGCTGGGCGGAATGGAACGGAGGCCACAATGGCTAAGGCGCCTGGATTCTGGTTTTTCACTGGCGACTGGATGAAAGACCCTGAGCTACGGTTTTGCTCACTGTTTGCTAGAGGTTTGCTTGTCGATTTGCTGTGCATCCTGTTTGAAGCAAGCGAACAGGGGTACGCCAGCAACCCGGACGGCAGCCCTCGGACGGACGAGCAGATTGCCGACGCCGTTTCCGGCGGCTCGCGGGAAGAAAAGCTCGCCGCCCTGTCGGAATTGGAGAAAAGCGGCGTTCTCTCCCGTGATTGCCGGGGGGTTTTGTTCAGTCGCCGGATCGCCAGGCTGGCTGAACTGAGCGAGGCCCGCAGGCAAAACGGCAGCAAGGGTGGTAGCAAACGTCAAGCAAAACTCAAGCAAACCGCCAAGCAAAACACCAAGCAAAACAGGGGGGTTTCGGATTCGGTTTCGGATTCGGATTCGTTCTTAGAAGAAATACACACACACACGGCGCAGGCGGACGAATTTCGGCAGCCCGGCTGGGCAGCCGACGAGTGGGATCGGTTCGCCGCCGCCTGGAACGTCACGGAGCGGGCGGAGCCGTGGCCGCACCTCACGGCCCCCGACGGCTGGACCGACCTCGCCGCGTCCCCAGGCTGGCTCCAGCGGGCTCGCGAGGCACTGGCACGGCTGCCGAGTCGCCAGTTCTTCGACCGGCCCCTGCCGGTCACGCGTTTCTTCGACTACATCGACCGGATTCGTGCCGGCGAGTTTGCTGACCCGAAGGGCCAGCACCAGCCGAGGGGCCGCAGCCGGCAGCCGGCAGGGGGCAACCTGTGAGCGAACGGACGTGGGACCACAACCGCACCGCGATCAACCAGCTCTGGCCGCATTGCCAGTGGACAGACGAGGAGCGCCGCCTGCTGACCGACGATCTGGCGAGCCTCGACCAGGACGTGCTCTACGACGCCCTGCGGAACGTCAAGCGTGAACACGACACGCTGTACCCGCAACTGCGGTGGTTTCGCGACGAGTACCGCTCGTTGGAGCGTCTGCGCAGTCTGCGCAAGCCGCAGCCTGCCACCGAGAAACGGAAGGTGGTTGACGTAGGCAAGGACTTGGATGAGCGTACACGCGACGAACTGATGCTGGTGATCCAGGACGCGACACTGGAAAACTACCGCGAGGTTGTGAGCCTCGTCGCCGCCAAGGCCGGGGCCGAGCAAATCCGCATGCAAACGGCGTTCGCGTTGAACAAGTACCTGTACGAGCGGCTTGGCCTGAGCAACGGCGGGAGGGTGTCGTGAGCATCGCCAGCATCATCCAGAGCGCTCGATCTGCAGGAACGTCGGCCAGCCAGCGCGTCCTGCTGGTGGCGATCGACGACCTGACGGCGCGTCGCGGCGGCCTGCGGCCGACGGTGCGCGAGCTGGCGGCGGCGGTTGGCACGACGACGTTTGACGTGTATCAAAAACTCCTCCGGCTCGAACGCGACGGCCTAGTGGAGCGGACGGCCGGCGCGTGCCGGTCGGTGAGGGTGTTGAGGCGAGAGAAGTGAGAACGACAACACGTTTCGTATTGGAAACCGAGCGCAAATCGCTGAGTTGTGAATATGGGTTGGGACAGAACGCTTGCGATCAGCGGCATCGAACACAGGAGCGACCATGACGAAAGAGGTAGATGAGATGTCCGCTGCATCGCGTGGTTCTGCGGTGATGGCCTACGCCGTGATTGACGACGAGGGCGTGCAG
>Ga0315900_10001145_pt1 | contig 42625 bp, 63 predicted proteins | sample LakEriMetagenome_FD_203521 | JGI IMG/M metagenome (GOLD analysis project Ga0315900, IMG submission 203521) | Freshwater fungal communities from buoy surface, Lake Erie, Ohio, United States - Buoy 12 MA114 | ecosystem: Environmental > Aquatic > Freshwater > Lake > Lake biofilm | place: USA: Lake... | reverse complement strand
TGTGGTTCTTTTAGTTTGGGTTCGAATCCCAGTAATCACCCACGATTTATAATCTTCCAAATCTCTTTAAAAAAAGTAGTTTTGGATAAATATAAAATTAAGGGCCTATAGCTCATTCGGTTAGAGCAACTGACTCATAATCAGTAGGTGCTTGGTTCGATTCCAAGTGGGCCCACGCTCCCAGGCGTGTTCGTTTAGTTAGTTCGGTTGGATATGTTTATTATCCAACTGACTTTCTAACTAAACTACAAGTTTGGAATTGTAAAATAAATTTCGTATATTTGTATTGTATATATTTATATACAAGTTCTTATACGAAGAAATGTCGGGGTGGTGGAATAGGTAGACACGACAGACTTAAAATCTGTTGGCCATTGGCTGTGCGGGTTCGATTCCCGCTCCTGATACTCATTATTATGATTACCCTGCTCGGTTCGTCTAGGGGTTAGGACGTATCCCTTTCACGGATAAAACACGGGTTCGATTCCCGTATCGAGTACAACTATCGTTCTTTCACATATTGTATAACTTAAAAAAAAGAAAAAATTATGGAAATAGTATATTTTGTTTTAGGAGTGGTCACAGTTCTTTTAGTATTAGGGGTTGTGGTTATTGTTAGGGTAGGTACTTTAGTAAAAGAGTTGAAAGAAGAAGTTCAATTCTTAGAAAGAAGTTCAAACGATGAGGTTAGTAATCTACATCGTAGAGTTGAGGATGTATCAGATGATGTACATCGTAGGATTGATAATGAAGTAAGAGATTTACAACTTCAATTAAAAGATGCATTAGATTTTATTGGTGATACAAAAGATATTTTGCATAGAAGAATTGATGAAGAAATACGAGAGGTACAATCTAATATAGATGAAAATGAAAAAGATGTTTTATCTTTATTAGATTCTCGTTTAGATAAATTAGAAAATAAAATTAAACAAAAAGATTTACTGAAAGGGTAAATCAATTAAATAGAACGATAGTTAAAGCTCCTAAAGCATTGCTGGCGATGCACATGACTTGTAATCATGATAACTTGGTTCGATTCCGAGTGGGAGCTCTTTTTGATGTTTTATTTGGTAAACCTATATTTATATTAAAGAATAGGTATACCAATGAGAAATAGAGAAAAATTAGAAAAAAAATGTTTAAATTGTGAAAAAGCAATTCCAAATAATAATGTTTATTGTGGTAATAAATGTCAGGGAGAGTATCAAACAAAACTTAAACTGAATGAATGGTTAAGTGGTAATAATATTATTCAAAAAGGTGGCAACTCAGTACCAGTTTGGATGAATAGATATTTAATTGATAAATCTAATCACAAGTGTTCTAAATGTGGTTGGGATGAAGTCAATAAATATACCGGTAAAAGTCCATTAGAAATAGACCATATTGATGGAGATGCATATAATAACAATATAAATAATTTAAGAGTAGTGTGTCCTAATTGTCATTCACTTACCAATACCTACAAAAATATTGGTAATCGTAAATCAAGTAGAACATATAGATAAATTAGTCAACAGTACTTACTACGCTACCCATGAGAACAGCGTCCCAGAGTAAGTCATGTTCGGGATTGAGTAGTTGCAAATACTCATTCCTATTTAGAGGAGTGGCAGAGCGGTTGAACGCGGCGGTCTTGAAAACCGTTTTACTGAAAGGTAACGGGGGTTCGAATCCCTCCTCCTCTGCAATGATATTCTATGACGAAAGAACTCGATTGAGAACTTGAAGTGAGACCAACTATGGACATAGAATGTTATTGTGAAAGTTCTACCATTGGTAGGTCTTTTCTCAAGGTTTTGTTGGTTGAACCCGAATCAACCAACACTTTTTGGTAGGTGTTGAAATTGGCAGACAAACCCTCCTGTCTCGGGGGTGGGGAGTAACTGATAAACGAAGGATAATGGGTTGACCACAATGCATGCAATGTCCTTTGGCTAAAGTCCTCGTGGTGGTTCGAATCCATCCTTACCAGCAAACATTCCTCCTTAGCTCAGCTGGTTAGAGCACATGACTGTTAATCATGGGGTCCTTGGTTCGAGCCCAAGAGGAGGAGCACAATTAAATAGCATTATGGGAAAATTAAGTGAAATACTCGATGGGTGGGGAAATCTAGTTAAATCTAATTTTGGTTTATTAGATGAAGAAACTCGTAAGTTAGCTGAATCAAGATTACTTCATTGCAATGCATGTTCTATACGAACCGATAATACTTGTGACCCTAACAAAATGATTCTTAATCAAAAAACGAATCAAATGGTAAGTGGGTGTGGGTGTAACATTGCAGCTAAAACTCTTTCTCGTCAATCTCAATGTCCAGCTGGTAAATGGTAATATAATATGGCAATGGGTAGAAGTGATATTCTCACCGAAGAATTAAAAAATCTTTTATTAGATATTGAGTATTGGTTAAAGGATATGTACCTTGAAGGTAGTAAGGTAAATAAATCTGCACTAAACGGTGCAACTCTAGAAATGCACAACGAGTGGATTAGTGGAATTAATGAGAGTTTGATATTGATATCTTCAGTATTAAAAAAAGGTTATTATACAACTGAAGAAAGGGAAGTTTTAAACCTATTAAGAAAATCTTGGATAGAGGAAAAAAACGCTAGTTATAAAGTATAATAGTTAAGGGTTATAATACTTATCTTTGTACTTATCAGTTTTAAGTATATAAGCTTTTATAACTATAAGATTTTCGAAAAAAAAATGACAGAAATTTCAAAAGTTGAAGAAAGAATTTTACATCAAATAAATAATAATGTCCCATTAATTGATGTCAAGATTGATTTAAGTAATTATATCAATCACAAACAAGTCATTGATAAGGAAAATCAATTTACCCATAAATTTCATTACGAAGATATTAAAGAACAAGATTGTATTTTAATGCAAGTTCCAAATATCAATGAATCGGGTTATTATGCAGGGGTTGTTGCATTAAAATCTTATATTGATAAATATCATTCAGATTTACGAGTATCGATTATTGACCCAGTAATTGATTATTTTTACTTAAATCCTCCCAATAAACAATCTGAATTTTTTCAATGGTTTAATACCTATGCAAATCAAGGTCAATACGAACACTTGTATACCTTTCGAGAAATGAATCATATTATTGAAGGATTCGTATTCAAATATATTGATAAGACAAATCCTGCATTTTTTGGTTTTAGTATAATTGATGGTAATATAGATGCATCGATAGCAATTGCTAAAAAGATAAAAGAAAAATATCCACATATAAAAATACTTTTTGGTGGTAATGGAATTGAAGTTTTGGATTTTGGTGTTCTTCCAAATGCAAATTACAAGACCGAAAGTTATGATTTTATAGATGTTTTTGTACGAGGAGATGGTGAGATTACATTTGTTGAGTTATTAACTTGTGATATGACAGATGAATCTTTAGCAAAAATTAATGGTGCAGTTTGGAGAGATTCTAATGGTAAATTAGTATTCAATTCACAACGAGGTACTATTGATATGGATATATTACCTTTTCCAAATTATGAATTGCTAGAAGATAATTATTATTACAAATCAGTTTATCAACATAATGTACCATTGGTATTAAGTAGAGGATGTCCATATCGTTGTACCTTTTGTTCTGTACCAGAATTCATACCAGTATTCAGATATAGAAAATTAGAAACTGTAATAGAAGAAATCGAATACTGGATTGCTAAAGGTAGAATGAATTTTTTCTGTCATGATTCGATTATCAATGGAGACCCAAAATGGTTAAAAAGATTTTGTGAAGTTATTATCGAAAAAGGTTGGCCTGATAAGGGATTTACTTTTGGTGGCAATATGAGATTACAAACTCCTATGAGAGATTTGGAAACTATGAGATTGTATCGTAGAGCCGGATTACTTAAAATGATTACCGGATTTGAATCTGCATCGGAATCAGTTTTGAAACACATGAAAAAATATCCAAATACCGATGGGGTTCGTGAAATTTTTGAAAATGTAAGAATTATAAATAAAGAATATAAATGGCCAATGCAATTTGCAATGCAATTAATCATTGGGTATTTAAATGAAACTGAAGAAGATTTTCAATTAACTGTTGATTTTATCAAAGAGTATCATGATTGTATGTCAGAAATTTTAACTTGTTCTGGATTTTTAATACATGAAACTCTTAAACAAAAATGGGTTAAGGAGGGAAACTATATTCAATACCACAACACGGTTAACTTTAATACCAACTACAACAATTCATACGAACGATTGGATAGATTGAATCGTATTGAACAAGTATTTAAAGAAATAGGAATTACTCATTCGGTTTACAATCGTGGTCTTTATTATGAACTGATTGAAAGAAATAGTGACCATCATTCTCATTCGCTTGGTGATATATATAATCTCGAGGATTGTAAAATACCTGAAAAAATAAAAGAGTTTGATAATTATGTTTTTACAAAACAAGGTGAGCATAAATATAATTTGGTAAGTAAAAAAATAATTTAAAAAACACTTGACTCGTATTGCTTTTTTTCGTATATTTGTTTTGTAAGATTGAGAGAGATAAACCTTAAACCCCTAAACAATATGGCAACTACAAAATTTGAAATCTGGTTAGAAAAAGTCAACGAACAAAGAAAACAATATTGGGATACCAAGTTTGGTTACAAACCCTACACTCCTCTTCGAGTTGATAAGGGTTCTAAATACATCCGATTATGGGATGGTTCCACTTGTTGGGGATTTGTTTCCATGAAAGATGGTGATAACAAAGGTGCACCAATTAAACCAGGAGATTTATTAAAACCCGCATCTTGGAAATCTCCGGCAAAACATTCTCGTGGTAATATCTTCGATGGTACCGATAAGTGGGAATACTTTGGTCCACAATACTTGTAATAAAATAATATGTTTAGTAATTTAGTAATTGGTATATTGTATGGAATATTAGGACAGGTTCTGTCCTTTTTCCAACTTCAAGGTAGTGTTAAATGGAATTGGTTTGAGAAGTATCCCATACTTGTTTTGTTAAGTTCACTACCATCAACTTATTTTTATATTAAATCAGTAGATAGTTTGGTTAAGTATGCTAACGGTGAACTATGGCCATCTCGATTGATTGGGTTTGGCATTGGAATCATTATCTTTACCACATTGAGTTGGGTATTGTTTAACGAGAACATATCACTCAAAACATTCGTTTGTTTGGTACTTGCTGTATCAATTATTCTAGTTCAGATTTTTTGGAAATAAAATATGGTTGATTTTATACCAAATATATATTCCCATCTAACGAGTAATAGAAATATTTTAATAATCGGAAAAGGTTGTAACATTCAAGATGCACATTTTAGTGGAATAAATTTTGAAAATAATAAAAACATATATTATTCATACACAGAAGATGACCTTGTTAAATTTAAATCATTTACATTTAGTCATATTTTTATTCATGGATTTGATTTTAGAGAATTTAATATATCATTACTTAAATCGTATGATATAAATTATCACACTTTTTGTATTGATTTATTAGGTGAAGGTTATGATATAGATACTTTACTTTTTAGTAAACGAGAGGATTTAGAAAAAAGTGGAGCAGATATAAAAATTTTAATACCATTTAGTCATTACAATAATCTTGAAGAAACATATAAAAAATTTCATTTTTTTAAATATGATTTAGGTGGTCCTCGTATATTTTGTTCTCGTTTTAATAGAACAATGATACACCAATATGAAGACCTAAATAAAGTATGTGCTGGATTAACTTGGAGAGATGATAAAAAAGATAAATTATTTATGTGTCTAAACAAAGAACCCCGCGTACATCGAGTTAAAATGGTTGATTCTTTGATTAGTAATAATTTATTGAATATAGGATATGTAACCTTTAAATCAAATCAAAACATTTATCAATACTTTAATATAGATTCAAACAAAACCATCACATATAATATTCCACAAATAACTCTTGATGATACATTATTTAGTAATAATTTTTTTGGATTACATCCACTGTTAAGTAGCAATTCTTATGTGGAAGTTGTAACCGAATCAAGACATGATTTATTACCTTTTAAAACTGAAAAATGTATCAAGCCTTTTTATAATTTACAATTTCCAATAATACTAGGCCACTACGGAATCGTAAATGATTTACGAAAAATGGATTTTGATATGTTTGATGACATTATAGACCATTCATATGATTTAATCGAACCAATTACATATCGTGGATTTGAAGGCAGTGATTTATCAAAAAAAGTATTGATAATTACACAACAAATAATAAAATTATCAAAAATAGATATACATTCATTATACCTTAAAAACAAAGAAAGATTCATATACAATCAGGAAAATCTTTTTAATAAAACAATTATTGAAAATCATATCCATAGAGATTTGGGAAAATTTATATTTGGTGATACAATTAAGGTATATGAAGCTAATAAAGATTTAATAGAAAAAATTTATATCTAATGATTTGGAATTGTAACAAATTTTTACTATCTTTGTTACATAAGATATAAACTCTAAAGATATGGAATGGTTTTATAATGAGATGGGTTCTCGTGATAAAAAGACAGGTAAATTGAAATACTACAAAGTAACAGTAAAAGATTGGAAGATTACCGATTGTACTTGCGAGGCAAGAATGTTTCGAAGATTCCAACCATGTAAACACATGAAATCAATAAACGAAAAATTAGGACATAAATTATAAACAAAAAACAAATGGCAAACGAAATGCAAACCTTTGTTACCGTTAAATCAAATGAACCACGTGTAGCAAAACGATTACAAGAAATTTTTAAATCAAGAAGAGGAACTTACGAAGTTGATGCAATTGATATCATCAACAACCTTGAAGGTACTTCTTATTGTTACAAAAATGAAAAAGAAAACTTTGATGTAGATGTTGATTTTCCATCAAATGATTTATGGGAAAGTATAATCGGGCCGAAATGGATGAATGTTGAATTTGATTATTCAGAACTACCCGAAGATTGCCATATTATTTTATCATCAGCATGGTCAGTACCTATTCCTTTCTTATTACGATTGAGAGATGAATTACAAATGATTGATGGAGATTGTTATTTGAAAGGAACATATGAAGATGAATCGTATGACCCAAGTGGTGCCTTTATCGTTGGTAAGTATGATTACGATGATATGGAAGATACTGATGAAGTATATGATTGGGATATGCACAATGAAGATGATTTTTATACAGAAAATTGGTATGCTGAATTAAATGAAATGGCAACCAATTTAGAAATTGCATATATTGAATACTTAAAAGATAGAGAAGAAAATCCACAAGAGTATGAATAAGACTTACGAAATAACAATTAAATATTTGGATGGTCAAGTTGAAAGTACCACTTTAACTACCAACGATATTATATGGAGTTTAGACCAATTCGTTAGAAATAGAAAACTATTTGAAGGGCTTAATATTGAGTTAAAAGAAAATGGCAAAGAAGAAAAATCTCTATCAAGATAAGGTTGAGTGGGATGATATGAGTTTTGGTGAAGTATCCCATCAAGTTGGGAAGAAGATGACCGAAAAAACCCATAAGAATAAAATTGATTATAAACGAAAACCCAAATATAAAACTTGGGAAACATTTGAAGATGAAGATGAATAACGAATTTAAAGAATGGTTGATGGGTATATTTGTACTTTTTTTAATTACCTTTACCGCATACTCATTTAATCGATTTATATTTCCAGTTAACTACTATAATTTCTTAGAGTGGTTTGGAATTGTTATGTTTGTGATAATGATAAAAACAGGAATTGATTCATATAACGAACGAGATTAAATGAGACACCCATCATATAAACGGCCTATTCAAAGTATAAATGATAACCTATATCAAATCCACGCTGAATATCCAATCGATAGAGTCAAAGATACACAAGGATTAAAAGATTGGTTAGGGTGTGATGTTGCATTTAAAAGTAATCAAAATGGAACATATATTTTTTGTAAAAAGATTGAAGAAGCTAATATAGTAGGATGAATTGGGTAAGTTATTATAGACAGTTGGCAAATACTGTCAAACTAAAATCAAAAGATAAATACACTCAAATAGGTGCAGTTATTGTTGGTAAAGATGGTGAGATAGTATCTACTGGTTATAATTCATTTCCACGAGGTTTGGATGATGGACTTGATTATAGACAAGATAGACCTGAGAAGTATTATTGGTTTGAACATGCCGAAAGAAATGCAATCTATAATGCAGCTCGTATTGGTGTATCTACCAAAGGAACTACGATGTATTTGAGTTGTGGTCTACCTTGTGCAGATTGTGCTAGGGGTATTATCAATTCAGGTGTGAAACGAATTTTTTGTGAAAAAGTAGATGTGACAAAGGGAGAGTTGTGGAAAGAATCCCAAGAAAGAAGTTGGGATATGTTTATGGAGACAGGAGTGAAGGTTTGTTTTTACGATGACCACCTCATTTAAGTTATTGAATAAGTAATTCTACTTATTTGATATTTATAGGTATGAAGTATATACCATTAGATAATATAGGATTACCAAAAAGAGATTCGGATGGAAACTTGACCAATATAATTGAGCCGGGAAATAATTACCCTGCTAATGAAACTGGTATTCCAAAATCCAACTTTGTTTCTACGAGATTGGATAATATTATATTACGAGGTGTGTATGAAGAAAACGAAGTAACATACCCACTTTTAGATCCTATCAAGGCTAATGTTGTACCGATACCAGAAACCAATTTTAGATTTATAATAAATTTAGGGTCACCTACTGCATACACATCACAAGGTATGTACGATGATTTAATCAAAGCATACAATGAGCGAAATCCTTGGTTTTCTATACGAACTGTACCAAATATAAATTTGGATTTATTTTTCCTTACTGAATATCACAAAAAAAATAAATTTAAAGTTACTGAGGCATATTCTGAAACCGAAATACGAACAACATTAGATACCCAAGAAGATATTCTTACATATGTAGATTGGTTGGTAAGTAAAGATGTAGGTGATATTGAATTAAAACCAATTGATGAATTGGGTTCATGGGAATATGTACCTGATGAAGATTTAGGAATCGGGTTAAAAACTTTATACGATTCAATGATTAAGAATAAAGAACCAGACCCCGAAGCAATTGGTGCACAAATAATCCGAGAAGAGTATAGTTTAGAATTGCCATCAGTATTAGAAGTTAGTGGATTCTTACAACCTATACCCGAAGAAGATGTTGTACCAAAATTAGTAGATGCTATTTTAAGTGAAAGAGTACCACCGGGTAAGCAAGAATATAAACAATTTGGACCAGTTGGATTTCAAGTATTAGGAGCAGTAATTGCTGTTGCAGCAACCCTAGCAACCTTTGGTGCTCTAGCTCCAGTAGTTGCTGCAGTGGGTACGGCGGTTGGAACCGCAGTGGGTGGAGCAGCAGTTGCAACTGCAGCATCGTTAACTCCAAAGGGATTGGAAATTTTAGATAAAGCAGTTAGAAAGGCAAGTGGTTCTTGGGTAGAATATATCTTGAAAAGATCAACTACTCGTTCTCCACTTCAAAGTAAAAATGTTGTTTTCAATAAAGAACGAGAAGATGATGAGAAAGAATGGAGAAACTTATTATTAGCTGCAAAAGGACAAATGGGTGTTACAAAATATACCGAACTTCAAGTTAAAGAAGCATTAAAAATAATCTTTGCACAATTTGGTCCAAATGTAAAACCGAATGATTTATCATATCCAATAGAAGTTGGTAATCAAATAAAAAGATTACAAGTTGTACCAAAATCAGATAGAAATGTAGACCTTATACTAAAATAGAATAAGATATGAGAACAAGAGCTTTTACAACCGTGGGGTGGGAAAAATATTTAGTTCCAACCAACCCATTCGTTCAAAACTTTTTGAATAAGAATGGAGATGATGTTCTCTGGCAAGTTGCACAAAATATACACAATGCAATTTTAGATGGGAAAGAAAATGTGGGTTTTGTAGTTCATGTCAATGCTCCTTCAGTAGTAATGATTGAACAAAAAGATTACTTAATCGTCTTGGATTATTGTAATGATTGGTTTGTGAAAAAAGAAATATACGAAAAATGTGCATTAATACAAACGTACAAATCAGATTTTAAAAACAAATCATCAAGAAAAAAATTAGATGATTCCAAAAAACAAAAAAATGTTATTTAATTAAATCAAAATTTATGGCTCCAAATATATCACCAAAACATAAAGAATTAACCGAACAAATCGCAGAACAAAAAAGACCAAAAGGTTCTATTAAATTCCAACTTCAGTTAAATGAAGAACAAAAACAAGCCAAAGAAAAGATTTTAAGTAATGCAATTACCATCCTGAGTGGTAAAGCAGGTAGTGGTAAAACACTTCTAGCATGTCAGGTTGCATTGGATATGTTGTTTAAGAAAGAAGTAAAACAAATCATCATCACAAGACCAACCGTTAGTAAGGAAGAAATTGGATTCTTACCAGGAGACCTTAGAGAAAAGATGGAACCTTGGATGCAACCAGTCTATGCAAACTTCTACCAACTTTACAACAAACAAAAAATTGATGAGATTTTAGAAAATGGGACAGTTGAAATTGTACCACTTGCATTCATGAGAGGAAGAACTTTCTTGGATTCATTTATTATTGTTGATGAAGCACAGAATTGTACTAACGAACAAATGGAAATGATTACATCTCGTTTGGGTATTAGAAGTAAGATGGTAGTATGTGGTGATACACAACAAGTAGATTTAAAATCAAAAGGAGAAAGTGGGTTTAAGTTCTTGGTATCTGCGTCTAAAAAAATCAAAGATATGGATTCTCATACTCTACTTACTAACCATAGACACCCAGTTGTGGATTCCCTATTGGAAGCGTATGACGAGTTCTATTCTATGTTACCAAATATATCAGGATCGTTTAAGAATGGTAAATAAATACCTATTTTAGGGGTTTGGTATATTTATATAAAATGAATTTAAACAAAAAAATCAATTATGAGAGCAGTTATTATAGGTACTGATTTTATGAAAGATACCGATGGTACCTTCAAAGCATTAGAAACAAATACAAATATTCAATTAGATACCCAATGGTCTCTTAATTTTGATTCAGCATCATTTGAAAATTTTGTAATTTCAAATAATTTTACAGAAGTTGTATTAATTTCAAATGAAACCAATAGGTCCGCGGAAACAGCTAACACACTTAATTATGAACTTAATGAACTTCGTAGTATAAATTCAAATCGTACTGCTAACTCATTACCAAACATACCTTTTAATTTTACTTTTAATCAGTATTTAAAATCATTTTTATCTGGAAGTAATATAGAATTAGTAACAATAAGCACAGATGCCACTTCTACTACCATTCCTTTTGTAGAAGATACAGAAGATAAACTAATCATACGATTATCATTTGATACTACTGCATTAATTGATGATAATTACGCTAGAGATAATTGGGGATTTTTAAAGTTAATGTATGATGCAGATAATAATTCTATTCCAAAATGTTATATTGATGATAATGAATTTGGTATAGATAGTATTGGTACTACATTAAGAGATAATGGAAACCATCCTAACTATTGTATTAAAAAAAGAGTAACTCCTTCTGATAATAAAATCTATCCAAAATTATATAAGATTAGTACACTTGAAGAATTAAATAGTTTAAAATCTAATTTGGAAGTTGATGAATATATCCAAGAATATATTTTCAATGATACCGATTTATTTGATGGTAGATTAAATACATATAGAAGCATAGATTTATTATATGGTTCGAATTTGGATATTATTAACTTACAAGTTATAGAAAAAACAACAATTTTACCACTTCTATCTTCAGCAGATTTTGATGATACCAATCAAGTTCAACCTTGGGATAGAATGAGATATCTTCAAAAATTTTATACAACAGCTAATCAAGTTGCAATAAAGTTAAGTGCTACCCAAAATACTAAAGTCCTATTACCAGATGGTAGTATTGAATTGGCACCCAATTTACAAATAGGTGATGAAGTAAAATCTATTTTATTTGCAGAATTACCTGATGAAAGTGATACACCTAGTTTGGTAGCGTGGTCCTCTTCATATGATTCAATAATTACAGATTATCAAGTATCATCATCATTTTTAGAAAACAAATCAACTACTGATTTTTATGGAGTATTAGTTACATTTGAAACTGATACTAATTCTACATTTAGTGATGTTGTCCATGCCGAAATAATGGTAAAAGATGGTGATTATGTTAAATTTCAAACATATTCAGAGTTAAAAGTCGGTGATGAAATTCTTACCTTCGATACCACTACTAATCAATTAATTATTACTACTATAACCAATGTAAATTTTAGATTTGATAAATTTACTGGATACACTTTGGATTTTGAAGAATTGGATTTATTCCTTACTTTGGAAGAAACTGAAAATCAAAGTAGATATGGGTTAGTTACACATAACTTTGGTTATGATTGTAGATATTGGACTGCTGTAAATACACACGGAGGTGCCGGAGGAGCATTTTGTGTTGCTTGGTATACTTGCATTGATAATGCATACAATACTGCATGTCCGGGTTATTGGGGGTCGAATTACTACGGAGGATGTTCAAGAGTCGTATATGGAAAAAATGCCGCGGTATTTACCTACTTACCGCATAGTGGGTATATATCAAATACTGCTTATTGTAATGACCAAAAATCAGATATTCAATATAAAGAAAATTTGACTTTAATTGGTGTATCTGATTTTGGGTTAAATGTTTATCAATTTAATTACAAAAACGAAGAAGGATTATATCAAGGAGTTATTGCTCAAGAGTTGATTGGAACTAATTATGAAGATTCATTATCTTTAAATGAAAATGGATTATATGTAGTTGATTACAATAAAATAGATGTAGAATTTAAAAAACTAAATTAATATGGCAACCGAAATTAACAAAAATATAACATATTCAGATTATACTGAATTATTTAAAAGACAGAGAATAAATACAAACTCTGCTGTAAAATCGGCTATTTCAGATAAAATTAATTTATTTGTAAATGCCGTAAAGGAAAACCATTTATAATAATTAATAATTAGTTATATGTTTGATAAAGTAAAGGAGATAGCAGAGTCTTGGATTATAGCTAACAATCCCACCGAATCTCAATTAAAATTAGCAGAAGGACGATTAGAGATATGCAACGGATGTGATAAGAAGGTTACTGGGATTGGTGGGTATCTGAAATGTGATGAGTGTGGGTGTCCTATTAGTAAAAAAATATTCTCACCAAGATACGATGCGTGTCCTCTTCATAAATGGTTAGATGTTGAAGATTCCGATGTCTTTGGAAATACACGAAAACAAAAAAATAGTTTAATATAGATAAGGGTTGTGCTTATTTTTTTAATAAATGAAAATTTTTAATAAAATTAAATTAGAAATAAGGTATATAGACGAAGTAAAGGGTTTTGGTGTATTTACTTTGGAAAAAATTAATATAGGTGAGATAGTTGAAACTTGTTATTTTTTACCAATTTATAATTCTAATATCAATCCATTACTAGATTATTTGTTTCAAATTGATGAACACACCACCAAACGAATCTTTCCATTAGGGTATGGTGCTATTTATAATCATTCAGATTCTCCTAATATCAATTGGAAAGTAAAAGATGATAAATTTATTGAATTTTATTCATTAAAGGAAATTGAACCAGATGATGAATTGTGTCATGATTATGGAACTAAATATTGGCAAACATACTGGGATATCAGAAAAAATAAAATAATTTAGTATTAAAATTGGTTATTATTTTTAATGAAATTTTACATTCATCATTTTTATTCCATTTCTCTTTTTTATAAGTTGTTTCATAAAACAACTAATAGGAGATATGAACTAACTAATAATATTGGTTCTATTTTTTGCAGATATGAAAAGCAAGATTTGGAATTAGTATTCAATCCTTTTATAAATGATAATACCGATGGATATCATATATTAGATTTTTTAACTTGTTTAGAACAAATAAACCAAGATGATAAGTTAAAAATTATTGATTGTGTAAATCGTAAAGAAGGTGATACTTCTCATCGTGGAAAATGGGGAGCAGAATTTGGTATTAATGATATTCCAATAATGAAATGGATAGCCGATACTTTGGAAAATAAAAGTAATTGGTTTATTTTTTTATTACGAACTGAAAAATCTATCATTAAATATGATGGGATTAACTATCCAAATGTGATGGATTTGGAGGTTCAGATAGATAGATTAAAAAATCATTTTATCATAACAGATAATGTAATCTTTAACGAGTTCGTGAAAACCAAATATCCAAATCATTTTTTTTGTTTGACAAATACAATACATCAATGGAATGAACTCCTATCAATTCGTTGGTATTATGAATTTAAAAACATATTTAGTAAATTAAATCAACCGTATGATTTATGTTTTTCTATGAGGTATCATAAGAGAAATAGAACTAGTATCATAAATGGATTAGCAAAACTAAATGATGAAAGAATATATCTTTCGAGAGTAGATAATTGTATTAATAAAGAATTTACTATGTATTCTAAACAATTAGAAAAAAATATCAACTACAATATTAATAAAGGAGATGATTTTGATGATATATCTTGGATTGAAAACATAGAGCATTATTTGGATTATTTGATGAGAATTCTTCCTATGTCTAAAATGCATATACTATCCGAAACTTGGGATTGGAAAGAAGGTGATTTTACATCAAACTATTTATCTGAAAAAACATATGGATTCTTACTGGCTAACATTCCTTTTATATCTACTCATCAATATCCATTAGATGTAGTATCTGAAATATTAGATACACATTCACATCCATTTTATAATGAAATAAAAAGGGTAAACGGTAATCCTGAAAAATTTGTTTTATTCGTAGAAGAATTTATGAAAAATTATGAAACTAATAGACAGCTATGTATTGATTGGAGTAATACCACACATAGTAAATTAATGAGTTTTATTAACAATGAAAATTCATTTTTAAAAAGTATAATTCATAATAACTTTATTATAGAAAGAAATACTATATACAAAAATATTATATAATATGGAAAAGATATATTTTGATAATTCTACCTATATTTGGAAAACAAAATTAAATATGTTAGATAATAAACAACATTTATTAAAATGGTTTTATAAAATGGAAATGGAAGATTTTTTTAGTCCATTTAAAGAGGTCGATGCATATCCATACTATGATGGTATGGATGCTATATTTGATGAAATTATGAATAAAAGTTGGAAGATGTGTAAATCACTATACATTAAAAATTATAATATATACAATAAATTTAATGCAGATGCGTGGATAAATGTAACTCGTTCAAAAAAACCAGTACAACGCGAATTTGTAAAAGGAGATAATGATGTGTATCACATAACAAAAGATGATACTAGATACCATACTCATATTGAAATTAAAAAAAAACAAAAAGGTTTTTTTCCACATTACACATGGGTATATTATATACAAATGCCTGATATTGTAGAAGGAGATGATAGTGTTTTATATATAAAAGGAAAAACTGGAGAAGATTATTGGATTAGACCAGAAGAAGATGATTTAATAATAATGGAGGCATCACTTCCCCATGCTGCTAATAATGCACCAAAATCTAACATAGATAGAATAGTATTTGCTGGAAATACTGGATTTGAATATATAAAAAAACAAAAATCATTGATATAAATGTTAGTAGAAAATAAATTTTTATTTGTGTCTTTACCAAGATGTGCATCTTTTTCTTTTTATATATCATGTATTCGACATGGATTTGAAATAAATCATTTTAATCAAAAACGGTATGATGAATCGGCACATTTTATAGATTTATCTATGAATAATGAAGAATTAGCTGACCATATATTTCATGTTCACGAAAAATCAAGTGAGTTAATTGATAAATTTGGAAACAAATATGATATAATATCAATTAAACGAAATAGATATGAAAGATTTATTTCGGTATGGAAGCACACAATTGATATGGTAGAAATGGAACGATTACGGTATCGGTATCCAATTGAACTGGTAAATATACTTAAAAAATTAAATTTAGATGATATATTATTTTTTAAAACTTTCGATTTAATTTCACATGAATCTGAAAAATTAGTATTTATTGAGTTTTGTAAAAGAAATGGTATTGAAAAATACGTTGATGATTATTTTATCAATATGTTACAAATTGCATTTAGACCAACATCGTATTGGCATAATAATAATCCAAAAATAAAATACTTTGATTTTGGAAATTTTACAGAATTGGAGGATTGGGTATCTAATAAAACCAATAAACCATTTAAAATGGAAAAATCAAATGGAAGTCAGCATTTTGAATGTGAATTAAAATTAAATGATGAGTTTATAAAAAGATATAATGACATTTATGATTATTATGATATTCAAAAAAATAATAAAACACTAATATAATTTTCTAAAAAAAAAACATATAAGTTGATATGAAAGAATTAAAATTTGGACCACCTGTATTAATTAGTACTATCTCTGAAAAATTAAGGGCAGATTTGTTATTAGACGGTGTACAACAAAGAGATGATGCTAAATCAAGCCTAGCTGGTCATATTGAAAACGAAAAAACGTATTCTGAATTATTAAAAAAGAAATTTGAATCAGATATATTAATAAAAATTAAAGAATATATCGAATGGATTCGAATTGAAAGAGGTATTATCCATTCGAACTATAAAACAACATTAAATAGTTTATGGATTAATAGACAAAAATCAGGTGAACATAATCCACCACACAGACATCATAATGGAGAAATATCATTTGTAATTTATTTAGATTTCCCACAAGAAATAATAAATGAACAACCATTTAGTGAAGCATCATATCGACCAGGTACAATATCTTTTTTTTATGGAAATAATACACAACTCGATGTAACCCCTTACACTCAATTGGTAAATAATTTGTTATCCCCATCAGCTTTGATTCAACACACTCCTAAAAAGGGAGAGGTAATTATATTTCCATCATATTTGATTCATTATGTATCACCATTTTACACACAAGGAGTTGAGAGAATTTCAGTTTCTGGTAATGTTAGTATAATACAAACAGACTTAAAATCAATAATTTAAATGTTAGTAGAAAATAAATTTATTTATTTATCATTACCAAGATGTGCATCTACTGCATTTATGGCATCATGTGTAAAACAAAATTTAGAAATTAAACACTATCATACCGAGTTTAATATAGAAAATCAATTAATTCACACTCAATATGATAATATAAATCAAATAAATTTTCAAGAGTTTGATATAGACTTTGTACATGGTCATGAGCAAATACGTATTTTAAAAGAAAAATTTGGATATCATTATGATGTTATATCTGTTAAGAGAAATAAGTATGAAAGATTTATATCCTTATGGAAACATATATTAAAAATGTTTCATAGATATAATCATTTAGATACATTTAATAAATTATCAAATCTTACTATTGATGAATTATTATGGTATAAAAAATATGACTTACAATCAGCAGAAAGTGTAGAAGTAATTGTTCAAGTTTTTATAAAAAAATATAAATTAAATGTTAATCAACATGGTATAAACTGGTTAAAAATTTTATTATTTCCGTATTCAAAGTGGCACAACCATGACCCTAATATAATATGGTTTGATTTTAATGAGTTGTATAAATTAGAAGAGTGGGTATCAAATAAATTAAATATGGATTTTAAATTAATGAATATAAATACTAGCCAACACTTTGATACAAAACTAAAACTTAATGATGAATTTAAAGAAAAATATGATTCTATTTATTTACCTTATGATAAAGTAAAAAATGTAAAAACATTATTCTGATGAGAAAATATATTTTACATAAAGATAATTTTATAAAAGAAGAACTAACCACTCATCTTGTAGTGGATATAGAAAATTATATTTCCGATATTCAATCACTTATAGATTCATTTAATTCAGAATATAAGTGGGATGGGATGTTTGATATAGATGATTGCAAATTAAGATTAGAATCAAAACATTATTTATTTTTATTAAAATTAAACAATACACCAATTGGATATGTCTGGTTTAAAGAACTTACTTCAGATACTTGTTTTGGTTATAACTTATATGTCACCAAACAAATACCAAGACCAAAGTATTCACCAACTTGGTTTTACAGAAAAGTTAGTGGTGTTATGTTAGAAAAATATAATTCAATCCATGTTGAAATAGAAGATTGGAATAATGTTGTGTTTGAGTTAGTTGAAAGTATTGGTTATACTTCTAAATTATGAAATCTACACTATGGACATTTGGTGATAGTAATACTGCAGGACATGGGTGTCATCCAAATGATGAGTATTATGAAAGTTATTACAAATCAGGAGATGGGGTTTGGCCAGTATGGTTAAGTGATAAATTAAATGTTGAACTAAAAAATCTTGGAAAGAATGGAAGTTCAAACGATACAATCATAGATACTATAATTGATACGTGGAAAGAGATAAGTAAAGATGATTATGTGTTTATTGGAATGACACACGCCCACCGATTTGATGTACCAATTAATAATCATTTTGAGTCCATAGTTCACGATTTTTCAAAAAGTAAAACCGAAAATGGATTAACGAATGATGAATTTGAAACCATCATAAATTTCCAGTATTACTTTGCAGATAACATTTTATATAAGAATAGACAGATAAAAAGATTTGAATGGATTAAAAAACTCCTCATACAAAAGGGATGTGAAAAAGTAATTTTATGGAATGTTCAGACTGATTTAAAAGGTCTTGAAACTATAAAAGATGCAACTGAAGGACAAATAGTAGATTATCATCTTTCATTTAAATCACATAAATCATTATCTGAAATTTTTTATAAAAAGTACTTTGAACCTGATTTGATATGAGTGATTTAAAAAACTTATTAATAAATGTTGGTTATGATAATACATCTTATTTAAACTTACACAACTATGATATCGAACCTGATTGGATTATCAGTGGCAAAACAAGTATTTCAAATTTATTAGATAATACTTTAGGTAATTTTAAAGAAAGTAGTATTCATTTTTTTATTAAAAATAATTTAAATTTTATATATCCCATAATACTATTTGATAATAAGTTATTTGACAATCATAAAACTATTGATTTAGATGAAAATTTAATAGCATCAATTAAACTCAAAAAATGTAAAATTGTTTTTGCTTATTTACTTGAAGGATATTTCAATACTTCGTGTGTGAATTGGATAAATGACTTATGTCAAAAATATAATTTTTCAAAGGATGATGTTATTGTAATTACCTCAAACCTAATTCAATTTTCAAATAATAATTTTACTATAATCAATTACAACTATTTTGGTAACCATATAAACTTTCTATCAATATCTAAATTGGATTCAATAAAAGTAAATTCACATCAAACTGAATATACTAAATTTTTGAATACCAATTTTGAATTTCATTTTTTATGTTTCAACGGTATAGCTAGAGAAAATAGATTATTAATGTTTAATGAATTAACTACTAATTCAAAGTTTAAAAATAAATCTATTACAACATTACGAGGTGTTGATAAAAACTATTATTATGATGTCCCTCGTTGGGATAATCAAAAAATAGGTGGAGGTGCAAGATTAAATGTAGATGCTCATTTAAAATCTTTTTTAAATATCGTTACTGAAACTCTATATGATAATGATTCACTTTTTATATCCGAAAAAACATACAAACCCATTTACCTATGCCAACCTTTTATTGTATTTGGAAATCCTTTTACTTTAAATAAATTACATGAATTGGGTTATAAAACATTTAGTAATTGGTGGGATGAGAGTTATGATACTGAAACTGATTTAAAAAAACGATTTAATAAAATAGTAAAGGTGATGGAAACTATATCCGAATTAAATTTGGATGAATTGAAAGAATTAAAGAATGAAATGCAAGATGTAATAGTTCACAATTATTTAAACTTTTTTAAAAACAATGAGATTAGAGATTTATTTAAATTACTTCAATGTGATTTTAACAAAAAAGCATTGATTTAATTAAAAAACATTGACTAGGATTTGGAAATACGAAACTTTTTTTGTATATTTGTTATGTAAGATTAAGAGATAATAAAAAACAATATGAACGAGAGAAAACAAATCATCTACATTGACATGGACGGTGTCCTTGTTGATTTTGGAAAGGCAATAGAAAACTTCTTCACCCTTCATCCACACCTAAGAGAACGATACAAAACACATCCCGACCACATTCAAGGGTTATTCCGAAACGCTCCACCTATGGAAGGTGCTATCGAGGCGGTGAAGAAACTGGCAGAGTGTGGTAAGTACGAATTGTTTATCGCAACTACCGCACCTTGGGGAAACCCAATGGCAGGAATGGATAAGAGATTTTGGATTGAGGATTACTTTGGTAACCTATTCCACAAGAAAATGTTTATTACTCACCGAAAGGATTTGTTGATGGGTGATTACCTAATCGATGATAGAACCAAGAATGGTGCTGGGGAGTTTCGAGGTACTCTTCTTCAGTTCGGTACTAATTGGGAAACCAACACTGTAAATGAATTTCCAACTTGGGATAGTATTTTGGAACGATTACTATAATAAATTATCCAAATGATAAACGAAGATATTATTGAATTTCCAGAAACTCCTATAACTGAAGAAACCTTTGAAAGACAAGGTTGGTTGAAAATAGAGGAGATTGAAGAAGATGAGGATGAAGAAGGTGGTACTTATGTCTATTATTATTATGTTCTACCCTTACCCAAAGATAATCCCGATGAAGATTGTTTGGTTATGATATCAAGTTGTAATGATGAGAATAAAGAACTTGGATTACCAAAAGGTCACTATTATGTAGAGTTAGAAGATTTGAATGGTCTTGGTTTTTGTAAATCAGAAGAAGAAATTGAAATACTATATCGAGCCCTGACAGGTAGGGAGATTTATGAGGATTAATTTTGATAAATGAAAATAATTTTGTAACTTAGCAAAATGAAAAATTATACAGCAGAACAACTACAAGGGAACTATGATAGATTCATAGAGGCTCTGAAAAAAGTATTTAGTGGAGAACGATTAGAAAAGTTACTTCATATGTATTCGGAATCAGAATTAGGGACCGAACTAGCAATTGCACCTGCAAGTGGTAAAGAACATTATCACTCTGCGTATGTAGGTGGATATATCGACCATGTTATGAATGTTGCCAGAAACTCATACAAACTTAAAAAGGTGTATGAGGAAGGTGGAGTTAAGGTTGATTTTACTGATGAAGAATTATTCTTTGCTGCATTCCATCACGATTTAGGTAAGTTAGGGGTTCCCGGTCAACCACACTATATTGAAGAAACTTCTGATTGGCATCGTAAGAATCAAGGTATGATGTTTAAGATTAATGGTGAGAATCATTATATGGATGTCACCCATCGTGCCTTATGGTTGTTAAATCAATATGGTATTCAGTACAACGAAAAAGAAATGATTGGTATTATGTTGGCCGATGGATTGTATAACGAAGCAACAAAAGGATACTTTATTTCGTTCAGACCAGAAATGAGATTGAAGACAGATTTACCTTATGTTCTACATTGGGCAGACCACATGAGTTGTAGACAAGAAAACAAACAGTGGGAAGATTCTAAAGTATTCTAATGACAAGTTGTCACATACAAACTGACATTGTGTCATAAAAACTCCTATGGTATATAAATTGTAAAATAAGATATAAATGTTTAACTAAAAAAAAGGAAAAAAACTATGTTCTACACACTTGACACATTTGACAAACTATTTAAAGAATTGGCAAAAGAACCAACTTACAATTACAAAACTTCTCAATTTGAAGTTGAAGTATTGGAAAGTGGAAAACAACAAGTAATCATCAACACACTCGGTCATTCACCAAAAAATATCCAAGTTGATGTAACCGAAGAATTCGTTCATATCATTGCAAAAAAAGAAGAAGGTACTTCTCGGTTTGTAAAGGATATTGATTTGAAACTTACGGTCGGTACTGATTACGATGGTACTAAATCAGAAGCTAAATTCGAAAATGGATTATTGGTTTTATTAATTGATAAGAAGAACGAAAGAAAGAGTAGAACTCTTAAAATCTCTTATTAATTTTTTTAACTTGATTTTTGAAAGGGGAGTGAAAACTCCCCTTTTTTTACCTCACAATATTTATAAAGTAGTACTAAAAACATAACTATGAAAGATATTTACAAACAAAGAGCAGATGATACTATCGAATCTTTGATATCAAGAACCAAAATTGTTAAAGAAATGGTTTCTGGTGACAGAGCAGCAGACCAAAAACAAGCAGAAATTTATCTTAAAGAAATTCTCTATGGGTTAGAGAAGTTACAAGAAATCGTTCATTTAGGATAATACAACATGAAATTAAGAACTCTATTATTAGGGTTATCCGCACTATTCATAGCATTTAACGCAGCATTCTTTTCGGTAACTGGTTTAGCGAAATTGTTTGCCGGTGCATCCCTCTCGGTAATTTTAATGGCATCCTCATTGGAACTTGCTAAACTAATTGTTGCAGGTTACCTTTACAACTATTGGGAGAAGATTAACAAAGGATTCCGAATCTATTTGTTAGGTGCAACTTTAGTATTGGTTCTTATTACCTCTCTTGGTATTTATGGATTCCTAACTGCTGCATTCCAAGATACATTCAAACTATATTCAGTAACATCAAAAGAAAAAACATTCTTACAACAAAAAGAAAAGTTTTGGGAAGATGATGTTATTCGATATGATAAAGAGTTAGAAAGAATTTCTGAAAACATTTCTACACTATCATCTGCAAAGACACAACAAATTCAGTATACTGATAAAAATGGTAAAACACAAAGTTCAGTATCTACAACCGAATTAAGAGCAGCACAATCTCGTATAGTAATTGAAGAACAAAACCGAAAAGAAGTTCAATCTAAAAGACAAGTTGCAGCAGATTCACTACAATCAATCCAATTACAAATATTAGAAATTGATACTAATGTTGAAGTGGGTTCTGAATTAGGACCTTTGGAATACTTGAGTGGTTTATTAGGAAAACCTATGGATGTTATTATTAACTGGTTTATTTTAATCATCATATTTGTATTTGACCCACTTGCAATTGCATTAGTAGTTGCTTTCAATAACGCTATGAAAGTTGATAAAGGTGAAGAAGATAAAAAGAAAGTGATTCAGAAAAGAGAATTATATGGTGATGATTTATCAGAAAAAGGAATGGATGTTATTATAGATGATGCTGGTATAGCCAATGATAAAGAAAAACAAAGAGAACTTATTAAAGAAATCATAGAAGCAGATGAGAAAGATGGTTTGTATGATGATTGGGATGTCACTTTAATGGATGGATTAGAAGATAAACCATACATACTATCGTCAATTGATGGAGAAGTATTTTTTGAAACAATAAAAGAAGATTCAGACCCAAACGAAGTATTAAAAGAAGCATTTGACAACTATCTTGAAAAAAAATCCAAAAAAGGATTAGATTTAAATGGTGATGGTGTTGTTTCGGATGATGAATTATCTGCAGATAAAGATGGTGATGGAGTAATATCTGACGAAGAATATATGGAATGGTATGAAGGTGGTGGTTGGAAGACACCATATAAAGATGGTCCATATTATACTAACCCACGATTTGATTGGAGTAAAAGAGATAGATGGATTAACGATAGAAAAGCTATTGAGTTTTGGATTAATTACCAAGGGGGTAATCAAAATGCAGTAGAACAATATAAAAAAGAAATTTATCCAACTGATTTTACAAGTAAAACTTATTAATTATGATTACAGTTTCTAACGATGCATCTAATGAGATACAACGATTAATAGATACTGAAAACCAAACCGAACAATTCATTCGGGTTTCAGTAAAGGGGGGTGGTTGTAGTGGGTTGATGTATGATTTACAATTTGATGGAACTAAAACTGATAGTGATACTATTTGTGAAGATAATGGTGTAAAAGTTCTGATAGATAAAAAATCATTACTATATTTGGTTGGAACTGAATTGAGTTATACTTCGGGTTTGAATGGAAAAGGATTCCACTTTGTAAATCCAAACGCATCACGAACTTGTGGGTGCGGTGAAAGTTTTTCGATATAGTAGTAGGATAATTCATTTATTTTTTGTATATTTGTAGAATAACATTTAAAACTACACTTATGAATTTAGGATATGCTTGTATTAACATGACACTTGGTAGTCGCAAACCCAAGATTACTACTAATCGTTCTATGGTTAGAAAAACCTTTTTAGAACGAGGTTTAGATTACGCCGGTGAATTGGGGTTAGAAAATTCTCGTGATTTGATTCACATTCTCAGATGGAATCATGAGAATAATATCAAACTATTCCGATTATCATCCGAGTTCTTTCCTTGGGCAAGTGAATACAAGTTTGAGGATTTACCACAATTCCTTCGTATCCGAACTTTATTATCGGGTGCAGGTCATTACGCACAATCAGTTGGTATGAGAATCAATTCACATCCTGGCCCATTTAATGTTCTGACATCTCCTAAAGAATCGGTAGTTCAAAATACAATTATTGATTTGGAACTTCATGGTAAGATATTTGATTTGATGGGATTAGAAAAATCTCCATATAACAATATCAACATTCATTGTAATGGTGTGTATGGTGATAAGAAATCTGCAATGGATAGATTTATCTTAAACTTCCAACGATTATCACCATCAGTTCAGACACGATTGACAGTTGAGAACGATGACAAGGAATCTATGTATTCGGTAAAAGATTTGATGTATATCCATGAGAAGACAGGTATTCCAATTGTGTTTGATTACCATCACCACAAGTTTTGTACTGGTGGATTGAGTGAAGAACAGGCACTCAAACTTGCAGTATCAACTTGGCCAAAAGGTATTACACCCGAAGTTCATTATTCCGAATCAAAATCATTACATGAAAACAACATCAAAATCAAACCACAAGCACATTCGGATTATATTAATGCCCTCCCCAATACATACGAGTTGGATTTGGACATTATGGTTGAATCAAAAGCAAAAGAATTAGCAATTTTACCATTTTTAAATTAATGTGATATGAAAAAAAATGATAGAAAATATAGACAAGGTAGAAGTAAAGATAGACAATCTACAAATGAAAAAGTAGTAACATACGCTTTTGCAGCGGTTGTTATTATGTTATTGGCATTAATTTTACATAATTTAAGTTTATCTCTCTAAAATGGGTAATTTAAATGAATTATTAAAAGTAGTTGTAGTTCACAAAGGACCAGAAAAAAACCCAAAAATATATATTGATATATTTACTAATATAAGAATTGATGATATTATTGATAATACAAAACGAAAACCAATAATTCCAAACGAACACCAAATATTAGAAATTGGAATTGGGGAATCGTTTTTGGCAAGATTTAAAAGTAAATATAAAGTGTGAAGTTACGAGCGAACCAAATTGAACCAGTAACAATCGGTGTTGAATTTTTTAAACTACCAAAAATGGCACCATCCATTATCGTTGCACCTACTGCATTCGGTAAATCAATTGTTATTGCCCATATCGCAAAAGGTATTGGTGAAAAGGTTTTGGTTCTCCAACCATCAAAAGAATTATTAGAACAAAATTATAATAAGTTTATTTTCTTTGGTGGGTCTGCATCAATCTATTCTGCTTCTATGGGACAGAAAGAGTTAGGTGATATTACTTACGCAACCATCGGTTCTATTATTAACATTGCTCACAAGTTCAGAGAAATGGGTGTTAGTAAGATTATTATAGATGAGTGTGATAGATACCCAAGAGAAAAATCAGGTCAGTTAAGAAGATTTGTGGATGGGATGAAAGCAACTCATATTCTTGGGTTAACTGCAACTCCACTCAAATTACAATCGAATATGGGTGATACTGGTCCTTACTCTAAGTTAGTGATGTTGACCAATCGTTCAAGTAAAGGTGCGTTCTTTAAACACATCATTCATGTTGCTCAAATTCAAGATACCGTTAAGTTAGGATTTTGGACACCACTTGTGTATCAATCTTATGATTTTGATACTGGTGCATTGGTATTCAATTCATCAGGTGCAGAATTTACAAATGATTCTATTGCTCGAGCATATGAAAATCAAAACATAGAAGATAAAATAGTAAAGAAGGTACGAGAAATCGAAGATAGAAAATCTATTCTTGTCGCTGTACCAACAATTGAACAAGCAACCAAACTTGCAGGAAGAATTCCAATGGCAGCAGTTGTTACTGGTGAAACTCCTACTCAAGATAGAAATCGAATCATTGAAGAATTTAGAAATCAAAAGATTAGAGTTATAGTTCAAGTCAATGTTCTAACTGTTGGATTTGATTATCCTGAATTGGATTGTTTGATTACCGCAAGACCTACCGCATCCATTTCATGGTGGTATCAGTTTGTTGGTAGAGGAACTCGTATCCATGAAAAGAAGAAGGATTGCTTAGTAGTTGATTTCGTGGGTTCTGTTGAACGATTTGGTAAGGTAGAGGATTTGTATTATAAAGAGGATGAAGATGGTACATGGGAGTTATATGGGGAGAATAAGAAGAAGATTACTGGTGTACCAATTCACGAAATAGGATTACACTTGGAAGGTGGGATAAATCTTGCCGAACAACGAAATGAAGAAGGAGAAATCCAAAAAGTATATATGACATTTGGTAAATATAAAAACAAACCAGTTGCATCTATACCTCCTTATTATAGAAAATGGTTGTTGGATAATATTACTTGGAATCCATATAACCAAAAAATTAAAGAAGAAATTATTAGATTAGAAACAATTAAAAAATAGAAATTATGAATTTACAAGACGTAGCAAGAAAACACAAAGTATCAGAAAATTTTTTACATTCAAAAGAAGATGGATTAAGTATTGGGGTTGTCTCAATAGATGATTTGATTTTTGAAATTAGAAAAGGTTCACTTGAGCAAGAACAATTAATTTACAAATTACAAAAATTAAGAAATTTTATGGCAGATGTTAGAACATCAACATTTGGATAATTAAAATTTTTTTAGTATATTTGTAAAATGAATTTTAGAACACGAAAATTAGTTAAGTACGAAGATTTAAATGCAAGAGGTACACTCTTTGGTGGTCAACTCCTAAAATGGATTGATGAAGAAGCTGCAATCTTTTGCATTTGTCAATTAGGTAGTAGAAGTATTGTCACCAAAGCAATGAGTGAGGTGAACTTTGTTGCATCTGCTAAACTTGGTGATATAATCGAAATCGGATGTGAATTAGTTAATTTTGGTAAAACTTCAATAACCATTGCTTGTGAAGTACGAAACAAAGATACTAAACAAAGTATTATCCGAATAGATAAAATTGTATTTGTATTGGTTGATGAAAATGGAAAACCAACTTCTCATGGATTTACAAATTAATATTATATGAATAGATTAGATACAAAATACCAAGACTTACTACAAGATATTCTTGATAACGGTGTGGAGAAAAAGGATAGGACAGGTACTGGAACTATTTCAGTATTTGGTAGACAAATCCGTCACCGAATGTCACAAGGATTCCCATTATTAACCACAAAGAAAATGGCGTGGAATGTTATGGTGGCAGAACTCCTATGGTTTTTGAGAGGTAGTACAAACATTAAGTTTTTATTGGATTACGATTGTCACATTTGGGATGGTGATGCTTATAAGAACTACGCTTCCAAGACTTCACTTGACTCTGGTTACCAATTCACTAAAGAACAATTCATCCATAATATTAAAACCGATAATGAGTTTGCAAAGAAGTGGGGTGATTTAGGACCAATCTATGGTAAGCAATGGAGAAGTTGGGGTGAAAGAAAACACGACTCAATTAGTAACGAATACTTCATTGGAATAGACCAAATCACAAATCTAATCAACGAACTCAAAACAAATCCCGATAGTAGAAGATTAATGGTATCTGCTTGGAATGTGGGTCAATTGGATGAAATGGTTTTACCTCCTTGTCATTATGGATTCCAAGTTTATACAAGAGAATTGAGTGCTAAAGAAAGAACAGAGTTAGGTTCTAAAGGAAGTACAAGATTATACGATTCTCTTAAAGAAGGTGGTTATGAAACAATAGATACTGATGTAGAAATGCATAAAGTATGTGATGATGCTAATGTTCCTAAACGAGCAATCTCTTTAATGTGGAACCAGAGGTCAGTAGATACATTTTTAGGATTACCATTTAACATAGCTTCCTATGGTTTGTTATTGGAGATTATTGCAAAGGAAGTAAATATGGTACCAGATGAATTGATTGGTAATTTGGGAGATGTGCATCTATATTCAAACCACATTGAACAAGCGAAAGAACAAATCAGTAGAGAACCGTTTAAATTACCAAAGGTGCAAATAACTGAAAGAAATTGGTATCAACACCAATTGGTAAAAGAAAGATTGGGTGAAAAAACTTTCGATCAAAAGATTATGAGTTATAGACCTGATTGTTTTGAGTTAATAGGTTATCAATCACATGATAAAATCAAAGCACCTTTAAGTAATTAAAAAATGTTGATTCACATCCTACCTGAAGAATTAGAATCAGAATTTGTAGATAGTTGGAAGATGGGTCATATAATACATCCCCATATAGATTATGCCACTAATGCTATTCATGGAGTATTTCAAGGTAGGGATGTGATTATATTTAAATTTGAAAGGTGTGGTTGGATAAATGATAATCGTTATAATTCATACGAGATTTCAACTGGAAATGCCGGAATAACCATAAACATTAAAAAAAATGCTTAAGATAACAGAAAAAATTAAAAATCAAACTTATGAAATAAGTTTAAAATCAACTGGAATTATTGTTGGTGAGTTTACAAAGGTACATGGGTTCTACTACTATTCGGAAAATAAAAATAAAAGTTGGGGATTGTGGTCAGAGGAGTTTTTAAAAAGTTTGGTATTCGAATTAGAAATCCTAAATAAAGATATTAATGATAGTATCGATGCATACTTTAAAGAAAATTAAATATGAACTTACACGAAAACAATAAAGAACAATTAAGATTAGAATTAATGAAATTAAAACTTCAAAAAATTCAATCAGTTGAGGATAAGATGAGAATCCAACATATTCAACAAATTTTAGATAAGGAATAACATTTATGGAAAAAAAAAATCTTTTTATTTTTTTTGGGGAATTTAGAACATTTCCCGTAATTCCACAACAATTATTTGATTTAGATAAAGTTGATGTTATTTTTTCAACTTGGAAAATTTTAAAAACTCATGGAAGAAACTTTCAGTTATCTCAAAAAGAAATTGATTTAGTTTATAAATTAGTACCAAATATTAAATTATTATTAAATGATTACATTTATTTTGGTGAGAAACATATTCATAACTCAAAAAAGATGTACCATCATTGGATTACAGGTATTAACTCCGTAACTGATGAAGAAAAATATGATAAAGTATTTTTACATCGTTGTGATATGGTAAGTGATTGGCATACAATACTAACTCAAGAGTGGAATCCTGATACTCTTTATGTTCAGACAGGTGGTCCTGCTAAAATTGATGAATTTTGGATTAATGATTATTACATGGGTGGTGATTTTAAAACAGTAAAACGATTTGTAAATTTATTTAAAGATAATAATGACCCAGCATCACACATTCCTATTGGAAATAAAATAATAGAAAATAATTTTAATTGGAAAACTTTAAAACTTAAAACATTTTTAATTCGTGAATGGCATCGAAATTTTGCAGCTGCACTAAATGATAATTCTATCAAATTAATAACTCAAGATAGAAGTTCAAAATATGCCAAACGATATATACAAATTCACAACGAAGCTCAACCAAATTATAAATTACACATTAGTAATTTTACATAAAACTTGTTTAATTAAAAATAATTTCGTATCTTTACACTTATGGAACAAAAAAAATATAAAGTAATTTTAATTAGTGGTGGATTTGACCCTGTTCATAAAGGCCACATTGAATGTATCAACAACGCAAAAGAACTAGCAGATGAAGTTTGGATTGGTTTAAATAACGATGCATGGTTGACACGAAAAAAAGGAAGGTCATTCATGAACGAACAAGAACGAGCATTCATAATGAGTAATCTTAAAAACGTGGATTGGGTTTATGTTATGAATCCAAAGGACCATTTGGATAATACAGCGATTGATTTTATTAACGCATCCAAACGAAAGTATATAAAAGAAAATGGAGAATTACTAAAAGGTGCTGTAGCATTTGGTAATGGTGGAGATAGAACTGAAACCACAACTCCTGAAAATGCAGTATGTGATTCATTAGGAATCGATTCGGTATGGGGTCTTGGTGATAAAGTTCAATCATCATCTTGGCTATTAGAAAAATATTTAAATTTAGCAGAATGAAAGAAATAATCGAATTAGTTAATCAGTATTCAAATGATATGGAATTGGGTAAACAAGTTAGGAAATTGTATTACGAACATCAAGAAAAAATACAAGAATATATGAAATTAGTAGAAGGTAAATTTATTTACGAATCCCCTGATAAGGGTGAGACTATTTATCAAAGGCCGTTGGGTTCACCACTTTCAGAAAGAACTCTTGTTGATAAAACAAAATCTTCAATTTTTCCACCTGAAGTAGAATATACTGATGAGTATTACAAATCAACCTTTATTGACCCATATCACCCACATAAAACAAAATAATATGACACTTATTAAAAACCCTTCAAAATTACAAAAAAGAATTGAACCAAGTTCATTCACACAAGAACAAATTGATGATATATCAGTCAAACTTCTTGATGGTTTAAAAACTTATGGTGGTATTGGCTTATCGGCAACCCAAATCGGATTAGATGTTAGGGCATGTGTGGTTAATGTAATCGAACCGCTTGTATTGATTAACCCACGAATAGTAGAAGCATCACAAGACACAGTTGCGTATGTAGAACAATGTTTATCCATACCAAAAACTATGAGAAAACCCATAAAGACAGTTAGACATAAATCAATCACAATTGAATGTGATAATTTGGGAAGAGTTGTATTCGGGCCGGATAATGTAGTTGGTAATTGGAAAGATGGTAATGAATTTTTTAATGATATGGGATTGTTGGAAAGTGTTTGCGCACAACACGAAATTGACCACTTGAATGGTGTGTTGATTACCGACCCAATCAGACGATACAATCCAACTTTTTATGCACCAAAGAAATATGGTAGAAATGAAATGGTAATGGTTAAATTACCAAACGGTGAAACCGAGTTCATGAAGTACAAAAAGGCTCAACTAATTCAAGGAGTAGAAGTACTATAATTGTATTTATTATGGCAAAACTTATATTTAAATATACCGATGATTTGTTAAAAGATTGCAGAGAAGCATCACAAATTGAACTAACCATACCCGATGACTTCAATATTCACGAATACAAAATCATTTGTACGAGATTGGCTGCAGCAATTGGATTTGCCGAATCAACCATAAAAAACTCATTTGGAGAAAATGTTTATGATTCAGATCTCGATATCCATTTTCAAGATTTTTTAAAATCTGCACTAAACTATTCATCATCTTATGACTTCTAAAAGTAAACCAACTCAATCGAAAGATGAGATTACTATTTTGTTTGAAAGAATTCTAACACTAGAAATTACTTTAAGTGCCATTTTTGATGAATTGGTAGAAACCAATGTAATTGATTCAGATAAAGTAAATGATAAGATTCAAAATAATCTTACAATACTAAATAAACAAGTCCAAGAGTTGAACTTGGCCTCCAAAAAAATGAATACCATGACAATGTTTATGGGAAATGATATTGGTGAGGCATAAAAAAATTACCTTAGAATTTGGTAGTTTGGGTTTTTTTTCGTATCTTTGTAGAGTAACAAATTTAAACTATTATGATTTACATTTATGACAAAAAAACAAGAGATTTTAGAAAAATTAAATTCTCAAACCATTTATTTAAATTTACATTTGTAGTTTCGGTACTCGTTTCAATCGGTGCCATTTCACAAATCAATAATTACAAAAATGGTGATTTAACTGAAAGGGAGGTTGAATTAATTTTTGCAAAACAAAATGAGTTCTCCGAAGAAAAATTGATTTCTAAAATCAAAGAGTTAAATTTCAAATTCCCACACATCGTATTAGCTCAGGCCAAATTGGAAACTGCACATTTTACATCCAAAATGTTTAATGAGAACAACAACCTTTTTGGAATGAAACAAGCAGTGACACGAATTAATACTGCAGGTGGAACACAACACGGTCATGCGTATTATGATACTTGGACAGAATCGGTATATGATTATGCATTGTATTCATCAACATATCTTCATAAATTAAAAAGTGAGAGTGATTATTTTTCATATCTCTCATCTTCGTATGCAGAAGACCCTAATTACATTTTAAAACTACAAGAAATTATTCAAAATCAAAATCTTAAATCTAAATTCTAAAAAGTTATGAAATCCTTATTTACCAAATTTAAAGAAAAAATTATCCCATCATTTAAACCACAAGAACACGAACAATTAGTAATTGATATTATTGGATTACTTTTTGATGATGAAGATACTGAATGTATCACTGCTCCAATTAGTGGTAAGTATTATATCTCTAACAAACGATTGGGATACTATGTAAAAGTTGGAGATACTTCGGTGACAATCACTAATCACAAATTTACCTATGTTGCGCAATCCCCACTGCCATTTAACGATTATGTTATTAATGTTGTGAGGAATTATATTGAAAAAGATAGAGAAGAATTTGAAAAGAAAGTATTTCAGAATGAGTTACAATTACTTCAAAATATCAAATCTTCTATCAAAACAATTTAATTTATGGAATTAGTTTATACACTCCTTGTTTTATTAGCTATACTTAATATTGTTTTGGGAATTGGTTTAAGAAACCTTATCAAACAAAACGAAGAACTTGAAGATACTCTAACCGATGTTGTGGAAGGAACTCGTATTAAAATTGAAACTACATTACAACAAATGAGAGATATTGATAACCGAGAAGTTTTTGAAAAAGATGATGAGGTTGGTGCCACGTTCGAGCAACTAAAAAACATTATCGAAGATCTAAATCAAGAATTATAATATGATGAAACAAAGAAAACCAAAAGATAAAATTTATTTTGGTACTCCTGCACAAGATGCAATAGTAGAATACAATAAAACAAAAGACCCAATCAAACGGTCAAGAATCTATGAAGAAAGAATTAAATATCCGTTTGAAAAGTTAGCAGAAAATGTTCTTAATACATTTAAGTTTTCATACTTTGATTCACCTAAAAAAGATATTCAGGCAGAGGTTGTATCTACTATGATTGAAAAAATACATATGTATAAAGAAAACAAAGGTAGGGCATTTTCTTATTTTAGTATTATTGCAAAGAATCATCTTATCTTAAAAAACAATGGTAATTTTAAAAGATGGAAACAAAACGCTCTTGTATCAGAAATGCCTGAGAGTTGGAATCCCGAAAATGATTTTTATGAAACTGAAGAGGCAGGTGAGTTTAGAGAGTTTAATGAGATAATGTTAGAGTATTGGGATAAACATCTTGCTACTGTCTTTAATAAGAAAAGAGATATTCAAATAGCAGATGCAGTATTAGAATTGTTTCGTAGAAGTCAGTATATAGAAAATTTTAATAAAAAACATCTTTATCTACTTATTAGAGAAATGACTGATTGTAAAACACATTATATTACCAAAGTGGTAAATGTAATGAAACAACATCAGAAAAAAATGTTAAATGAGTATTTAGAAAATGGAGAATTTTCAGTAAAAGAAAAACCATTTTGGATTGATGTATCTAATATAGAATTCGAAGACGATATATTTGATGAAAGTGAATAATTTTTATATTTTAGGAATAAGTTCTGGTTATCATGATTCTGCTGCTGCTCTCATTAAAAATGGTGAGGTTGTAGGTGCAGTTGAAGAGGAAAGATTTACTGGTATAAAGCATGATTCTTCATTTCCAATTAATACTATAACTTGGTTATTAGAAAACGAAGGAATTACTCCTAACGATATTAATGTAGTTACTTTTTATGAACTACCCGAATTGAAAATTGATAGAATTGAAAAATCTACAAAACGTGGTGGGTTCGTTAATGAAATTAATAGACAAAAAATTATCTACAATAATAAACAAGAATACAAAAAGGTAGAAAAAAAGATTAAGAAATTATTTCCTAATTCAGAATTGTTTCACACCGAACACCACCTCTCACATTTAGCATATTCATTCTATACATCACCCTACGAGAGAGCAATGATTGTTTCGGTAGATGGGGTAGGTGAGTGGGAAACTACCGTAATTGCTTATGGTGAAGAGAATAGAATAATTAAACTTCAAAGTGTAGAGTTCCCACATTCTTTAGGAATGTTATACTCAGTATTTACCGCATTTCTTGGATTCAAACCAAATGAAGGTGAATACAAAGTAATGGGTCTTGCACCGTATGGTGATTACAAAAAATATTTATCTAAATTTTCTCATTTGATTTCATCTACCGATGATGGTGGATATAAAATCAATATGGATTATTTTACCTATGATTGGGATGATAAATCTATGTTTAACGAGAAATTGGGAGAGTTGTTTGGATTCCCTAATAGATTACCCGATGAGGAAATTACACAAGACCATAAAGATTTAGCTGCAACATTACAACACGAGTACGAACATTATTTTTTTAGATTATTAAATCGTGCAATTGCATTAAGACCTGCTAATAATGTTTGTCTGAGTGGTGGGTGTGCATACAATGGAACTGCAAATGGGAAGATTACCGATATGACACCATTCAAGGGATTGTGGATTCCACCTGCACCATCTGATGCTGGTTCTGCTATTGGTTCTGCTCTTTATTATTGGTATAATCAATTAAATAACAAAAATAGAGTAGTAAATACAAATCCTTATTTGGGGCCTTCGTATACAAATGAAAAAATAAAAGAAGTATTAGATAAACACGAAAATGAAGTTTGGTATGAATATAAAAATCATTCAGAAATTATTCCAATCATCAGTAGAGAAATTACTGATGGAAATGTCATTGGTTGGTTCGAGGGGAGAATGGAATTTGGTTCTCGAGCCCTTGGGAATCGTTCTATTTTGGCTAATCCAAGAGACCCACAAATGAAAGCACGAGTAAATCGTGTAATTAAAAAAAGAGAAGGGTTTAGACCATTTGCACCAATTATAAAAGAAGAAGAACGATTAAAGTACTTTGATTATAAACATTTGGTTCCATATATGAATCAAGTAGTGAAAGTGAAAGAAGAACATAGAAAGAATTTACCAGCAATTACTCACATTGATGGTTCTGCAAGAATTCAAACATTGAATAATAGACAACAATCACGAATGTATAGATTGTTAAATCAATTGGAAATAGATAATGGTTATCCAATTGTCCTCAACACTTCATTTAACTTAAAAGATCAAACTATGGTGTTAGACCCAGAAACTGCAGTTAAAACATTTTTGAATTGTGAAATGGATACTTTAGTATTACACAATTATATAGTTCGAAAAAAGATAATATAATTATACTCAGAGTATAAAAACTAACAAAAAATTAAACCCAAGTTAATACTTGGGTTTTTTATTTTATATTTATATGTAAAAAATAGGAGATTACATAAATGGAAAATCAAAGTTCTGGATTTAAGGATTTATTAAATTCAATGATGCAAAGAAGATGGTTCATAACAGCCATCGTATTATTTACTTTTTTACTACTAACATTTGGAATTGTTATTTCAATTCATACTGAAACAATAGTAGGTCAAGAATGGAAAGAACTACTATTATTAATGTTGGGTGCCTTCATTGGTTCGTATGGTAAGATTATAGATTATTGGTTTAGTGATACAGATAAGGATAAGATGTTGGTTCAAAAAATGGATGAAGAAGATGGAGTTTCACTTTCTAATACGATGGGTGATGATTCACCCGAGCCCTCTACACCAATCAAACCAATCGTAAAAGAAGTTGAAATTGTTGAACCTGAAATTGTAAAACAAGAACCAAGAATTGGTATCGAAGTCGATGAAGATGGAGATGGTAAAATGGATGGTATTGATTTCGATGGAGATGGTGTAATTGATGTTTACTTTGCACATAGACAGTGTGAGCATGTTTGGGGTGATACCGATAACGATGGTGAATTAGAATGCTTGAAGTGTGGGAAGTTAAAGGAGGATACCAATGACTAATCGTGAAAGAAAAGATATAAATCGAAAAAGAATGGCAAAACAAACCATTAAATCCCAACAAAAAAAGGGTCAATATAAAAAAGTAAATTAGATAAAAACCTCACTTCGGTGAGGTTTTTTCGTTTACTATATTTATATACAACATAATATGGTAAAATCATGAGTACAGATTTTGAATTATTTCCTGGTAAGAACCTTTCTGGTCTATTTAAGGATATTTACGATAACCAAGTAAATAAAAAACAACGAATCTCCGAATTGATTGCAGAGATGAAAAAAGTAATCAGACATGCAGGAGATATGGCGGTGATTGGTCCAATCATAAAAGATTTAGTAGATACATCAGTTAAGAATGATGATGCATTAATTAAACTTGCTGCAATTGCACAAAGAATCATGTCTTCTCAACATAAATCAGAAGGTGATGCTGGATTCCTAAGTGATGAGGAAAAGGAACAATTACTAAAAGAAATCGAATTAACTGCTAAAGAAGTAGTAGATGTCCAAGACCAAAAAGTTGATGAATTAACTTACGAAGTAGAAGAATTGAAACAAAAAATTAATAAAAAGTAATGAGTACTAGAATACAACAATCAAATATATCGAGTGGTACTAATAAACAAACTGCAATTGCATCCACAAGTACTGGTGTTGTTGTTGATGTAATTTTGGATGAGACCCACCCAAGAATAAAAAACAAAAAAGATTTTCAAACGGCATTTACAGAAAAAAATACAACTTTTGTAGGTTATGCTATAGTACGAAAATATTCAGATAGTACAACTCCAAACGAACAATTAAATATGTATCCATGTCTAAATCCATCGGATACTGAATTACCAGTAATTGGAGAATCAGTTGAATTGGTAATGGTCGGTTCGATTGAATATTATAGAAGAATACCAGGATTTTCATTGAATACTGGAAATGCTATTAAAAAAAGAGCTGATGTAATTTACGATAAAAAAGAAAAAATTGCAGTTGATGCATCTATAAAAGAATCGGCACAGACAGGAACTCCACTTGGAAATACTGCGAATGAAACTTCTGAAACAAGTGATTTTGGAAAGTATTTTAGGTCAAATCCAATAAATAGATTAAAATTATACGAAGGTGATAAATTGATACAAACCAGATTTGGTCAATCAATCAGATTTAGTGCATATAACAATGCAAATAATGTATATTCACCAACTATAATAATTCGTAATAGACAAGATTCACAAACTATATCATCATTAAAAGAAGGTGATATAACTGAAGAAAATGTGAATAGTGATGGTAGTGTTATTGTTTTATCAAGTGGGGATTACCAAATACCATTTACTGCAACAACATCTATCACTCCAAGTAAATTTTCCTCATACCCAAATCCGCTCAAGGGTGATGACCATTTACTAATCAATAGTGGTAAAATTATAATTTCTGCAAAGACAGGTCAAATGGTGTTTCATTCAAAAGGCGATTATGGATTTATATCTGATGGTAAATTTTCAATTGATAACGGTCTTGGTGCAGATTTAGATTTTGGTGGTAATGTAAATATAACCACATCCCGAAGTAATTCTAACATTACACTAAATACAGGTAGTGGTAAAATATTGTTAAACACTAATAGTTCGTCCCAACCATTAGTTAGGGGTAATATTCTAAAAGAAATTTTATCTACTATGATTGATTTGATTAACTCACAAGTATATCGAACTCCATCTGGTCCAACTGCAACAGGTCCTGAAAATAGGGCACAATTAAATTCTTTAAAAGCAAGGTTATCAGAAATGTTATCTACTTTAAATTATACTGAATAAAATGTCATACGAAATCTTTAAACAAAATATGTTGGTTTTTATGCGAAACCAACCAAATATAGCATTTAAAGAACAATTTGCTAAAAAATTAGTACAAGAATATGATGCATTAATTAAAAGAGGGTTTGATACTGTAAATGGAATAACTCTTCAAGAAGGAAATACTGCAGCAATGGAACAAGTATTGGGTGGAGTTTTGAATACTGCATTTCAACAATCATCCGGTGAACATGCTATCATTACCAACATGGGTAAAGCTTTTCAAGCATATTGGACTCCGATTTCAGGGGGAGGTTCACTTCTTCAACAAATTATAGAATTATTCACTGCTGAAGAAGTAGAAGAGGCTGAAACAATTCAGAAAGATATAACAATAGAGTATCCAAAAACTCAAAGAATATACGAAAGTCAATTTAGTAGTACATCTGCAGCATTATCTCATAATAAAAATGTGGATAGAGAACAAGTTTTTTCAAATCAACGAGAAATACAACAATCTAATTCAGGACAACAATCTTCGGATACTGGAGGTTCTACTCAAACTGGACCAACTACTACAACTGGTACTGGTGGTGATTTCAAATTATTAGAAAAGTGTGGTAATGGTTATTGGCCAGCAATTGGTCCTGGTCCTGCTCCTAACTTTGAAGTTTCAAGTACTGAAGGTACTCGCCGTTGGTATAAACAAAACCCTGATTATATTAAAACAAATTGTACACAAATATTGTTTCCGATATCGAGTGGTGATAAAAAAATAACAATTCATAAAGATTTAGCTGCAATAGTTGAACCTGCTCTAAAAGTAATCAGAGAAAAAAAATTACAAAAATATATAGAAAATTGTGCAGGTGGTCTAGCAGTTAGAAATGTTACTGGTGGTACTCGATTATCAAACCATGCATGGGGAACTGCTATTGACATGAATAGTGTACGATATCCATATGGAGTATCATTTAAAGATGATGGTATATACAAAGGAAACACTAAAGTAAGAAGTTTTAACGATTTTGATAAGGGTTTTTTACAAGTAGCCAGCATTTTTCAATCAGTAGGAATGACATGGTTAAAAAGAAATGACCCTATGCACGTTTCAATTTACGAATAAAGATATAGAATTATGGCAACAATGCGATTATTTCCACCACCAATTCCATCAATAACACCACTTGGAGTTTTTGTGCACATTTCACAAATATCTAACTTTACAACAAATTCGGGTGTATGGACTCCATCGGATGTGACATTGGAAACCCCACTTGACCCAGACCCTATTAATTATGATGTTTATCAAAAATTAGATTGGAGTAGAGTTTCATTAGATAAAAATGATCCAGAGGTTCAAGAAATTATAAATCCAAATTCTGAAAAAATACAACAAAAAATAATTGATGCCAAAGCTGTTACTGATTTGGAAAAATCAGCAGCAACTCAATTAAATAATGTTAAAACACAAATAATTGATGATGCAGTTGAAGAACAAGGATTAAAAGAAATAGTTGATTCTAAAGAGGTAAAAAGTGGATATCGTACTTTAGATAAATTATTACAAATTGCAGGGAGTCTTGCACCAAAACTTGGTAAGAATCCACGAGTAAAATATGAAAATTTAAGAAGAGGTTATATTCAAGATATACATGGATTATGTCCACAAGGTACTCAAGCAGTAGTTGCTGCACTGACTGGTAAAAATGAACTTGGTACAATACGAGGGCATGCAGATTGGTTTTCGTTTAAAAGTCCCGGTACTGATACTAACTCAACTGGTGCCTCTTCTTTTGCAATTGATGTTGGGGGTACCACATATTATCACAATAAGGTCAAGGTAGATGAAGAGTGGATTAAAGACTCTACAAAATGGCAAGTTGGAGATGTGATTGCACAGGGATATAAATCAAAAAGATACGGTCACATACAAGTTTGGACCGGATTTGCTTGGGTTAGTGATTTCACTCAAGGTAAGGTTCAAACAAGCGGTGTTGATTTTAATACAGTTGCTCTTTGGAGATTAAATGAAAATGGTATAGCTGCAGTTGAATCACAAAAGGGAGGATAATAAGATATGGCAAGACCAACTGATAATAGTGAAGTGTTTTTAAACCAGTTAATTACTCAAATGCAATTACATTTACAAACAGTAGGTGGTATTTATATCACCATTGGTACTATAATGCCGTCACCACTACCATTGCCGGGATTTAAAACTTGGACAGGTTATACTATACCACCAAGTGGGGCTGGCGGCCCTGAAGTTCCAATGCAAACACCACCTGAGCCACAATATGATAATACTATTGTTTCGGTTCAAGTTGAATTAGAAACTGACCCGATTGTGAATAAAGAATGGAACGAAACTCGATTGGAAACCGATGGTAGTACAAGTGCAGGACTCGGTGGAAACGGTTTTAATTCTACAGCAACTGATTTGGTTAAAGTAAAATCAACTGAAGTTAAACAAGAATCCAATACTCCAACAAACACTGGTACATCTAATTTCCCAGCAGGTACTGAACCAAGTTTAACCAAAATAGATTTTGGTGCAACATGGGATGTTATTGCAGCTCAATATATTGCTAGGAAAGAATCATTTCGTGATACTGCTAGAAATGACCAAGGAAATCCACGATTAGGCTATGGTACATCGATGCTATTAGTAAAAGCAAATCCTTGGACAACTAGAACAGTACAATATGGTGATACAACTACCAAAGAAGATGCTATGTTAGTTTTACAATATCAAGTTAGAAATACATTTTATTATAAAGTAGTAGGTAATGCTAAAAATCCGCAAGGAAGGATTTATCAGATGCCAAAAGAAACTTTTGATGCGTTAACTAAAACACAAAAAGCAGGATTAGTATCTTTTGCGTATAATTGTGGAAGTTTCTACTATTATCCAGATATAATCGATAATATAAAAGCTGGTAAGTTTGAGGAAGCTGCAGTAGGTATTGAAAATGGTCCAAGTAAAGGAGCAGAAGATGGTAAAGTTTATACAGGATTAATTAGAAGAAGAAGAGAAGAAGCTGCACTTTTTAGATACAAATAATACATTATTATAAACAATTTGATAATAATTTGTTAATCAAAAAGTTAAAATTTTAAAAAAACCCCATAATAGTTATTGGAGAACTAACTTTATAACTATGAAAAGGTTTTTACTAATACTTTTATTACTACCCAATTTATTGTTTTCGCAAGTAACAATAAAGGGAACTACAAAATCAAAATCCGAAACACTTTACTTTTCTCATATTTCTTTTATAAATGATAAGGGTGGTATTTTTACAACACTTTCCGATACCGATGGTAAGTATTTAATTCAATTAGAAAACGGAAAGTATCAAATAAAATCTTCATTTGTTGGATACAAAGAATACACAAACGAAGTGGTATTCGATACCGATACTGAATTCGATATTATATTCCCAGATGATGCTACTGATTTATCAGAAGTTATTGTTCAAGGTGTATCCCAAAAAGTAAATGATATAACTATTGTTAAATCAATACGAAATAGTAATGTTGTATCAGATGGATTATCCATAGAATTTATCAAAAAGACACCCGATAGAAATGTTGGAGATGCTCTTAAAAGAGTAAGTGGTGTAACAATACAAAACGATAAGTTTGTATTAGTAAGAGGATTAGCAGATAGATATAATTCGGCACTACTAAACAAAACCCCACTACCATCAACCGAACCCGATAGGAGAGCATTCTCATTTGATATAATCCCCACATCACTAATTGATAACATAATAGTTGCTAAATCAGCATCGGCAAATCTACCAGGTGATTGGGCAGGTGGATTGGTTCAGATAACAACTAAAGAAGTATCTGATAACTTTTTTAATATATCATCGGGAAGTGGTTGGGGTTCGGTTTCAACTTTTAGAGATTTTAAGTTAGTTCAAGCTACCGATTTCCCCTCCACATTCCCATCTACATACAAATACCGAATTAGTGGTAATGGTGATAAGAGAGCTTACACTAAACTATTTGATAATCCATCAACTGAAACAATCCAATCTATTCAGAACTTAAATGGTGGTGTATCATTCGGGTATGTAAACGGAAAATGGAACTCCTTATTCAGTTCTACCGTAAGGAACTCATTTACAATAAATAACATTGATAGAAAGGATTATCAATCATCAACCGAACTGGCTTATGATTACAAAGATGTTCTATTCACAAAAAGGTTTTCCACAAATGGTTTATTCAATTTGACCTATTTGGGTGAGAATAGATATAGTTGGAAAACATTAGTGAACTACCAAACCGATGATACATACCTAACTCGTACTGGTGATAACTTTGATAATGTGCAGAATGTTTTATCTACTGCATCAAATCATATTAACAATGTTGTAATCAGTTCTCAATTAGATGGTAAGGTTAAGACTTGGGATTTCAATTTA
>Ga0315900_10001142_pt1 | contig 42706 bp, 41 predicted proteins | sample LakEriMetagenome_FD_203521 | JGI IMG/M metagenome (GOLD analysis project Ga0315900, IMG submission 203521) | Freshwater fungal communities from buoy surface, Lake Erie, Ohio, United States - Buoy 12 MA114 | ecosystem: Environmental > Aquatic > Freshwater > Lake > Lake biofilm | place: USA: Lake... | reverse complement strand
CAAACGCGAGGCGGCGATCAAGGCCCTCCCGCGGGCCGGGAAACTCCGACTGCTCGGCGCCAAGCAGACAGGTCCGCGCTCGGAAGGCTACAATTCGTCCACTTCGAAGAAGTCGCGGGCTCGTCGGAGGCCGTCGCAACCCCCTTCGCGCCCGTAGCTCAGTCGGATAGAGCATGGGATTTCTAATCCCAGGGTCGGTGGTTCGAGTCCACCCGGGCGTACTGATTTCAAGCCTCCGCCGGCGTCTCCGCTGGGGGGGTGTTGCGTGAACCGTTGCGTTCGTCGCCGAACGCCGCAGCGTATGAGCCGCGAGCCCCGGGGATCGCCGCCCAGCACGTCTCCGCCGTCCGTTCGGCGTTCGCCCCGACGTAGTACCGCAGGGTCGTCTCGATCGACTCATGCCGCATGAGCGCCTGGAGGACGGCCGGCATCACCCGCTCCGCCCACCGCGAGCCGAACGAACGCCGGAAATCATGGGCGCTGGCGTACTTCTTCTTCTTCGGATCCGCCGGATCCGTCCGGACGATCACGCCGGCCTTCGAGCCGATCGACGAGATCGTCCTCCCGGCCCAATCGCCCCGGGCCTCGACGCGGCGGAACTTCTGTTTCGGAAGCTTGAAGACCGGACCGGTCCGCTCGGCCTCCGGCGTCTCGAGGAGAAAGACTGCGAACTCCGGAGCGATCGGGAGGATCCGGTCGGCGTGTCCCTTCTCGAGCTCCGCGAGGATCCGGAGGACCGGGAGCCCCTTCCCGGGCTTCGGCAGGATCGGGTGGAGCTTGTCGTCGCGGTCCCAGTAGAGCTCGAGACTTTCGCCCAGGCGGAGCCCGGAGACCCATAGCCCCCGGAGGTAGTGTCGCCATGCTGGCGCAGCCTCCTCGCCGACGACCTCGGGGACGACCTCGAGCATCCGGTCGAACTCCTCGCCGGTGATCGGTCGACCTTTCATCGGAGTCGCCCCGCTCGACTTCTTCGCCCGGCGGATCGTCGGGATCGGCGGACACTCCGGGAGGAGCTTCTGGGCGACCGCCCAGCGGAGAATCGCCTTGAGCTGCCCCAGGTAGCTTTTGATGGTCGACTCCGACTTCTTCTTCTCGCGGAGCGTCGCGGCGAGTTGCGAGATCCGCTCGCCGGTGACGTCGAAGAGTCGACGCGGCGCGATGATCTCCTCGACGTAGTTACAGATCGTCCCGATCTTCGCCGCCGTGTCTTTCGCGAGACTCGGGACGTGCTCCTTTTCGTACCGCTCGCGGAACGTATCCCAGGACATTTCGGAGGGAATCGCGGCGACGCCGCGCCGGAGGAGCTGCTCGAGCTCGCGGGCTTTTGCTTCGGCGTCCTTCCGGTCGCGAGCCCGGCCCGTGTCGCGGATGCCGGAGCTCTTCGTCCTTCGCTTCCCGGAGACCGGGTCGATCCATTGGAGGAGGAACGTCGAGCGGTCGGGGTAACGGTTCACCCAGACGGTGATGGTACGATCTGCCATAGATCCACTCCTTCTCATTCAAGGGGTTGGGTTTAGGCGCTGGCGGGCCGTTCGCAGCGGCTCGCCAGCGCCGATCCCAATATACGGGCGGGTCGGCCGGGCTTGTCGAGCCGGCGGTCGATCTAGCGTCCGAAGCGGGCTTCTCGCCCGTGTCGCGTGTCGTCGGTGATCGTGTCGGGGGAGTGCAGTCCCCAGCGGTCCGGCGTCCATTTCTTCCGGACCCCGGCTGCGGCGACGGCGATCTCCTCCGGCGTCGGGTCGCGTCGGCAGGATCGCGGCGCTTCTCGCCTTCCCTGCCCGACTCGGAGGTCGAGAAGCTGGTCGTACAGTCTGGTCTTCAATCGGCGATAACTGACGCCGGCCGCCTCCGCCGCCTCCGCGTGCGTCGCGCCACGGGCGAGCGCGTCGCGGACGATCTGCTCCTGGTCATGCGACAGGAATCGCTTCCCCGGCGGCCGATAGCGGTCGTCAGTCATTAGCGGCGGCCTTGTCGCTGGCGGTGGCGATCTCTCCGATCTGCCGGCGGCGCTCGGCCGCGGATCCTGGGCGATCACGGAACGCGCGGACGATCGCCCCGGGATACGCTCCGCTCGGCTCGAGGGCGACGTGGAGGAGCCTCGCCCGGGCAACGAGCTCGACGCCGTCGCGGATCATCCGCTCCGCTCGCGTCCAGCACAGGGAGCACGCGAGCCCCTTCTCGATCCGCCGGACGGCGTCGGCATGATCGGCGCGGGTCATGTCGGGGATCCATTCGATGATCAGGCATGGGTCGATCGCCACGGCCCGGAGGGCCGGCTTGCCGGGTACGGCGACGGCGAGCATCGGCCCGTCGTGGCGATCGCGGAGCGCCCAGCCCGGCTCGGAGTTGAGCTGCTCCGCGGAGCCGAACGCTCCGCGGATGATCCGCTCCGGCAGCGCGCGGCCTTCGACTCGGCGGGCCGTCCCGCCATACGTTGCCAGGAGGACACGGGTCACGGGCGGCGAGTAGTCGCTCGCCCGGTAGTAGCCGTTCCCCGCCGGCGCCACGCCCTTCGGGGCGAGACGGGACTGCGGGTCGATCCACACTCCCGGGCCGCGGGCGAGCGCGGACGCGGCGAGCCGGACTCGGGCGATACGATCCTCGACCTCGAGGAGCTCGTCGCGGGACAGGATTGGATCCAGGCCCGCCGCGGCTCGCTGCCGGTTGGCGGCGGCGCGGATGCGGGCGGGAGCTCCGGCGAGCGGATGCCAGCCGGGGCGGGGGTCGTCGCGGAGGTTTGCTCGCTCGATCATGCTTTCACCTTCTGCTTCCTGGTGGTCTTCTTCGCGGTCGCCGCCGATCGGGCCGGGGTGAACGCGCGGGGGTGATCTCGCCGGATCTCGTCGGCCCGCCGGACCGTCTGGGCGACGACGAGCGCCCTGGGATCCATCCCGACGAGCTTCTCGAGCCGGCGGACCTCGGCCCGTGCGGCGGCGAGCTTCTCGCGGACGCCGGCCGGGCCGCCGTCTGCGGCGAGCCGCTCGGCCATGGCGGCCCGCTGCCGGTCGATCGCGGCCTGGAGCTGCCGGACGTCGGAGATCGCCCGGGCGTCGTCCTCGAGCACCGCCATCGGCTCGCGAACGCCCAGCACGGCGCCCGCCTCGAGGATCTCGAGCGGAGCCGGCTGCGGGCCGCCGGCGGCGAGGGTCTCGGCCCAGCCCCGCCAGCGCTCGAGCGCGGCCGCGGTGAGTGTGCGGTGAGTGAGAACGGCGGGTGAGCTTGTCGGCATGGGTCGACTCCTGGGGTGGATAGGAAGCAGATCGTGAACGGGCTACGAGTCAAGTTGAACGCCGACGCTGCGCGCGGCGTCTTCCTGCTCGTCGTAGATCGCGTGGTACCGCTGGTGATCGGTTGCGTTGCTGGAGTCGAGGCGCTCGATCGCTCGATCCCATTCGTCGTCGTCGATCAGGCCCAGCCCGTCGAGGTGCTCGAGCTCGGCGAGCTGCTTGTGCCAGTTGCCCGGCATCACGACGTCGATCCCCTCGATCCGCCGCAGCGGCCGCCAGTGCAGCGGCGGGCCCGGCTTCCACACCGGCGCGGCGATCTCGCCGAGGAGGTACGCGGCCATCGGCCGCGAGCCCGGGAATCCCTCGATCCATCGGCGGGTGATCTCCTCGCCCCATACCGCCCACGGGCGCGCGAAGTCTGCCCGCGAGCGGAGATCCCAGGGGCCGAAACACTCGCCCCAGATGAGGTTGAGCTCGACGGCTTGGTCGAGCTGGTCGGCGGGCGTGTTGCGGCGGGCGCATCGGGGCGCGACTCGACGGGGCATGGGTTACTCCTGGAGGTGGGCGAGGAGCCGCTGCATCGTGCTCGTGAACGCCGCGCGATGATCTCGGCCCAGGAGGGACGCGGGGTGAGGCTTGCGGCTCCCCTTCGCGTCGCCGATGCAGTACCCCTCGCGGGTCGCGATCTCGTCGAACCGCTCCGCCTGGGTGAGACTCTCGGCCGCGGCCCGGAGGAGCGCCCGGGTCGGGGGCGAGAGTTGCCAATCGCGCTCGATCTCTGCGACGAGCTGCCGGGCGCTCGGGGAGAGCTCGAGGGGCCGCGACGGCGGTCCCGCGGGATCGGCGGGCGGCGGCGAGCTGCGGGGCGTCTTACCGGGCATGGTGCGGGCTCCTGGGGGGCGTCGGGACGTCATGGCAGCGGTACCGCAATTGAGCGTCGCGGGCTCGCGGGGCTCATTGGAAAACGGCACCTTTCGGCCTTACCCCACCCCGGGGGGAGTGCGGTCTTCGGCCTTGTCGCTGCCGCGCCATCGCTCGCGCTCGGCTTGCTTCTTCACGGCGTAGCACGGGCCGCAGAAGACGGCGTACCAGCGGTCATCGGTCGCAGATGATCCCTCGCATATCGGGATGCGGAGATCGACATGAGCGGCCTCGCCGATCGTCACGCATCCGCAGTAGGCGCAGACGTGCTCGTCGCGCTCGAGCACGCGACGACGCCGGCTCGCGGCCGCGTCGATCACGGGCTCGGCCGCGGGCCGCGTCGGCTTCCATGTTGTCGTCGGGATGGTCATGGTGGCGAAAGTGTGATGGTCGCGAGCTGCGAGTCCAGCGCGTTTCAGAACGGCAGATCGTCGAGGCGGAGGTCCGGCGCCGCGGTTGGCTTGCGACTCCCTGCCGATTGTCGCGTCGTCTGCTTTCGCTCCCCGATGGTGAACGCGAGCGGATCGTCCCCGTCCACGGCCGCGCCGGGCTCGCCGGCGTCGGGCTCGGTGAACGTCTCGCCGGCCACCAGGAATGAGACCGCGACGTCCGCCGACTCGGCCATGCAGGCGAGGACGTTCCATCGTGGCGCGATTGAGACCGTCACCTTCTCGGCGCCGATCGCGATAATCGCCTCTGCGACCGCGAGGAGGTGGCGCGGGTCGAGCTCGAAGACGGCCCGGGTCGAGCCGCTGGCGATCTCCCCCTCGACGACGTCGGTGAGATCGCGGGCGGACTGCGGGAGCTTGCCCGGAGTGATCGTCACGGTCGCCAGCTCGCCGGACGCCTGGACGATCGCCCCGCTCGTCGGCGAGATCCGGTAGAGCTTGACCGGCCGCGAGGGATCCGCGGCCGCGAGCGCCGCGGGGTCGACCAGGATCGGCTCGAGGGAGCCGGCGGTCCTGGTGGTGATCGTCGCGGCGTGTCGCCCCTCGCAGGCGGATACGGTCGTCCCGCGGGCGTCCTGGTGGATCTCGACGCCGTCGCCGCTGGTGGCGGCGAGGGGCCGGAGGAACCGCTCGAGGTGGGCGACGATGCCGGGGAGGACGATGGTCGAGGGGCCGCTCATGGCATGGGGTCTCCGTTCCAGACGACGAACTTTCGGAACCGTCCGCAGGCGGCGCAGTCGAGCCGGACGGACCGTCCGCCGTGGATCGTTTGCTCGACCGTCTCGGTCGACCGGCAGCGGTCGCAGCGGTCGACGCCGTCTGGGGCCGGCAGGAGCTCGAGCTCGCCGGGGCGGTCGCGCCAGATCGGCGGGCCGGCCTCCGGCCAGATCAGCCGGTCGCCCGCCAGCATGGCGACGAGGTGGTCACGGTGCGACTTGAAGACCTCCCAGACGGAGTCGGGGAGCTCGAGGTCGACGTCGACCCGGAGGCGGCCGTCGTCGACCCGCATCCGGCCGCCGGCGGCGTCCAGTGCCACCATCGCCTCGAGGAGCTCGTCGGGGGCCGTGCTCATAGCGTCCTCCCATGCTTCGAACCTGGGGAGGGCGCCCCGGGAAGCTTGCGGTCCACGGCCGGCCGCGGGGAGTCGGCCGGAGTGACGGCGTCCGGCGAGAAGGGTGAAAAGGTCGAAAAGGGTCCGGCCTGGGTCTTTTCACCCTTCTCGCCCTTTTCGCCGGACGTGTCGGCGATGCCCGCGGCCCGGGGTCGCCAGACCTCGCGAGGCCGGCCGCCGGTCTCGACGGTCTGCCGCTCGACCGCCCCGCCGGCGACGACCTTCTCGAGCACGGCGACGAACCGGGCCGCCGGCATCGTCTTCGCCGTCTGGCGGTGGAGGGCGGACCGACTGATCCCGGGCTCGGCCCGGATCGCTTCGACGACCCGGGCGACCAGCGGATCCTCGCAGCCGGCGAAGAGCATCCGGACGGTCTCGTCGGCGTACTGCCAGAGAGAGATCGCCGCGGCGAGATCCTGGACGTCGACAACGTCCTCCTGCCGGCAGAGCGCGGCCAGCATGGCGAGCCGAAGGAGCTGCGGCTCCGCCCGGCCGATGATCGCGCCGACGACCCCGCCGGCGTGGATCTCGGCCCGCCGGTAATACTCGGCCTCCCAGAGTCGATCCGCGGCCGTGGTCCGTCGCATCCGCCCGACGTTGCGGGCGTGAGTCACGACGGACCGGACGCTGGCCTGGAGCTCGGCCAGATCGTCGAAGTCTCCGCCGTGAGGCCGTAGCCGCGCCCGCTTCGACGCGATCCAGAGAAACCGATTCCAGGAGCCCCCGTAGATGTCGGCGTCCGTCTGGAGCTTGGAGAGCTCCTCGGGGGTGATGTGGCAGACGATCGAGATATGCGGCTCGGTCGCCGTCCGCCTCGAGTTCTTCGACATGGTGGCAAGGTCGACGCCGTCCCAGGCTTCCCGCATCGTCTGGAAGAGCGTCGACCGCTCCGATCGCCCGGCCCGCATGGTCCCGGCGAGCTCCTGGATCTCGCAGAGGAGCCGCTTATCTTCGACGCCGGTCTCGACGAGCACGTTCTCCGGCTCGCCGGTCTTCTTCGAGATCACCATTCGGTAGACGTCGTCGCGGACCCGGTCGATCAGCCCCTCGCCGCTGGTGAGGTTTGGGGTCCGGCAGTCGCGGACCCAATCGGGGTCGACGTCCCGCATCACGGCGCGGACGATCCCCATGCTCGTCCCCTTCCGGCCTTCGGACGTCCCGCCGACGATTGCCGCGAAGAGATTGAGACCGTGTCGCGTTCCATCGACGACGGCATGGGGGCCGCGGCCGATCACGTTGCCCATCGCCACCAGGAACGTCATCGCGAGGGCGACCGGGTCGGCCTCGGTCTCGGCCTCGACCCGGCGGAGGAGATGCCCGACGACCCCGTGCTCGAGGATCGCCTGGGGCCGCGCCGGCCAGCTCGGGGTCCGGAGCGCGATCGCCTCGAGCTCGGGATCATAGTCATCGCCGGCGGCCGGCTCCGGCGCGGCGGCCTTCGTTGTCTCCCTGCCGGCGATGCTCGCGAGGACGTCCCCCAGCTCGTCGAGATCCATCGCCGGCCGGCAGCGGCCGGCCCAGGCGATCGCGTCAGTGAGGATCGACGCCGACGTCGCGCCCCGCGCGAGCTCGCATCCGGCCAGCCGGGCGGCCTCCCGGTTCCGTTGCCCCTCGCCGGCGCCGGGGTGCTCGCGGAACGTCACGGCCTGGACGGTGAGCTCCTCGAGGTCGACCGGCCCGCCGGCGGCGCTCGCGGGCCGGGCCTTCGTCACCCTCTCGACGAGCCACGCCGGCGGGTCGGCGATCGGGGCCGTCGAGATCCAGGCATACGGGCCTTCGGGCCTGACGCTCGGCGGGAAGACGGAGTAGCCCCCGTCGCCGCGGACGTCGACCCCGGGCATGATCGCGACGGAGCTGGTGATCGCGACGCCGGCGGGAAGGGTGAAAAGGTACTGCCGGCCGCCTCGAGGGGTCCGGAAGACGGACGTCTCCGGCAGCTCGCCGTGCCGATGCTCGAGGTCCATGAGGGACGCCGCGCCCGGCTCGCCGTCGATGTCGAGCGCCCAGACGCCGGAGGCCGCGCCGGTGGCGACGCCGATATTCAGAAACGGCTTCCCCTCCCAGTGCAGGCGGATCTCCGACTCGTCGAGCGTCGCGTCGTGAAATCCGTTCGCGGTCCGCGGCGTCTTCTTTCCGGCGGTGACGGGGAATACCTTCCAGCCTCGCGCGGCGTACTCGAGCGCCGCCGGGAGCATTTTGTTTTCGGGCATGGGGTCGGTCCTGGTGCGGAGGAGGTGGTGGCGGTGGTGGTGGTGGTGGCCGGCAGGGCGGAGCGGACGCGATCGCGCGACGTCTGCCCCGCCCCGGCCGGGCCGATCACAAGGGGATGGCGGTCTCGACGCGGGTACCGCTCCCGCTCTTCGTCGCCTGGACGGAGATAAGGAACGTCTTCCCGACGCAGTCGCGGACGCTGGCCTTCTGCCCGCCGGCGAGCGTCGCGCCGGTCATGGCTGCGATGAGCTTGCCGGCGGCGTTGCCCGTCGTCGGCTTCGGGCTTGTCGTCCTCGACGCGATCACGCCGGCCTGGGGGCCGTCGATCACCTTCCATTTCCAGCGGAGCCCGTCGCCGTACTCCTCGTGCGTCGTCTGCTCGACGCCGACGAACTCGGCCTTGTAGTTCCCCGCGGGCGGGCCGCCACCCTGCGAGACCTCGAACTCGTAAACCTCGGACATGGAAACGCTCCTGGATCGCCGGCTTTCGATAGTGGCAGCGGTGCGGCGACGCCGCGGCCAGACTCGACCGGACGGGTCGAGCCGTTTTTCGGTGGTGATGGTCGATCAGTCCTGGTCGGCGTGAGCCTCGACGAACGCGATCACGTCGGCGCCGCGGACGTACCAGCGCTTCCCGTAGCGAGTCGCGCGGAGGCCGGCTCGGCGGGCGGCTCGCCATCCGGACGGTCGCCATCCCATGCGGGCGGATAGCTCGTCAGAGCGGTAGAGCATCACGGGGTCGATCGACGTCTCGACGACGGCCTGGGGGCGACGGAACGGATCGGCAGGGACGGGCATGGGTCGGCTCCTGGTGGTGATGATGGTGGTGGTGGTGGCGGTGGCGGTGGTGGTGGTGGTGGTCTGCTACTTCGAGACCGGGGCGGATGATTCAATCGCGAGCGTGAGTCGGTCGATCGCGTTCGACAGCTGCTCCCAGGCACGGCCGACCATCTCCTCGGCGAACGGAGCAACGGGGCGCGTCCGCCGGTGGTGCGCCATTGCGTTGATCAACTCGCGGAGTCCGGTGAGCCCTAGCGACTCCATCACAGCGTCGGCGTGACACTGGGAGCGGTTGACGTCGGCGTAGTCGTCGACGACGTCAAAGACGAGACTTCGGAGCGTTTCCATCGCAAAGAAAAAGCTGGCCGGAGTCGACGGCAGAGCGTTGACGTAGTCGGGATTGGCAAGGCACCATTTCGCGACCTTCATCGCGGTGAGCATCCCGCCGGCGGCGAGCTTGTCGGAGACGATTGGGTCGAGCGTGTCTGCTGGCTTGAACGGCATGGGTCCGGCTCCTGGTGGTGATGGAGGTGGTGAGGGCGGTGATCGACAGACCCGCCGCGCCGCCCCGTTGCATGGACGAACGCGGGGCGACGCGACGGGCGGGAGGGACTGCTACGGGCGGAGCTCCGGCGACGCGGCCGCGAACGCCGCGACGAAGACGTCACGGGCGAGCTCGAGGACCGCGCGGGTCGCATCCTCGTCGGGGTGCTCGTCACCGGCGTAGTACGCCAGCTCCTTGCAGGCGTCGACGAGTCGCTCCTCCCTGACCGCGTCGTCGGCGTCTTCGCCGGAGACGGGTCCGGCCGCGACCTCGATCAGCCGGTCGAGCTGCTCGCGGAGCTGGCAGCACGGGCAGACTTGCGGGACGGAGTCGATCTCGGCGATCCCCGTCGCGACCTTCTCGAACGCCGCCCGGATGCCGACTGCGGCCCGGACCGCCGCGGGAGTCCGCGGGCAAACTCCCAGCGGGATCGCTTCCCGGGCTTTCGCCACCGCGGCGCACAGCTCGAAGACTCCCAGGTCTTTGCCGGATGCGATCGCGGACGCGATACCGTCCGGCTCGGGCAGGTGGGTGTGGTCATGGTCGGCGGCGGCGTTCGTTGTGGTCATGGGCATGATCGGCCTCGCTGGCTTCGCGACTCGATCACGCTGCCGACTGCCGGCGTCGTCGATCGGTTCGCACACCAGGGGATCGCGAGGACGGAAAACATCACGCCGGCGGAACGTGGCGAGGGATTTTTCGTCCCCGCGGAGACCGCCGTTTCGATCGGGCTGCGGGGCGGTTTCGGATCGGCGGCGGTCGGTAGCGAGATTGGGACGAAAACTCGACTTTCCGTCCTCGACGTCCTGGAGCGGTCGATCTAGCGGCGAGTTTTCGTCCCGTCCTGGGCCTTCTCGACGAGCCGGCGGCGCTTTTCCAACTCTGCCGCCATCTCGGCAGGCTCGCGATCTAGCAGCTCGTCAGCGTCGGGGCCGATGATCCCCAGCCTCGCGAGACGGCGGCGGAGATCATCTAGGATCTTCCCGCGACCGCTGCCGTTTGTCATCACGAGATTGGAGGCGATCTCCGCGGCGTCCTCGAGGGCGCGGATCGCAGCATCGGCGGTCGTCACCCTCATCCGCTTCTCCGTCTCCTTCGCGGTCTGCGGCTCGACGTTGCCCTGATGGTGGCGTGGGGCGACCCTGCTAGCGCGGGCCGCGTCGTTGTCGACACGCTGGACGTATTTCGCCCAGGTGGTCGATTTGGTGGTCTTCCACTGCTCCCGGAACCGGACGACCCTGACCGGACGACGATCCGATCCGGCCGGCCACCATGCCGGCAGATCCTCCGCTCCTAACTGGTGGAGATGGATCTCGAACTCGTGTTCCATCATTCGCTTGAAGAGCTGGTCGAGCGTGACGTCCTCCGCCTGATCGCCAATCGCCGGCTCCAGGTGGGCGCGGTCCCGCCACCATGCCGCCTCGGCCTTCTTGGTCGCCCCAGCGGCCTTCCGCGGGCGGCCTCGCGGACCGGGCGGATCGCTATCGCCCTTTTTGCCTTTTCGCCCGCCGTCGACGTTGGCCTGGACGGGGGCGGGCGTCGGGGTCGTCGTCGGCGGTCCGGCCGGGGCGGCGCGGGTTTCGACTCCGCCGTCGAGCTGCGGCTCGACGAGGAGGTCGCGGAGCCCGGCGACGATCCCGCGGACCTCCTCCCGCGACCTCCGCCACGGGTCCAGGTCGCCGGCGTCGTGAGCCCGGACGGCCGGCTCGAGGTGCTCGAGCGTACCGGCGGTGAGCTCGTCGACCCGGACGCCGTCCTCGCCGTAGCCGGCGGCGATCGCCCGGACGTCGAGCCGTTGGAGCTCGAGGACTCGCAGCTCGGGGACCAGCGGCCAGCGGTGCGAGCTGATCGCGGCCGCGGAGTCGAGCTGCCGGACGATTGTCTCGGCCGATTGAACGAACCGCGCGAGCATGGCGATCCCTCCTTGGTTGCCGGGTGGCCGGCCAGCGCCGCGGGAAGGAGGAACCGCGACGCCGGCCGGCCGATGCGGGGATCAGCCGCGCCCGGATGCCGGATACGTTGACGGAGCCGGGCTGCGGGTCAATCCATGAGCCCGGCGGGAGATTCAGTCGATCCCCAGGTCTTCGTGCCAGACGTTGAGACGTCGGGCGAGCGCTGGCAGCTCGACGTGGCGGAGGATCGGCATGATTCCCAGACGATCCGTCACCCAGTAGCGCCCAAGAAGAGAACGCTGCCGCTCGCCGCGCGTCTTGTGAAGTGCCAATCGGCCATCCCGTAGTCGACGACGAATCCTGGATTCAAGGATTCGCATCGCTGAATCCTGCCGGCATCGTCTCGCATGGTCCCGAACTTCCCTGCTTTCTGGTACTCCGTCGTGCATGGCATTTTTCCTTCTCTAGTGTGTCGCCAGCGGCACGCGCCGCGGGCATCATCCATCCCGCCCGGCCCGGCTTGCACGGGCCTGCCGCTGGTGGGCGGTGCGCAATCATCCGTGTTGGGAGTCGCGCTCCGGTGAATAAAACAACGAATCCCAAGCATCGCGCGGTTGCTCCGGATTCTCTGGCGATACGGCTGCAAGAAACTGCCCGGTGCGTGTGATGCACACGACCGACGTGCCACCCTTGCGGCGCATGTCCTCCATGTCGTCGCGCCAGCCCTCGGCCGCGTTGGCGTGCAACAGCGCCGCGTATGACGCCACCGCTACGGTGAACCGCTTGCATCCGGCCTCGCGCTGGAGCCGCTCCATTCGGCGATTCCGCGGCGACCGATCAAAAACGATTGGGAAGGCGTTCAACGAATCGCCCGCGATCAACATCACAACCGGGTCGGTCATTCCACGGGCTTTGGCCGTTTCAACGGCCTTTTCGATCCAGCCATACCAGATCGCCAGCCGAACCATCTGCTCGCGCTCACGAATCCCGAAATCCCCTATCGCGACCATGTTCAAAACTCCTTTGCTTACGCTTCCGATCCGCTGCTCCTTCGAGAGCATTGGGGGGCGAATGTAGTGCGCGTCCGCACGAGTCAAGCGCCCTTCCGGGGCCGGGGAAATGCCCGGTCTTCAGTCCAGCCCCGGGCCGCTGGCTACCGCCCGGCGGGCTCGCGCTCGCCGGCCGTCCGGGTCTTCTCCGTCGACCGCCATCCCCATGGCGGGATCGGATCGCGGTCGGCCAATAGCCCCCGCCGGGCGGGCGTCTATGCCGGAGAGCCGGGGCTTGTGCTCGAGGGTGTCTTCGGCGACCGCCGTGAGCGTGTCGCCATCGAGAGCGCCCACCAGTCGCCCCCCGGCCGCGGGCGTCAAGCCTCGAGGGCTACCGGGCGACCGCGTCGGGTGGAGACGGCCCGCGGGCCTCACCCATGGGCATCGCTGGTGGCGGGGGCGCCGGCCGGCGTCGACGCCGGCCGGCGATGCCGGGCCTTGTCGGCGGCGCGGTGCTCGCAGCCGGCGAGCATGGCGACCAGGACCGGCAGGAGGACGACGGGGCGTATAAACGGCACCATGCCGGGCCGCGGGAGGGGTGTTGCGTGAACCGTTGCGTTCGCGCCTCTCGAACCGTCTTCGTCGGCCGATCATCGTCTTCGCGATTCACGCCGCGCACGGGAAACGCGACGGAACCGGAACTAGACTGAAACGGTCGGCCCGGTTTCTAATCCCAGGGTCGGTGGTTCGAGTCCACCCGGGCGTATGAAAAGCACTGGGAAACCAGTGCTTTTCTCTTTTCAGGTACGACAGAGTTTCGTCGCCCGGCACCAATCCTCAAAAATCCTCAAATCTGTACCGGGCGAAGGAGTCTTGGTGACGGGGTTGGCCGGGTGTCCGGCCGCGCGGCGGTAGCCTCTCGCCGACGCCAGCAATGTGTTCATATGTCCAGTTCAAAGGGAGCTTCCCGGGACCGCGGGCATCGGTCCTCCCAGAGGGACTCACCCGCGGCGAGCGGCCGGCAGACGAGGGTCGTCCGTGCCCTGGGCCCGTCCGCCTCGCGGGCCAGGGGCGTGCCGCGTCTGGCCCTGAGGCTCACTGCATCTGCCAGATGGGTCGCCCGCGCCGATGGCAGGACGCTCATCACAGTGGCAAACCTCCAGCGGGCCTGCAGTCTGGAGCAACTGGACACCCTGGGTTTGGATTCTCTTGAGCAAAGGTATTTGAGGCTGCCCGTGGAGGGCCCCAAGCGAGTGAATGTTCTCGGTTCCGCACTCGGGGTGCCCGCGAAGACGCTCACTAGCGTCACGGAAGGGTTCCTTATTCGTGCCGGGCTGCTCACCAAAGACGACGCTTCCCGTCGCGTCCTGACCCCCGAAGGCCGCCGGCATCTGTTGGCAACCGGCACTGAAATCATCCAGCCGCCGCCCTCCGGGAGCACTTGAAGGGTCTCTCTTCCGGCCCCTACCAGACCTACCTCTCGCCGCAAGCGAGCCCGAACCCATGAGCAAACCCTCCCAGAACCGGTACGTCACCGTCACGGAACTCTGCGAACTGATTGGAATCTCGAAGAATCGCTTCTATGCCCTGCAAAAGGCCGGCATCTTTCCCGCGGCTTTGCGGAGTGCGCTCAGTAATCGTCCCGTTTTTGACACCGCCCTCGTCGAGCAGTGTCTCGGAATCGTGCGGAATCGGGTCGGTGCCAATGGGGTGCCGTATGTCCCCAACCGCAAGAAAGCGACGCCGAGCCGGGAGTCCCGCAAGCAGCCCGCCGGGCGTCACCAAGGACTGATCGAGGCCCTGGCGTCACTGGGACTCACCGCCACGCCAGCGCAGGTGGACGAGGCCCTGAAGAGCTTGCCTGACGGCGGGGCTGGGCTGGAGGAGTCCCAACTGATCCGCCAGGTCTTCCTCGCCCTCAGGAAGAAGGACTGAAAACGGTCACCCTGACCACCGCCCTTCAGCATTTCCAAGCTTGGAAATAGCCCCGCCGCCGGTGCCAGACCGCCGTCTCCTATTTCCGAAAATGGCCAGTCCACGCAACAGAACCCACCTTTTGGAGTCCAACCGATGCCCGATCAGCCCGAAATCCCGCCCGATTGCGAGACTCAAAACGAAAAGGCGAAATCCGAGATCGTCGCCCGGATCGTTCGGATCGTCCGCCGCTCGGGCCTCGACTACGAGGGCTGGCGCTATGTGGCCAAGAGGGTGAGGAAGGAGTGCAGCCTCCAGCCCGCCAGGAAGCGCCGCAGGCTTCCCAAGGTGCTCACCGGCGATGACTTCCGCAGGTTCTTCGAGGTGCTGGATAGGAGCGACGATGTCCAGCACAGCCTGATGATTCGGCTTCTATTCTTCCCGGGCATGCGGGTGTCGGAACTCTGCAACACCCAGGTCGGGGACGTCGACCTCGAGGCCTGTCGGATCAGGGTGGATCAGGGCAAGGGAGGCAAGGATCGGACGGTGCTGTTTGGCAAGTCGTTCGCGGTCGCCCTGCGCACTCCCATCAGCGGCCACCCCGACAACCGCTGGCTGTTCCAGACTCGTCGCAACACCCGTTATTCAACCCGACGAGTCCAGCAGATTGTCTCAGCCTATGCGGAGAAAGTTGGAGTAAAAGCGACGCCCCACACCTTCCGCCATCAGGCGATCACGTGGTTAACCCGTCACTCTGGGATGGCGGACGCGGAACTCCAACTCCTGACGGGCCACTCAAAGAGAGAGACACTGGCGATCTACCAGCACATCGCTCTCGACGGGGAGTTGGAAGCAAAATACCAGCACGCGATGAAGGAGGCGGGGTTGTAGGAGGATGGCCATGGAACGGCCTGGGACGACAAAGACAGCGATGGGCAGCACTGGGCGTCCAGACCACGCCGGCAAAGTGCGGTGCCGTCCTGGACACACTCCCCAAGGACCTGCCCGAGGGAGAGCTAATCAAAGCCGTCTTCCGCGAGTTGAAAAAACGGACATAGTTTCTACCTTGGAATTGCGTCCCAGCGGTCCATTTAACCTTCGTCGCCGGCGTTCCGTCGGGAGATCGCCCACGGACTCGCCCTTCTAAATGGGGGCCGATTCCGAGGGGTTGGTTCTTCGCGAACGCTGCGACCGCTTGGATCCCTTCCCCCGCACGCCCCCTTTTTTTCGTACAACCCGCCCGAAACGTCTTTCCAAAGGCCGGCCAGTCGGCCGTAGCACCCGGAAAATTGACGCCCGCAATATGGGGGGCTATCCTCTCCTACCCTGCCGGTGGGACCTCTGCGTAGGGGGGCAGCTCCGTAGCGGGCCCACGAGAAAACCGCTGTTTCCTGAGACCGATTTCACAGTTGGCTGCGCACCATGAGACCCCAAGGGCCACGAGCTAGATGCGGAGCCGCGTCTCGTTCCTTCAATTGCTTGACCGTCGCTTTAATCGCGTTGTGCGTGGTGCCGCTGGCTACGCCGACAGCGCGAGCTGAATGTAGCTCTCAGGTGGCTTTGGCAGTCACCAAAGCCTGTTCGTTAGAGGCTACCCTCGAGGCTGTCGCACGCGGCGATGGCAACGGCCCCCCCCTGGCAGCAAATACGCCTTTGGCGGGAGCGAAGCTGTTTGACGCCACGGCCGGGCGGCCAGCCGTATGGTCGGTAGAGGTTCTCGATGGCTCTCGACGTCGCGGCTTCGTGTTAGCCGCTGATGTGACTCAGCTTTCACGACAGCTCGACAACCTAGAGAGAGGAGAGCGATCGCTCAGAAGCTCGTTTGGACAGCCGGCCACGCAACCACCGCATTCAATAATGTCTCATGAGAACGAGCAACTGCGCGAGGCGTGGAGAGAGGCCACCGAGGCGATCACCGCGAACAACGCCTTACCCGCTGCCCAGAGGCTCCCAGACCCGTACCTTGCCCGTGCCGAAGTCTACATGCAGGCCGGCGATGTAGTAGCGGCACTTGATGACTGCGCGTCAGCTTCAGCGATTGTCGCAACTACTGGCTTGGACTCTCGTAAACAGCAACAAGCCGCAGAGATCTACACGAATGCAATCAAGCAGCTGCGCTCACTCCCGCAGCCACCCAGAGACGCCTTCACAGATATCGACATGCAGGCAAGCGAGCACTTCAACGCTTCTCAGCGATTCATCGCGCAGCGTGACTTCGACAAGGCGATCAGTGAGCTTGCGAAAGCATTGTCGCTCACGCCTTCTCAGCCACAGTACTGGTACATGCGGGCAGTCGCCCGCCGTGAGAGTGGCGACCTCCACAGAGCGCAGTCTGATGCCCTGTTGGGAGCCTTATTCGAGAGACGTTTATCGCCTCCGGCGAGGCATGACGTAAGCAAGGCCCTAACTCGGATACAGGGTCCGACACGGCTGTGGCTTGAGTCATACCGACGCGGCAAAGCGGAAATTGAACTAATGGCGCTTGAGCTGTGATTCTGACCTCGCATGGTTCCACCAACCGTTAGCCGCCCTCTCTACACAGGGTAGTTTCTTACCATGGGCACGTCGACGTCGCTCAGCACCACGATCGCCCCCAAAGTGCGTGCCATTCGGCATTTCGCTTTTGTGGCCAACTCACTTTGCGGACTAATAGCGCATGCTAGTCTAGCGTTTATCGCATCGATTGCGCTTCTTCGATCAGAAGCCGAGTTGTGTGCTCGCGCTGCGGATCCGGCTTCGAGCCCTCAGCCAACGGCAATTGATAAACCCGCCCATGCTCACGGGGCACTTGTCGATCGACTGAGAACAAGCCTGAAGCACGGTCTTGCCGATTCGGCCAGAGCAGCATTAGACGAACTTGCCGCGGAAGAGCCTGCTGAGCCTTCGACGGGATGGTCTCGTGGAAGACTCATGTGGTATGAGTCGCTTTGCCAAAGACTTGAGCGAGGCGGCGGTATTGCGGAGCAGACTGCTTCGGCAGCGATTCGCGAAGGCATTCCCGAGCTGGGTGCTTACGCCACAGAATTCCGTACGGAGACTGAAGCGTGGGCTTGGTTGCCGGCCGGCAGCGAAACCCTGATCGCTAGGGCGGTGCAAACGCCACGACGCCCCTTTCGGCTGGCCGCACACGCTCAGGACAACGACCCAGTCGGTGTCGTACTCGGAATCGTCAATGAAATTAGGGAGGCCCTTGCCAAAAAAGCCTCCCCAACGATCTCAGATCGGGTTCGACTCGCAACGTGGCAATTGCTGCTCGGGGAATATGCGGCTGCCCACCCTGAAATAAGCCTTCCCACAACAGCCATTGATGCACTTAATGCCGGCCAACAGGAACTAGCCCGCGTTGAGGCGCTCATTGATGGATCGCCGGAGCTGGAAGATGAGATCTCGGCCGATCCATCCCTCGCAATTCGCCTCGATACGGCAAGGGTGCGTACGGTCGCTTACAGGCGTCGGGAAGCATTGGCGCGAGAGGAAGAGGTGCAGCGGCTTCATCATCTTCGAAAGGCGATCTCTAGTTATCGCTCCCTCAGCGAAAGCCTTATAAAGTGGCAATTGCATCACGAACTTGGTGATGCACCGCAGACCCTGGCAGCGGCCAAGGCGTCGCTACAGCAGTTAGACGCGGTTTATGACGTTGTGAATTCGCGACGCGACTACCACCTCTTCGACGACGAGCCTGCGGTTGACGGGGCTGGGGAGTTTGCAGTCGTCGAGATAGCTCCTGTGCCATACAGCACAGACGCTCTCTCCATGCTCAAGTCGCTCCAGGGCCTTGCTTATTTCTCACTCCTGCGGACGGCCGCGAAGGACGACGTGGAGGTGCTCCGGCGAGCCCAGGCCTGGGCTTCCGCTGCGTTGCACGATTCCGATGGCCCGCTCGAGGTGCCTGCTGGCGCCGATCAAAATAATGTGCTTGCCAAGTGGGTGTTGGCCTTGGTCGAGGAGGCGCACGGCGACTCGCTGGCCATGAGTGCGGATGCCAATGAGCGCAACAAAGCGGCGAAGCACTTCGCCGATGCACGCAAGTTGTTGAACGAAGCAGCGGCAGCTTGCAATGAACAAAAGGTAGACGCCAACGCAAAGCTAAGGAGCGATGTAGCGGACCGTCTCGCAGCACTCGAGTCGCCGCGATCATTGGTCGAGCGATCACGCGATTTGATCGCGGTCGGGGACATTGAGGAAGCGCGGCGATGCTTGGACGCGGCGTCTCGCAGGCATCGGACATCCGCAACAGTGATGCATTCGCTGCGTCTAGGATTGCGTCACGGGCAGGCCGCCGAGGTGCTCCGCAACGACTGGCGGAAGGCCGTTGATGCCTCCATCATTCCCGAGGATGGGCTTGAAGCCCAACTCCTGTTGGGTGAATTGCGGAACAGGCGAGCGGGACAAGCTCTGACAGGTCCAGCGGGAGGCGCTCCGGCGGAGCTAGTCGACGAGTTGGCCTCAACCACGTCGTCGCTCTCGCGCTGGTGTGACGATGCAAAACTCCCCGCAGCCGTAAGAGCCACTGCCAAGGCCATTTCCTCGCTCGCTTTCGCACAGAAGTGGGCGATCGCCCCATCTGTCACGCCAAAGGCAGGTGAGATTTCCGAGGCTTATCGTCATGCCAAGGATGCTGAGTTCACCCTCGTGGCTGAGCTAAAGGCAGCTGACAAACGGGAGCCGGAGGATGTCGTAGCGCTCCGCGAAGCTCTTGTAAGCAGCCGTATCGCAGCAGGCCATCTCGCGGCGCTCCATCTAGAGCCGTGGCAAGACGACAGTAGGGTCTTCTTCTTTGCGGCTGCAGACGAGGCCGCACGCTTCGATACTTCGACGCCGGTCCTGCCGCTCGTTGCCAAACCGCTTCTAAGGCTCGTCTTCGATCGCTCGGATTCTGGTGCGAGCAAGCTGGCGGCCGTTGAACGACAGCGACGACAGATGATTACCCAATGCCTGGAGGCCTTGTTTACTGCCGAATTTGGCTCGCCCGAGGCGGGAAGCCAGGCGATGAACGCAGCAGCCGCTATGGCCGGTGATAGAACCGCAGACGCAGAGGCCGGTGTCTCGCTCGAGCCTAGTGCCTTGTCGGCAGCTGCTGACGGCTTCGACTCAAAAGTCTCACTCGCCGATACCGTCCGCGCATTCGGTGTGCTCACAGATATTCGAGCGGGGAAGCACTCCGAGGCTTTGACAAAAGCGCTACCGTTAGCCGCAGGGCGGAACATCGAGGTTAAGCTGACTGCGGTGACTCCGGAAGAAATCGCAGAGTGCCTCCGGTCAACGCAATCGCCTCTAGTCGCGTTCACATTGGCCAAAGCTATTGAGAGCTACGTCGGCAGCCTTCCACTGGCAAAGGACTTGGATTACCGCGAGGCACTTACCCGGTACGCAAAGGATGCCTATCGACGGGGCGAGCAGCTTCTCGAGGCTGAGCGGCTTGCTATTCGCTATCCGCACCTACTCAGCCTGCTAGCGGCCTCCCTCAAGCGGCTTGATCAGCCGGATGCAGCAATCGCTTCTGTGAAAACGGCGATTGAACGGGGCGAATATGCTGCGGCCTTGAGTGCCGCCAAGGCGGGCTTGGCGTTGCACCCGAAGGACACTGAGCTCTGGAGGCTGTATTTCGCCGCGCAGATAGCAACCACGCGGGCCGCGGATGCCTCAAGCCTTGTGGGCCTTATTTCAGAGCTCGACATGCTGAGTGAGGCCGGGCTTGTACCTGTCTTCGAGCATCGCCTCCTAAAGGGCGATCTTCTGGAGCGGTCAGGACAAATAAAGGCCGCACAATCACAATACGAATTAGCTCAAGCCGCCGCCACGACCGCTCCGGGGCGAGTTGAGGCTCTGTCGCAAACGGCCCGGCTGCGAGCTAAGGCAACTCGAGGCGTCCGGTGATTGGTGACTGCAGGATTGAAGTGCGTTCACACCCGTTTCCAATTAGCTAGTAACTTACGGAGTCGTGCAATGAAATATCGGGCTGTCTGTTGCGTACTGCGACTCACCATCTCTCTGGTGGTGGTTGTATGCGGGAGTTCTCTCGCGCGATCAGCGGACCTTGTGCGCGTCAAGCGAACAGATGGCACCGAGAGCCAGATTTTTCAGAAGCTCATCACTGTTCGCGATATCAATAAAGTCCATGAGCAGCCCAACGACTCAAGTAAGGTTACTCGTATCGGCCCGTACAACGTCTTCTTTCACGTGAAAACCGACAGCGGAGATGTACAGCAGAACGGTTTCTACCGAGTAGTTGAGGATCCTAAAGATCGGAGCGACGCATCAAAGTGTCGATGGATCAAGCCAGAGGCCGTCCAGGTATGGGCGACCCGCTTTGCCATCAAGCCAACGCAAGTCAACAAGGAAACGACATTTCAGGTCGATCTCTCGGCAGGCGGGAAGGCCGTCTATGACCCCGAGGTCATCCCTGAAGATGCGACTGCCTACTCGTTCATTCTGGAAGGCGGTGATGGGGCTGAGGAGGAGAACGGTCCTTTCAAGGTGGCACTGTGCGTGGCCCGTGCGGAAGATAAGGGAACCGCGGCGAGCCTAAACCAGATCGGCGAGATGTCGCTTGAAATTTGTTTCGTTCTTGAGGATGAAGACTTTCTTCAGACGGATTACAAGGGCGACGGCAAGAAGTTCTACGAGTACGTGCACGCGCTTGGCGAATCGTGGGCGAAAAAGATCAAGGAGCTGTCCGCGGCCGGCAAGGTGCCCGTGAAGCTTGGTCTCGTCATCTTTAGCGACAACCACTCAAAGAGCGTTAGCAAGAAACCGCGTGTTGTGGTTCCACTCACCAGCAACATTGACCAATGGGTTGCTGGCCTAAAAAATGTTGTGGGGCAGAAGATCGGCGGTGACTACCAGAACGACGGCCTTTCCGGAATCGCAGAGGCCATTGGAGGCAATGGCTGGTCTGAGAATTCCGCAAAGCACGTCGTGTTTATGGGAAATGCCCCATTTCAAAGGCTCAAGGGGCGTGGAGGTGACAGCGACCTTCCCATCAAGCACTACCTGAATTGGCTATTTGATCGTAATGACCCGCTCAACATATGGGATAAGCCTGGGGAGTGGGAGGACCAATTCGGCGTCAATACTTCGGGGAAACTTGCGGAAGGCATTATTGCCGAGGCCTATCGCATGGGAGGGCAGAAGGGAGACGAACTGCGAAGATGGAAACACTTGCACTGTATTCACATCGGACAGACCATCGAGCAGATATATAAGCCAGAAGAACTCAGGAAAATCCGTGAGTTTAACGCAAAGACGGATGAAATCCTGCGACCATTGCCACCGGGTGAGCAAATCGGAATCATTCTGAAGGTTGGGGAGAACCTTGGCATTGATGCATTGGGGTACTCAATACGAGCGTGGATGGTAGAAGCCTTCGATAAATATGACCTGCGAGCGCAAGAGGAAATGCGGGGGCTTGCGCAGTCACAAACTTATCAGGGCTACTACACACATATGAATCCAGAGGCTTCCGAGGTCGATCGCGTCACGCGTGAACTCGGCGAAAAGATTGAGGCCGCGATTAAAGTCATCGCCGATGTCGCAACCGGCAAGGAGGAGCAAGCGATGGCCAATAAAGCTCAGTCGGAAAATGAATTGACACGACCAATATTTCGCATCGTTGGCGGCAAGCTGTCGCAGGGCGACGTCATTAAGACGCCTGTGCAAGTGGGCAAAGCTGCTCTACGGGACTCCCGGAGCGGGCGCGCAGTGGGCGAAAAGGTTGTGATGGTAGCAGAGGATGAATTGCGTCAGCTCGATAGCACACTTGATGCCATGTACAAGACATTCGAATCGAAGCGGAAGGCTGCGGATCGCCAGAACACTAAGCAGGTTCTTGACGGTCTTCAGGCGTCGCTGGCCACCGCCGCGTCTGGCCAGGAAATTGCCGCCGACACGCAGTTGCAGTCTGTGATTACTGACCTCCCACTAAGGACCGAAGCGTTGCGGCTGACAGCCGGCGACATCGCCGTCATGTCTACAAACGCCTTCGATGCTTGGTTGGGTGATGTGCGTCTCGCACAAAACCAAATAGCCGATCTTCTCAAGGGAGATCAGTCTCGCTGGCTGACCATCAACGGGCTTGCGGCAGCCAAGACAAAGTACGGTTTCCTTCGCTTGTCCGAGTTGCCATGATTAAGACTAATAACGCTGATACCAACGCAAGTGACGTCATTCTACGGCTCGACTCTTTGAAACACACGCTGGTCGACCGTGACAAAAAGCAATGCTTTACGGTCAACGTTGCTAGGCCACTTGAATTTTATGCGGGTGACTTCATCGGACTTCTCGGACCAAGCGGTTGCGGAAAGACGACGCTGCTTTCCATTCTTGGCTTATTGAGGAAACCAGCCGATCTGAATAGCGTCGCTCGGTTTGAGCTACACATCCCGGCTGAGGCGAGTGGGGAATCCCGCGCTCGGGTCGATGTTCGCGACGCGTGGGCGCGAAATGATCTTCGCCGCATCGAATCGCTGCGCCGTACACAGATGGGGTTCGCTCTGCAATCCGGCGAGCTCGTCAAGTCGCTGACTGTGACCGAGAACATCCAGGTGCCGCTGCGACTCAACGGGTGGCATCGCGACGACATGCGGGAGCGGGTGCAGGATCTGCTTAACCAATTCAGTCTAACACGGCATAGAGATCAGAAGCCTGGAAGTGGCGAGACACCCGCAATCAATACGCTCGCACACTCCCGTATAAACCGGCTGTCGGGTGGGGAATATCAACGCGTGTCGCTTGCCCGCGCTGTAGCGCACAGGCCCAGTGTTGTCTTTGTCGATGAGCCGACGTCCGCATTAAATCGCGAACTCGCCCATAGCGCTTTGGAGGTCCTCAGAAGCCTACAGCGCGAGCGGGCCATGCCAGGGATCACATTTATGATCACGCACGATGAGGAACTCGCAACCCGGTTTTGCAACGTGGTTGTGCGAATGGCACCACGGCGAGGGGAACCCGAGGGAGATGTGATAGACGTCGCTAGAACTGCGTGCACCACCACCGCACACAATGGAGACGGGCATTCATGACGAAGCGCATCTACACAGACTTGGCGATCAAAGACGTTTTCCGACTATGGTCTGCGAGTCAACTTCAGGTCATCATCATCGCTGGAATCTGCTTGCCCATCTTGTTGCTTCTTGGGCTAAAGAACGGGCACGTCGCTGACTTGCGCGAGGACCTCGTTACCTCGCCTGTGGGGCGCCAAATAGTCTTCTGGTCAGCAAAGCAGGGGGACTTTCTGACGAAGGAGGTGCTGACTGACATTCAGGCATCCATTCCTAACGTTTCGCTCGTTATCCCGGAAAGCCAGAAGCTTGTGTTCATTGAACACGGAAGCGGCAATGGCACGAGCGACGCTCAGGCGCCTCTTACGCTTTACTCGACTTTGCCCGGAGATCCAATTCTGGAGCAGTTTGGAGCTGCGATCGGGAAAGGGGCTTTTGACTTTGGCGCCCTGCCGCTAATTCTGTCGGAACCTACGGTGAAGGCACTTGGCAAAAAGGTTGGAGACGGTGTCGCAATTACGATCAAGCGGCGGCTCGGAGCAGAGGATCAAGATCACGTGCTGGATTGTGTGATCGTGGGAACGGTGGCCTCGGGAGATGAGTCCGGCGGCTTTGTTGGGTTTACGCACCTTGATGTTATGGCCTGCCTCGAAAAATATGGAACGGGTGAAGCCGTTCCCGAACTATCGATCCCTGCAATGTCATCACTTCGCGCAGTCGATCAATACAGCGAAATGCTTCTCGTATGCTTTCGCGGCACGACGACAGACCTCACTGCAAAAGACCACTCATTTCTTGCCGAGCGCGGACTTGTGGCTGAGGAAGCCACTATTCCCGAGATAACGAATCTGTACGGAACGCTCAACGCAGAGGCGGCTAAGGAACTGAAGTTTTATACGCTTCGGTTTTCGGGCGAACAGGATAACGGACAAAGCGTGATTCGCGACAATCCGGAGTTGCTATCCCGAAATACTGAGGCGCAAGACGACCTTGTGCTGCGGTGGTGTGACCCTCTTAAAGTAAAGGTGAACGGAGAGGATTTGCGACTTGTTGGCATCACCTTGCCGAACAAAAGGCAGACGGGCGGGTGGATTCAGAACTTTCTCAGGCCACAAGCCCCGTGGTTCACGTACGAGGAGTCAACGGCAACCCCGCTATCCGTGCGAGGCCCTAAAGCCGTAACCGAGGAACTACGCGACAGAGAAATATCTTTCTACGAAAACCTTAAGGCCAGCCTTCGGCCCCTTGAGCAGCCAATAGACGATCGGGATCAATCTGCTGTCCAAACCGATCAGGACATCGCGGTCGCCGAAGGAGGCACAAAGACGGCTTACGTCCCCGTAAGCCTTCTGGCTCTGCTGCATCAGGCTGCACGCAATCAGGTGACGCTTGATATCGAAGGCCGCAAATTTGTTCCTGCTTCAAGTCCTGTGTCTTTCACAAAGGCAAGAATGTACACGGCCACGATCGACGATGTGCCGTTGGCCGCAGATATGCTCGCGAAAAGAAAGTATGCAGTACTTTCGGAAGTGTCACGGATCGCGGAGATCCAGGAGCAAGACACCTCGCTGCGGGTGCTTGTTGCCGTAGTAGCACTGGGTGTTTTTCTGTTTGGCGTAATCACCGTGTTCAGTGTTCTGGTTGATTCCACCGATCGCAAGAAGGGCATGATCGGCATCCTCCGGGTCATGGGCATTTCAGGGCCGGGTGTCTTCTTCATATTACTCGCGCGTGCGGTCATTATCGGCGTCATGGCTGCGGCCGTTTGTTGTGGGATTGGCGTCCTTTTGGCTGCCTTGCTCGGGAAGACAATTGCCGGCGCAGAGTACCTTGCTTGGCTACCGCAGGTGCGGGTGGTGCTTGGCCCGAGCGAGTATCTTCTGGTGACGGCGGGTGCAATTCTTTGTGCTGCTTTTGGGGTGCTGATGCCGGCGCTCAAAGCGAGCCGGCTCGATCCTTTTGACGCCATTATGGAAGGACAATTCCATTGAGCCCTGCAACTCGCGTTCTCTGCCTCGTAGCGTCGATGGTGAGCGCTTTCGGTTGCCATCATCTGTGTGGCGACGGACGTGCTTGCGCTAAGGAATCGGACGCCCTGTCTGTTCAACTACCAGGTGGAAAGCACACAACTACGTTCCGAAGGCTGCCTAAGATCGCTGATGCGACCCCACTGGCATTGCTAAAGGGCGACGCCAAGTCGGGGCAAGCGGAAGCAAAGCCGTACGAACTGCCTTCGGTCTATATCGCCGAAAAAGAGTTATCACTCTTTGAGTTGCGTACGCTCGTCAGTGAGAAGACGTGGACCGCATATACAGCCCGCGTGCTGGCCTACACCGGCACCGACGATGACCCAAAGTTTGGCAGCTATCGCAAGGCTGTGAGAGAAGGCTCTGCGAAGTTTCCGGCGATTCTTGTTGATTTAGGAACAATCCTGGAGGCATGCATCGCGCTCGACACACTTGTGAGCGAGCACCCGGAGACGCTTTCTTTGCAGAGCGATCTCACCGCCTTTGGCTTTCGAATACCATCACGAATTGAGTGGCAATACGCAGCACGAGGAACTCAAGCTGTTGCGGAAGCACAAGCCCGCGAAGTGTTTCCCAAGTGGCCGCAATTCGACACGGAACTCAAGGGGCGATGGCTGGACCTTTGCGCCAAGGCTGGCATTGATCCCGGTCGCAATCCGACCCCAGCCGCAGTGTGCGAGGCGGCGGATTCGATGCTGGCCAATAAACAGTCAAAGGAAGGTTACGAGTTTCTCGGAGAGGTTTTAAAGAAGGCGATTGGCTTTGAAGTGAACATCTTCCGAACAGCAGATCAAAAAATTCTTACGGTGGACCAGCAGACCGTCGACTCATGGGGGTTTCAACGCCTTCTCGGTAACGCGTCAGAGTGGACAATTGATGCCGCAAGCCTCGCGGAAGTTGAATCACTGTGGGCGACACTCAAGAAATCTGATGTTGCAGCGCTGTCGAAAGATACCCGTCCCCTGGGGGTGGTCATGGGGGGGCAATTCCTGAACACTGTTCCCCAGCAACGCTCGTGGATGAAGTTCAGCATTGCGGCCGGTCAATCGAACGATGGGGCGTCATTCACTGTACGCGATGCTTTCGGAAGATCTCCAGACGGCGAGGTGCTGGATGACTTCGTCAACCTCAAGGCAGGTGTACGACTCTGCCTACGGCGGTCGGTACGCCCTCAGTGGTTTGTGGCCTACCGCCGCGGCGCCCGCACGAGTCAAGATATCGCCAAGACTAATCAGGAGTATCGCGAATCCTTCCGGGATCTCTGTATCGCAGCAGAGTTCGACAGGCTTGTGAAGGTCCTGGATGCCTATCAACGTGTACTTGAAGTCGCCCAGGTTAGCGATGACGCGAGTCAAGTGTCCTCGTTCACCGACAGCATGATCGCTGCTGCCCTCGCATTTGATAATAAGGCGGCAGGTCCGGTGCGAGGAGAGTCCGCCGCAGATGAGGCAATTAGGCGACTGCGCGCTGCGGGGCTTGGTGGAGGCACGACCGGCGATGTTCCGCAGGCCCCGGGCGGCGGTCGTAGCGATTCACAGGCCTCCCCAAAACGGACTCGCGGCCCCGCCCCGAAGGCAAACTATTTCGATATCCTGGGAAGGGTGAATCGGTCGTGACGGGGCAGGTGGGTGGCACCGCCGGGATTACTGCACACGTCCGCCCTCGCCGCCCCCGTCGAAGACGCCCTTGTTAGTCGGCATCAAACGATACTCATATCCAAGTGCCACTAGCCCAGCCTTTAGACTCAGAAACTCCTCAAACGAGTCAGGGTGTACGACGAGACAGGGATACCAATCTCGTGATGGGTGTGATGCGAGATACCCCCGAAGTTCCATTGGCTCTATTGCTCTGCCTTTGAGATTAAGCCCCCCGGCTGGCTTAGGCTCAGCTGTGTTGCTGAGAAGCCCACCCTTAACGACGAAATCCTGTGTATTGACCTCGCGGCTGCCATTTCCATATTTGTGCATCAGGTACATCCTGCCGTACTTGAGCATTACGCCAAACTCGATTTTTTTTGTGTTCCGCTCACGAGGCGCTTTACCGGTTGTGGAAACGCTTGCTGTTTTCGCAGACTGCTCCCGTAGTTGGAGGGCTGACTGGACCAGTTGGTTTCGCTCCCGGATTGCGGCGTCAAGGCGTTGTTGCGCATCGGCAAGCCGGCGTTCCGCTGCAGCTCGTTCCCGATCCGTAGCAGCAGTCTTGCCTGCAGCACGGGCCTCAGCTGCCTGGGCATCGGCGATGTCTCGCAGGAGCCGGACACGGCGGGCAGCCAACTCGCTGGCAGTGCGTACTGCCTCTTCCATCGCGTCGAGTTTCTCACGGTAACCGGGGTCTGACATCTGGTCACCCATCTCTTGGACATCCGCGACGACCGCCTGCAACTGAGTGAGCTCCCGCTCCACGTCGTCCGCTCGTGCGTCGAGTCGCACAAGGTCTGCCGCAGACGCAGCTGGCACCGGGTCCGCTGTTTCCGCCTCTAGCTCGGAGCGCTTGCGGGTCTGTGTCAAGAGAAGTGACACGAGCATGGCCAGAAAGAGCACTCCGCCGAACGTATTGCAGATAGTGTCGAGCAGCAATTCAAGGCTGCTGTCGTTCAGATCACTCTTGCGTGCCATAACGACGTCTCACCGAGGGCCTAACACGAGCCTCATCTGCTCACCGATGAGTTCCGTGCCAACATCGAAGCCAGCCGATACTACTGCCTCACGAATAAAGTCGTACCGATCGACGCCGGACGGCCGCAGGATAAGCACGACGTACTCCCTGCGCTTGTCGCGGGCCTTGAGCCAGTCTCCGAAGCCCGTTGGCAAGCCGAGTAGATTCCAGGAAAATCGGCTCGGCGAGGCTCCATCAGCGCCGACCGCTACGAGTCCATCTTTGGATATCTCAACCAGCAGCGGCTCGAGCGTGCTTCCGGGGGGGGCGTTAAAGACCAGCGTGCGCGCGGCCGCCGTGCCCTCACGCACCTCTTTGGCTTCGTTGCCTTGCCGATTCCTCTCGGCAAGGTTAGCCGCTTCCATATCCGCGGCACGCGTGTCGATTGCCCTCGCTTGTTCAGCTGTCGTCTCCGGGGCATCCTTCTGGCTTGCGGCAAGCTTTCCTTCAGTGGTGCGGCGAGTCGACTGTGCGCTGCGCAGCTGCACCTCCAGCTGACTGATCTGCTCTTTCAGATCCTTCGCTTCACGTGCCGCCCGTGCTGTTTTCTCAGCCGTTTCTTTAGCGGAAAACCCAGCGGCATCGCTCGCAGCAGCGCGAGCATTAGATGCCTCTTGCCGCAACTGTTCCACTCGGGCCTCCATCTCCGCGACAGAACGCTTGAGTTCCTGGGCGACGCGTCGATCTTCTACGGCCATGCCCTTGGTTGCCTCGCGCGTGATCAACTCAAGTGTGAGAATGAGCACCAGCAGAATCATGATCGCCGTCACGCTCGTAATGATGTCTTGGAACGAAAAAAGCGATATTGCGACATCCTTTGAACGTTCTCGGCGAGACATGTGCCGCTACTCCTGATCCGAGGGCAAGATCCGGAGGCGACCGACGACGTAGCGAAGGCCGTAGTCCATCGCCTCATCGAGGAACTCTTCCTCATTTTTGCGTAGCGTGGTTATTGCAAGTTGTATGAAAAGCGCTGCCACAAGCGCCTCCAGGGTCGTCTCAAATGCCGTTGCCAAGCCCGCCGTTACACCTTTGAGGGCACCGGAAATCTGGTCCACGTCGCTGGCTGCCCCAAGCACACCACTGAACTGACCGATAGCCTCGGATAGGCCAAGCACGGTGCCGATAAACCCCAGCACGGGTATCGCCCACACAAATCCTGAGAGCAGCGCGTAGCTCGTCTCCACCGTAGATTCGTCCTGTGCCGCCTGAGACCGCAGTATCTCGTCGACGTCAGTGACGCGACCAAGGTTGCGGAGGTTAGAAAGCGCCACAACGATACGGTTAAAGAGAATGAAGTTGCGCGGATCATCTACGGTGGCATAAACACGTGCGAGAACCGGCTCGACCGTCGCCGAAGAAAGTACGTAGGCTGGATCGTCGGGCATTACGTGATACTGCAGCGTTTTGCGCTGAAACCGTAGCTTGAGCCACTTCACCAATAGAATGGCGACAGACCACCAGGAGAGGAACGCAATGGCATAAGGCGTTGGGCCGCGCTTGGTCCACATGTCGCCAAACCATGTGCCTTGAAGCGGTATCAGTGCCGCATAAAAACCGATTGTGAGCAGAATCGCAATAATTCCAGTGAATAAGTTATTGACACGAGTAAATCGCCCACCCGGAAATCCGAATCGCTGTTCGACATCCCTACGCGACCAGTCGAGTGGTGGGGTGGGTAGAGCAGCTTCAACTGTTGTACTTCGCATTGAATACCTCGTCAGACATGCAGAGGAACACGATTCCCTCGATCAGAGCGACGAGGGCGGGAATAAACGTCAAGCAAAAGACGAGGTAAATCACCCCGAGGACTGTGTTGCCTAAATAGAAGTGATGAGCGCCGAGACCGCCTAGCAGAAGGGCAAGAATCGCTGCGACGGTTCGGGACTTCTCTGTTGCGCCCGCTCGCGACACTGTCCCGATAGGGGGTAATCTCGGCGATCTAGTGGTTGAGGCGTATGGGTTACTGCCTTCTTCCGTCGGCACTCCGCAATGTGTGCAAATTACAGCTTTCCGATTGATACGCGCGCCGCATTCACGGCAGAAAACACCTCCTTCAGTGCTTGAACCGACCCCCAGCGAGCGAAGGGGTGCGGGTGGGCCGATAGCTGCGCGGAACTCGGGCACATCGGACGCGGACACCCAGTTGTCCAACCCTTCACGCCAGACCCGGTCATTGGCGGAGAGAGTTCCCGCCTTGAGCATGGCAAGGATGTTAGCTCCCGACGTGGGCCCCTTCTGCTCGTCACCTGACGCGTAGAACCACTCATTCCGGTTTGGGGCCTTTGGGGCGTCGACAGCGGGCAAGTCAGCTTCCCCGCCGCTAGCTAAGTCTGCCGCCGGCGTGAGTGTAAATGCCTTTCCGTGCGCTTCAGCAAGGGTCGCTGCGCGTTCGAAGATTTCAGGAAACGACCCCGCCGGAGTCCATGATTGTCCATCGCTGGACACCTCTGAGGAGCGAGATAGCTGCCCCTTGCGGGCCATCTGCTGTGCCTGAGTGAGGCTATATGGGCCAACGGTCCTGCCCCGAAACCGTACAAAGTATGCGGCAGTCAAAGGCTAGTACTCCCGAACTGTTCCGTTTTGTTCGACTCGCAGGAACCCCTTGTCGTCGGGTTCCTCCGGGATCTGCTCACAGAACGTTATGTGATCGATAAGGCCGTAGGCTCTCCGACGGTCCCCGTTACGCCGTTCCTGGCATAGAAAACTCACCGCTGCGGGCTGTTCGGCTGCCAGACGGTCCGCAACCTGGCGCAGCGCCTGAGCCATTTCCTTGGACGTCAGTAGGGTAAGCCGGTAGGCACAGTCGCCATTCAATACACATCCAGACTCTGATCGGAACGTGATCGCATGCTCGGCGCTTTGCGATGTCTTTGTGAGTTTGTGCGGCAAGTAAACGCCCCGTACGAGTACCCGTTTCCCTTCATATCCCTCGAGGGAATCAGCGAGCATTTCAAACTCATCGGTGACATCAATAGGTCGTACAAGAATTCGACTGCCCCATGAAAGGACAGTCGCTGCAGTGATAAGCAGGGCAGTACATGCAGCCCCGAGCACCCACCGCCAAGGCGTCTTCCGAGCGTGTGAGCTCGAACGATCAGCGGGCGTCGCTGCATCCGGAGGGAGAAGCGCTGGGACCTCAGCAGTCACCGAACCCAGGCGGGATTCCGGCATGGCTGCGGGGGCAACAGTGCTCGAGGCTGGCTTCCCAATCAACTCAGGGAAGTGGTCGGCTGAAAGCCAATCCACCCCATCGTAGGAGAATCGATCAAGTCGGCTGATGCGGCCATCGGCGACCAGTGGCCGCAGTTTGTCGGGGGGGTAGGGCCCCGTCTGCTTGCCGGCCACCAGTCGGTAAAGCTGTCTTTCGCTCATTCGCCGCCCTTCGCAAGGACCTCGAGTCGCTTCTCAAGAACTTCAAGGCTATTGAGTAAGTCTGCGGCAACTCGCTTCTCGTTGGCCATGGTCTGCGGCAGGCCATCCGCTTTTCTCGCGGATGCAAGACTGCGAAGAGAGCGGACCTCATTCAAAAGTACTTTCGCATCCTTGGCGGCGTTGGCTGCACCTGCCTCAGGGATGCGGTCGCGCATCTGATCACGCAGACGGGTGAATGAGTCGGCTGCAAGTTGCTCCAGCTCTCCGTCCACTTTTGCCTGCGACGCCTCACACGCAGCAAGTTCCTGCTCTTCCTTGTCGAACTGCGGTTTGGCGGATGCCGGGATAGTAGCCCCCGAGTCGGCTCCGCGCTTGTCGGGCCGGCCGCCTAATGCACGTGCCTTGGCCAGGCACTGCGCCGCCTCGACAAACGGCTGTGGCCAGGCGGCGAGCCGCGATTCATCATCAGGTGCTGCCTGTCGATCGGTTACGGCCCCGGCGGCGGCTTCAACAAATTCTTTATGGCTCACAACTTGCTCGCTGAACGTAGTGCGACGATCTTTTTCGACCTCAACGCACTCATCAAATTCACGAAGCAAACGCGATACCTTGGTATCTTCGCCATACGTTCCTGCATAGTTCTCGACATCGCTCGGTCGTTCGAGATACCTTCCGTGCCGTGCGTCCTTCACGGCATCTTTCAGGGCTGCAATAGCCCGATCCTTCTCGCCTTGCTTCCAGTGCCTATAGCCAACAACGGCCGTGATGCCACCTAGAAGCAAGACAACAGACGCGGCAACAACCAGCACGAAGCGGGCTCGCAGAATCTCGCGGCTGGCTATGCTGGCCTGTGCCTTCCGGACTCGTTCTTGAAGAAGCTCAGGGAAAACCAAGTCCGGCAGTTGCTGGCAGCAGCGCCGAATCTCGGAGTCGCTGCGCTGTAGGTCGGCAAGCCATTTCGACTCGCCGACCTTGTCGGGCAGGTGATCGCAGAGGTACTCGATCCTGCGGCACTCGGTAGCAAACGAGGTGCGTGTGGCATGTAGAGCGTTGCACGCCTCGACCCACACCAAGGGCGTGGCGAGCCCCGTGCGCAGGCTATCAATCGCTGTATCTAAGCCGGACCTGCGTAGAACGCCAAGTATTTGTGGGCAATCTTGCAAATGTGCGAGGCATTCATCGATCACACCGCTGGTTTCCTCGAATCGCTGCCGTAGTTCCAGAAGCGGCTCACATTGCACGTGTGTCGGTCCCGAAGAAGAAGACCAACGACACTCTATTTCTTTAGCGAGTGCAGCGGCTCGCTCCACGGCATCGCGTATGGTTCCAGCGATGTCTGCCCCTCGAGTAGCACTCACCAGATCACGCGGAACCTCACTCTCCCAGTCCGGATCTACCAGTGCGGCATGCATGTCCGCGAGTGCGTTGAAATCCGCCTTTGCTAGGGCTCTTGTAATTGAAGTGCGATACTCGCGCAGGCATGCGTCTTCATGTGCTGCCACCGCCTTGCTCCAGACCAACTTGGTGGAGTCATAGGCACGCAGTTTGCGCAGGGCGGATAGCTTGTTGCCGAGCGGCGCTCTTTCGAGGGCCATTCGGCGCACCTTCTCGAGGCCTTTTTTCAATGTGTCCAGCTCGCCGTGCACAGCCTCGAGGTGCGACACTACATCGGTATCTACGCGAGGCGGGTCGGATATACCCATCTCCACAAGCCATAGCGAGATGTCGGGCCATTGCGGTCTGTCGTGTACCGCAAAGCGAGACGCGATTACGGTCAGGTCGGGGTCGTGAAGCCCCAGAGCCTCGTCCCGCAAGCCCTCAAACAACAGGGCGTCCGCTTCCCGCAAGGCCCCATTTATTGCCTCCACAGCCTCGCGCCATTCGGGCAAAAAATCCCGAATGGTGTCTGCACCAATCTCATCGGCACGATCGAGCGCGGCGTCGATGTCATCGACCAACTTCTGATACGGCGTCAATCGCTTCTTTGTCAGTAGGGGCATCGCTTACGCTCTTTTATGGGAAGCAGTAAATAAGGAGGCATCGGAAAACGCTACGGAGTCGTTCTCAACAGAAGAGCCTGAGGACGGCACGAAACCCCATTTGGCAGCATGTTCGCGGGCCAGATACGCCAGACCTCGCAACTCGCCGCTCCCGTTACCGCTCTAGGAGCTTCGGGCAGTTGGAATGCATTGACGCTTTGCTCTAGGTGCTGAATACGTGACCACAGAAACAGGGCGGCGTAGTCGTTGAAGTCCTCGTCAGTCCACGTGGGACCATCCGGCATCTCCCATTTCCGCCGCTGTGACTCCAACTCGCTTAGGCGTTCCTCGCACCATGCAGCGAACTGCGTCTCCTTCTCTTTTGCGACTTCCGCCTCGCGGTCAAAAGTGGGCGCCTTTTCTTCGCTCTTCTTTTCATTGCTGCGACCTTCAGTGTGGCCTTTATCCTGTGCAGGTGGGGGCGGGGGATGCCTCTTGTCCACAATCGCGTCTGCCCGCGACAGAAGAGAGGCCGAAGTTAGCAAGGCGTCCCTCAGTGATTCGACGTAACTCGCGAAGGTGGTTGCTGCCTTCTTGGGTGGTTTCAATCTTTCCTGCAGTGAGCTAAGTACTCGGGCCTGCTGGGTACCACTCTTTGTGCCGCCAGTGTCTTTCTCTGCTGTCTTTGGCAAGGCCTTCAGCAATTCGCTTCTCGCGAAGGGCCAAAATACGAGTTCGAAGTTGACATTCCCGCCGTTCGATATCGCCTTGGATAGACGGTCAAATTGCGCCTTGTCGGCAAATGCTCCGGCGATGAGTTCAAGGGAAAGAGAATCTGTGTCGGCGGTAAGCCGATAGTCCAAGCGCATCTGCACGTCCGTCTTGTCCACAGCAAAGCGCACGGCCTGGTGCCCCACGAGTGGCGGGCTGAATGACGAGGTAAATAGTGTGAAGGGCGGCGCATCGGGTGCGGAAGTGCCCGTAATTCTCAGAGTTACGTCGCCAGTCCCATCGACGTCATCGAGGCTCGCCTTGGATGGCAGTGGCAGAGTCACTTGGGCTTGCAGCACGCCATCGGGGCTGTCCTTGCGTTGCTGCAGCGTGAATGGCACAGAGGCGACTTCGATGGGGCGACTCAATTGCAAGTAAGTCGATTCAGAGTTGTTCTTGCCGAGGAGGAGCAGACAACGCCGGGATAGGCGTGCGACAAGTTCTGGCTGCGTCGTGACTGCCTCAAAGGAAATCCCGTTGGCGTTCAGCATGAATGCGCCTACTTCGACAGCAGAGGCGGGGTCACCGGTTGTTCGGCATGTCCACCGGGTTTCCGTACTTGTTCCGGGGAGCGATTCAATCGTAAGCTGTTCATCTGCAGGCACCAGCAACAGCCTTTCGATCGATGGGATCGCGGTACCTCGTTTAAAGCCAACAAGCGTTGAGATAGGCTTCCGCTGCTGTTCGGCGTCCGCGGCCCCCTGCCCAAGCGACTGTTGTGGAAGATGCTGTTGTGCTTCAACTGCTTTCTGAACAGTTTCAAAGGCTCCTTCGCTCGGCTTAGCGATGACTTGGGTTTCTTGGGGCGACGGGCTGGCGCCGCCATGTGTGCCTGGCTTTTCAGGAGTCTGAAGTGGTGGGGCGGGGGCCGGCTGCTCTTGTGCATCGGTGGGCGGAGGGGCGGTGTCTTTTGTCAATGCCGAGGACGGCGTCGTAGGGTCAGCCTCGCTCTGTGCTGCTCCATTCTGGTTGGCCGGTGAGTGACGCCGCCCGGGTTGCTCATCACGCTTCTTGGTATCGGGACTGTCATCAGTGGTGTGCGAAGTATGTGCCGTTGAGTCGTGACCAAGTGGCGGCTCGTCGTGCTCCCGTGGCATGAGAGCAGCGACCTTCCGGATGACGCTTCCCTCTCCGCGGATCTGGGCGTCGACAAGCAGGCCTAGCAAGACGGCAACCGTAATCCCCACCGCGAAGGCTGCGGCGATAAGCGGTGTGTTTGCGCGAGTGACAAGAGAACCTCTGGCCGAAGTCGGAAAGGGCGTCGTGTCGCCCAAAACGTCGGGTGGCCGAACAACAGGTGGCGGCTTTATCAGCGGCGGCGGGGCGGGGCGCATAGCAGGCGGTGTTCCCGTTGCCTCAGGATGATTGAAGGCCGCCGCAGTACCGCCAGTTGACTCTCCGGAAGTCCGAACGTGCGAGCTAGAAGAATTGGAAGCCACAGGCTTAGCAGCCACGCTCCTCTTCCATGGCACCGCGGATAGACCGCGAGCGGCTTGTGCGTATGGCCCTTCGTCGCCAGCCCGGGTAGGCCGAGTCAGATCAATAACGGCAGCGGGATTCTGCTCTCGAGCGACTTTCGCTTCAGCGGACCCCTCGGCGGCCGCCTTCCAGATAAAACCAGTATCTGACATCGCATGTGTCGTAAATGACACGGCCCAACGCTTCGACGGCTCCATAAGAGCCATGGCCTCTATAAGTAGCCCAACAGGGTCAACGTCTGCCGGAACGATGATCCACGTGGACACGCCTTTCAGAGTGCGATCAACCAGCACGCCCGCCCAGCCTGCGTCCCCCCCGACTGTCTCCCAGGCTGCGCACTTCGCTGGCTCGCTCGGCGGAAATACGATCGGTGATACAGGCTCCTGCTCGCGAGGAGCGCCCTCCCAGCCTGATGCAAAACGGCCATTACGTTGGAGCCATTGAAGCGTAGCCGCCGGAGAGGATCGGGCGGCGTTTCGCAGTTCCGATGCCTCGAGTGCCAAGTGATGGGATAGCTTGTTCGAACGCCCCGAGTAGTCGCTGCCGGCGTCCACCGTCCGACTGAAGACGCTGAAGTTACCCGCCACGGAATCGATCACGCTGTGCGCCATGATCACCGGATTCCGAGGATCGCCTTGCGGAAACAGGTGACGGTAGCCGCTGAGTGCCTCAAGCCTTGACTGCAACTCAGGGTGCATGCCGCGCGTTCGCATGACAGCAGCAAAACCGCTGCGGCCGGCCTGGAGCGCTCGCTTCGCGCTTGTGACAAGCAACTCGTAGATCACGACGTGGCACCTTCCTTGGAAAACGCCGTTGAGTCTGCGGATCGGTCATCGTTTCCGGCTTGTTTCACAGAAGGAACCAAACCCGGCACGAACTGGCTCAAAACGTAGAGCAGCGGCACGTCTACCCACATCGGCCTCAGCGATCCGGCGAGGTAGCCCAGCCGTCCGTCCGGCATTCGTGTAGGAGGGCCGCCCGTAGCGCTGACGGGCATATACAGGACTTTTTTCGGATCAACGAAACTCTCCGCCGTGGCGACGATGTTGGGCGTGTGCTGCCTGAGCAACTCCCGCAACTTCGCGGACGCCTGAAGCACTGTATCGGCCCGAAGGACGCAGAACTTCTTGGACGCATGTGGCGCCCATGGCTCCGGCAGCCGTTTGTCTCCAACGAGTTTCTGCCAGGCATCGAACTTACTGATCAGCACGATCAAAGGCCGGTCGTGCGTTGCTGTCATGGGAATGCCACGATACGTCTTGACCCGCCGTGCTGCTTCCGCAAGCAAAACATCCTGACGATCGACGCGGTCGGCGGTCACCTGCGCATCGTCGGATACGCCGGCGAGTAATCTGCGAAACTGTGATTCCTGCGTAGGGTCGTAAACGAAGAGCAGGCACCCTGACTTTGCCATGTGCTGAGTCACGGGATTATCTGGACGGTCGGCGCCCGCCTGGAAACTCTCGCCCGCGTTGTCGTACAGGCAGAGGGTCCTCGACACCTTAGAGGCGTTATCAGCGTTGGGGTGTCCATCAATGGGGCTCATCTGAAAAAAGAACGGTTTTGGATACGCGATCGTCTTCGCGCCGAAGTCGACCTGCTGATACCAATCACCGGTCTCACCAGTCTTATCGAGGCTCACGAGTTGCTCTTTGCCGTCACTCGCAAAGAGGGTGTCTTCGTAGCGCTGAAGAATGGCGTTTGCTTCCGGGTCCGCGTCACTAAAGTTCAGGGCGAAGTCGCGAGGCAAAACTCGACGCAGGCGGTGCGTCATGGCGGCTAGTAAATACGACTTGCCACTCGAAGGTGATCCAAATATCGATGCAAACAGTGTGGGGCGTTCGATCAAGACGCGGGGAATGAGTAGGTGACATCTGGGGCATGCTGTCTGATGGCAGAGCCCTCCCTTAGGGTCAATTGCCCGACCATCAGGATGAAAATACGTCGGCAAAAATCGCCTGAGCGCCTGATCCCCGAGCCGCAGGTCACCGTACTGCTCCGGATGCGTAGCGACATATTTAACTCGCTCTGGCGGAAACCTCTCCCAACAATTGGGACAGGTCACTTCTTGCACGAGAGGCATCATGTCTAAGGTGACCACTTGGAAAATCCTTCTTGAGCAGAGTCGTGCGTGACAGAGTCAATGTCACCAAAGGTCATTGAAAGACGGTTCGCTTCTGAAGCGCCTTGCCGGATGGCGCGGGCATGCGTCTTTCAATTTCTTTGCTGAGAGCCAAAGCGTCGGCGAGAACAGCTTCCATCTCCGGGCTGGTGTCGTCGTGCTGCCGGAGGAGTGCGACAGCCCGTGACACATGATCAAAGGCTCTTGCAGGGTCGTTGCTCTCCAATCGGCTGCGAGCATCGGCAAGTTCCTGCTTCGCCTGGTTAAGTGCCTCTTGTTGCGAAAGCCCCGATGGGGGGCGGCCGGGGAGAGTAGGACGGGACCCTGAGGGCGGCGGAGGTAACGACGGAAAAGCAGCCTCTGGCAGTGACTCGCTCGCAGATGCATCGGCCGCACGTGAGTTCTTGGGCCTGCCTGAGCTGGACTCCGCCGATTGGTCTCCTGATTCGCCGCGACTAGAGGCAGCGACGCTGTCTTCTTCTTCACCTACGGCCGAATCGGAGTATTCGGTACCCGGCCAAAGGCAAAGGATCGCACCCCCGCCGCCCCGCACGGAGGCTGAAAGCCGCGCAAAGAACTGCCGCTGCTGATCACGGGACTTCTCGCGATCATCGAACCAGTCAAGCGCCGCCGACCATTTCCCTTCGTCATGCTCGTCCAGCCATGATTCCATACCTGAACGCATGCCATTGTTAGTGGCACCAGAGCCGTCCTGAGATGTTCCCATCCGGCCTGCCAGGCTGTCGGGCAGAATGCGTTCTCGATCGCCGACGACTATTGTGACTATGCCTGCGTCAGCTTCATCCGATGGGCCACGAGGAAATCCGGGCAAAAGCTTGGGGTGGTGCTGCCCCATGTAGAAAAGAATGTTTGCTCCAGACGTTGAGCCGCAGAGACCGAGCCATGCCGGATTGAGGTCTTGTGACAAATCCGGCATGCCGGTTGCCAACACAGGCTCAATGGGTTGCGGTGACACGTTGTCGGCAGTTTTAGCGGCAACTACGACTGCTCCGGTGATTGTGAAGGCACCCGCAGGCAGCAGGACAATAGTGGGGCGACGCTTACCAAAATACACGGGGAGCTCCCGAGGCTTCGCATCCCACCCGTGAAGCACGCGCCCTTCGAGTGTGTTGTCGCCTGGGTCGCAAAGAAGCAGTACGTCCCGAGATCCGTCTTTTGATGGCTTCCAGCCCGCAAAGGCCACGGCATGACCAGAGCTGCTTGCAGGCGAAGGCTTGCCATTCGGCTTCGGCCGCACGGGACTCGCGATTGGTGGCTTTGGCGTCCGCGAGCCTTCTTTGTCCGACTCGGAGGTACTCGGCCCCTTTTGGCTCGCGGGGTTGCGCGACGGGGATTCCCGCGTGTTTGCCTGAGAGGTTTCTGTCGGCTTAGATGGCTCTGTCTGGGGTTTTGGCTTTGGCCGCGCTGGCTCACGGGCGCAGGCCGTTATGAGCAGGCATGCACACGCTAACCAGGTGATTCTGAATGCAGAGCTCGGGCGGGAGTGCCGTACCGATGCTTGCGACGGAAGCTTCATCGAAGCCGACGATTGGTGCCACGGTAGGTGCTGGGCGGTTCAGTAGCCCCCTCGCACGCGGCAGTCTAGAATAGGGCACCCTTCCGGGGTACGCAATCACTCGGGGAATCCGGGGAGCTTTGCGACTAGGTCGCGGAATCCAAGGATCCGCCAGGGCGCACGTTGACTTTCACAGCCACCCGAAGTCACGCGCGGTAGCTGACGCCCCATTGCTCGTTTGCTGGTCGCCGCCACACAGGAGCGACAAGCGGATTGATTTATGGCGACACCTGAATGCACACCAATCTCGTTCTCGTGTCCTGGGTGTGAAAAGACCTTCAGTGTGTCTCCTTCACTCGCGGGGCGGAAAGCAAAGTGCAAGGTGTGTGGGCATAGCGTCCTCATCCCTTCGGCGGGTACGGGGCGTGTCGTTGCCCCGCCCGTTGGACTGCCGAATCCGGCACGCGCGGTTCCACCGAAGTTGCCCCCTCGCGACAGCAGTCCAGCCGCGCCCTTATCCAGTGGTCATGTGCTCGAGGAACCGTACGCTCCGTCACTGTGGAAGGAAGGCTTACCGGCAAGCGGGCCCCCGCTCCCCGTTTCTGGGCAAGCGGTTAAAGGAGCGAGGGGTCATTCACCTGCTTCGCATCAAGGCCGCTCCTCTAAGCCAGTCACCAGACCAAGCCGGTACTTCGCCGTCATCGTAGCCCTAGTGCTCGCCGGGGGTGCGTGCCTGGCCGCAGTGATGTACCGCCCGCAGTTGACACAGCGCTTTGGGGCGGTCGCCCGCTCGGCATCCCGAGTAGTGCCGGCCGCACGAGCCCTGTCACCCGTTCGTGTGATTACTCAGGAGGAGGTGGACGCTGTAATCCGACAGACATCCCTCAACGACATTTCAAGCAAAAACGTCTATCAGCAGATGGCCACGTTCAGCCGGGGTGCAATGAAAATGTCTTCGCTCGTCGCCTTGTCTTATGGCGCGGCATCGGCAGACGTCGACGGCAAGCTCCGTGCGGTCGATGTTGCGGAAATCGGCACCAAGACTGTCCACCAGCAGAAGGCTGTTTATTTAGAGGGAATGCAGATTCTCCTTGCAGCCGCGGCCAAGGCGGCCGGTGCGGCCGACAGCAAAGTCGAGGCGGTACTTTCCCAAGTGAGGATCAGCGACATCGGGAGCAAAACCGTACATCAGCAGTGCGCCAACTACTGCTCAGGATGTCTCAAACTGGCGGAGCTACTCGCCGCTACTGAAGGCGTCTCTTCCGACCGTATTCGTATGGTCATGAGTGACGTACGCACCAACGACGTCACCGCTGATACGGTACATCAGCAAAATGTGGCATATCTAGCAGGCCTCACGCAGATGCTCGCTCTTGCCGCTACGTCGCGGGGTGCGGCAAGCTCGGAGACGGACGCAGTGCTTCGGGAGATGAGGCTCGCGGATATCGGTGCAAAAACCGTGTTTCAGCAGGAAGTCAACGCGTTGGTGGGAGTCATGAAGCTGTTAGGGCTTCTTGCGGTGGGTGCGTGAAGGCCCGCGAAGGTACTTTGAGGTGTCGGGCCAGAGAGAGCATCCCAAACAACTCCGACCTGCCTTGGGCTTCACTCCTTCCGATCACGCAGCAGCAACGCGATCTCCAAGACAGCGCTGTCGTCCATCTCAACCAGTGAGAGCATGGCCTCTCGGGCAAGGGGCAGTTCGTCATCGCGACTGATCCTGTGGAGTAACGCCAGAACCGTCGGTGAGGCTACTTCTTCATCTCGGCCATTTCGGAACAGATGCCGAACAGCCCCGATCGCCGCCATTCGCACGAGGCGATCGTCGTCGGTCAGAAGCCGTTCTATTTCGACGAGGAACGGCTCGATCGGGGTGGAGCGGACGATGTTTGCCTGCTCACAGACGATAGAGAGCACGAGCCGCTTCACGTCGTTCATGCCCGTTCGCAGTTCATAAAGCAGGGTCGGGGCATGGCGATCCCAATCATCAGCTGCGATGCGACACCAGAGTTCTTTGGCGGTGTGAGGCGTGGTGGGGTCCGCCATTACCCGCAAAAGCGCCGGCAGTTGCTCGATGAAAGATGGCATTCTTCCTTGCCCCTCCTCTGGCCCGTTCGCGATGAACTGTTCCCGTTGATGCCGCTCATGGCTTGAGAGGTCGGTCGTAACTGTCAGCCATTTCCGATCCGCGTTCCCCTCTCAACCATCTCCTGAACCATTCCCCAAGCCTCTCCCGCCACAGTGCAAAGAAAAAGCGCATCCGAAACCACGGGGTATTGATCGCGTCATGAGTGTCGAGAATTTCCCTCGCCGCCATTGGGTTGTCGTTGAAACCGAACGGATCATCAGGGTCTATCGGAGTCGGTTCAGGACTGGCGCCCATCAGTCATTCCCGTAGCCGACGATCAGAAACTTCATTCTCGGCTTGAGCAGTCTGGCCATGAAGGCGGCCGCGTCCGCGGGCGGCTTGTTGGTTTGGTGATGCAGACGGATCACCTTTTCGATTTTCTCCGGGAACCATCCTGGACACTGGAGCAGCAGCTGTTCCAGGGGGCGGTCTGAAAACTCGAGATGGAAGTACTCGATAGCTAGGTCGCGGTAGGTGGACAGTCGGGTCTTCATCGAGGCTCTCGGGGGCTTCCGGATGACGCATTCTTCGGGAGGGGGCAAGGAGCGGCACTCCGTCACCGCAGGTATGGCGGTGCAAAACAAAGCGACTTGGACGTGAGTCAGACCCCGCCTGCAAGGGCGGAAGGCGGCTTATTGGTATGCGAGAGGCAGGAGACAGAGGGGCCACCGTCTCGGCCTGTTTTTCCTCCGCCCTCGCATTGCGGCACTGGCGTCTGTCTGGACAAGAGCACGTCGCGGTAATGACGTGTTTATCACCACCAGCGAGGAAAACGATGGAAAGCACTCTTCAGGCCCTGATGGTCAAGAAATTCAAGGACGCGGAGGCCAATCTCGACATCGGCCGTCACTGGATCGACGAGACGGTCGTCGTTCGGTTTTCGGGCAGCGTCGAGCGCCACGAGGATCAGTGGATTGCCCCCACGATCAGTATCCCGCTGATTCCAACTGCTGCGTTCTTTTGGGAGCGTCTGGGGGTCGAGAAGGACGCGGCGATGAGCATCCTGCGGGAAGCCATCGCGGAGGCGATGCGGGCGAAGACCATCGAGTCGCCCAGCATCAAGAGAAAGATGGATGACGTGGCCGAGGCGGTCGCCGCGGTGAGGCGGGACCTGATCGGTGAGTTGCCGAAGTTGCGGCGTGCCGGCAGGACCGACGTCAGCGACCTTCGGGTCACGCTGAATGCTCTGACCCCGGTTTCAGAGCCGCTCTACGCAGTCGCCTGATTTCGCTGGTGGGGTGCCGGGGTAGTGGGTTCGCCTGCTGCCCCGGCATCTATCCAGTCAGGCGGCAGGTCAACGGATTTGAGGATTCCTCAAATCGGTACCTTTATCCAATCCGTGAGCGATGAAACTGACGGCGGTGACGAAACCGGATATGCTTGCGGAAGTCGTTGAAGGACAGAAACTAAGGGTCGATTTCGTGGTTTCTTCGGGAACTGCGAAATCGTCTCGCCTCAAATTTCTAATCCCAGGGTCGCTGGTTCGAATCCAGCCGGGCGTATTGCCGCGATCGGCGGGCACGATGCCCGCCCCATACCAGGCACCGGAGGGTGCCCAAGCGAGGTGAGCCCGGACGGCGAAGCCGAGCGTGTACAATCCCCGGTGGTTCGAGTCCACCC
>Ga0315900_10001141_pt1 | contig 42753 bp, 43 predicted proteins | sample LakEriMetagenome_FD_203521 | JGI IMG/M metagenome (GOLD analysis project Ga0315900, IMG submission 203521) | Freshwater fungal communities from buoy surface, Lake Erie, Ohio, United States - Buoy 12 MA114 | ecosystem: Environmental > Aquatic > Freshwater > Lake > Lake biofilm | place: USA: Lake... | reverse complement strand
TCGGCGTGGCGGCCATCTTCCGCTTCCTGCTGTTCCTGCAGGGCTTCCACAACTGGACGCTGAATCCGTTCCACATGATGGGCGTGGCGGGGATCCTGGGCGGTGCGCTGCTGTGCGCCATCCATGGCGCCACGGTGGAGAACACCCTGTTCGAGGACAGCGAGCAGGCCAACACCTTCAAAGCGTTCGAGCCCACCCAGGAGGAGGAGACCTACTCGATGGTGACGGCGAACCGGTTCTGGAGCCAGATCTTCGGAATCGCCTTCTCGAACAAGCGCTGGCTGCACTTCTTCATGCTGTTCGTGCCGGTGATGGGTCTGTGGACCAGCAGCATCGGCATCATCGGCCTGGCACTGAACCTGCGTGCCTACGACTTCGTATCGCAGGAGATCCGGGCGGCTGAGGATCCGGAGTTCGAGACGTTCTACACCAAGAACATTCTTCTCAACGAGGGTCTGCGCGCCTGGATGGCACCGGCTGACCAGCCTCACGAAAACTTCGTCTTCCCGGAGGAAGTTCTGCCGCGCGGCAACGCTCTCTGAGTTCCTCTTTCCCTCTCTTCAAGCATCCACATCGAGCATCCACAACCATGCTCCACGGCGCCCTCCGGGCGCCTTTTTCATGGTCGCCCGGGGGTGGCTCGCTCTGGGGAGTCGTCCACACGCCGCGATCGATACCGTTAGGGTTGGCGAGTTCCGTCAGCAGTGACGTGGCATCCGGGCCTCGGCCTCGGTGCCGCAGGCGTCGCCGGCTGGCATCATCCCCAGGGAGGAGGTGTCCGTGAGTCACAGTTGTTTGATCCAGGGTCTGCTGATTGCGGAGTACGCCGGCTGATTTCGGCGCCTGTTCCTGATCATTCGGTTCCGCGACCTGTGCGGACCCGGCGAGAGCCCCCGGCGAGCAGAGGTCTTCAGACCCCGCTCACCGGGGGCATCGTTCTGGCTGGCCTCTCCGGGAGCGTGGCGGCCCGAGAGTTCCGCCCTTGCCCGAGAGCGAGCCCAAGGACGAGCCGGGGTTGATCGAACCCGGCGTTCAGCTCGGGCGGTGATCGCGCCGGCGCAGCAGATCCTTCTGCCGAACCAGGGCGATCACGCCCAGGGCGCAGGGAACGGCCAGCGTGGCGAAACGCAGCATCAAGGTGGCGGCCAGTGCATCGGAGCGGCTGGCGCCATAGGTCATGGCCAGGCCGATGGCGGTGGCTTCGCTGGTGCCCAGGCCTGCCGGCAACAACGACACCACCCCGCCCAGGCCGGTGGCGGTGCGGATCACGGCGGTCTGGTGCAGGCTCAGCCCTGTGCCAAGGGTGTTGTAGACCCCCTGCAGCACGGCACTCTCCAACAGCCAGCAGAGACAGGCCAGGAACGTACCGATCAGCAGCGGCCTGGGTTGCATCAACTGGCGCACCCTGTTCATCGCCAGCAGGGCTTCGCGCAGCAGGCGGATCACGCCATGCCAGCGCGGATGGAGGGGCAGCCGCTCCAGCCCGTGCTCCAGCCGGCGGATCACGCCGGGGTGGGTGAGAAGCCAGCCGCCGCTCGCCAGCACGCCAAACCCGATCAGAACCGCCACCCACACCCGCCCGCCCAGGCCCCAGCTCAGCACCAGCAGCGCACTGGCCAGATCGGCCAGGCGCTCCGCCAGGGTGATGCCCACCCCCACCTGCAGGGGGAAGCCGTGGCGGCGCTGCAGCCACAATCCGCGCAGGGCCTCGCCGCTGCGGCCGGGTGCCGCGATCAGCGCCAGCCCGGCCGTGTAGATGCGGGCACTGGGCCGCCAGGCCAGGGGAAAGCCCAGGCGCCGCAGATAGAACTGCCAGCGCTGGAACAGCAGGGCGTGGCTCACCAGGGCCGCCGCCGGCGCCACCAGCCACCACCAGGCCGGCAGACGCTGGAGCGTGCTGCCCAGCTCCCGGATCCCGAACGCCAGACCCAGCCCCAGGTAGATCACCAGGGCCGCCACCAGGGCGAGCAGCCAGCGCTTTCTCATGGCCGAAGCAGCGAAGGATCAGGGAATGAAGCGCAGCTTGCGGGCCGCATGGATACACATCCGGGCCAGCACCAGCCCCTCCTTCACGTGGGCGATGTTGGAGCTGCCATAACTGCGTTCCTGATAGCGCACCGGCACCTCCACGATCTTGAGGTTCAGTTTGCTCGCCCCGAAGAGCAGATCGAAATCGCCGAAGGGATCGAAATCGCCGAAATAGCTGCGGCCACCCTTGAGGCGCTCGTAGTCGGCTTTCCAGATCACCTTGGTGCCGCAGAGGGTGTCCTTGAGGCGCTGGCGCAGCAGCCAGGAGAACACCGCGGCGAAGAAGCGGTTGGCGGCGGTGTTCAGGGGCGGCATCGCCGCCCGGCTGCGGGGATACACCAGTCGGCAGCCATTCACGAATTCCCCACGGCCCTCCGCCATCGCCTGCACGAAGCGAGGCAGATCCTCGGGCCGCACCGTGAGATCCGCATCGAGGATGACGAGGATCTCGCCGCTGGCCTCCTCAAACCCCAGCCACACCGCATCCGCCTTGCCCCTGCCGCGCTGTCGCAGTCGCTTGAGGGCGAAGGGGCCCGGGTAGCGGTCGCAGACCTGTTCGATCTGCGCCCAGGTGTCGTCGGAGGAGTGGCCCTCCACAAAGATCACCTCGGTGGCGCGGCCCAGCAGGGGCAGCCGTTCCAGGGCCGGACCGATGTTGCCGGCTTCGTTGCGGGCCGGAATCACCACGCTCACGCTGGGCTGCCTGTGCGGCGGCCGGGCCGGCCGGGCCACCAGCCAGTGGGTGAGGCCGAACTGCTCCAGCAGCGGCAGCTGGCTGAGCCAGCGGTTGGCCAGGGGGGTGAGCAGGGGCACGCGCCGGGGCAGCAGGCAGCGGTGGCCAGCCTTGAGCACTTCCCAGCCGGCCAGATCCAGCAGGTTGGTGACATCCCGGGGCGTCAGCCAGCTTTCGGGCGGTTGGGGCTGGCGCTGGCCGATGCGCTCGGCGGCCTTGAGCAGGGGCTGCCACAGCCAGTTGTGGAAACTCACCACCAGCCGGCTGCGCGGATGACAGAGCGCCTCCAGCCGCTCCAGCACGCCCTGCACGTCCTGCAGGGTGTTGAGCGTGTTGGGCAGCAGGATCACATCGAACGGCTCGGCTTCGCCGAGCGAGGCCGGGGTGATCGTTTCGGCATCGGCGCACACCATCTTCAGCTGGGGATGCCGCTGCCCGGCGGCCGCCACCAGCTCCGGGTTCCGGTCCACGCCCACACCATGGGCGGGCTTCACGCCCGCCAGCAGATCCCCGAGACCGCAGCCGATCTCCAGCACCCGCAGCCCCTCGCCCACCAGCACCTGATGCAGCCGGGTGAGGTCGTCGTAGTACACCCGGTTGCGCTGGCGGAAGCGGAGCTGGCTGGCCGGATTGCTCATCGGGTGATCAGGGAATGGGCCCCGGCGAGATCAAGCCGCATGGCTGCCGCCACGGCGCGCAGGGTGCGCAGCGTGGCGTTGGCGGGGTTCAGCTGGGCAGCTTGATCGAGCGCCGGCTGGGCCGCCCAGGGCTTGAACCGATACAGCTGCACAAAGCCAAGGCCGAGGTGGGCGCTGGGGTTGTCGGGATCCAGGGCGGTGATGCGGCTGAGGGTGAGGGCGGCGGCATCGGCCCGGCGCTGCAGGGCCTGGGCCAGGGCCAGCGGATAGAGCAGATCGAGGTTGTCGGGATCCCGCTTCAGGCGCGCCCGAAGGATGGTTTCGCCAGAGGCGAGGTAGGTCTGCTCGGGGTCGTGCTGGTTGATCCGGCCCACCCGGGCGAACAGCGCATCGAGCTCGCCCTGGCGCAGCAGGCGGCCGAGCCCCAGCAGTTGCTGCTGGCGGTTGGCCATCAGGGGTTCGGCCGGCCGGTCTGCGCTGGGAAGGGCGCTCCGGTGCACGCTGAGCGCCAGCGGCTGGATGCGGCCATCAGCCTGCAGCAGGGCGGCGGCTGGAGCGCCGCCGCCCCGGTCGGCCTTGCCGCCAGCCGCCGCCAGCCGCTCGCTGATCGCCAGGCAACCCGGCTCGCCCGGCGGCTCCAGGGGCCGCACCAGCCCTTGCCCCACGGCGCGCTCCTGGCCGTCGAGCAGGAGCTGGGCGCCGACGAGCCGGGGCACCGCGGCGGTGAGGCGGCTGCGGCCGGTGTCTGGCCAGAGTTCCAGCCTTGCCCGCCCGGCCGGAGGGCAGGCGGCGGGGTTCACCTCCAGGCTGAGCTCCCGGCGGCGGAACAGCTCGGCGCGGCTGCCATCCGGCAGCGGCCAGGCCGCCACGGCCATGAACGCCGGCGACTGGCGCACCAGCTCGCTCAGGCGGGCCTGGCGCTGATCGCTCATCACCCCCTGATCGCCGCCCTTGAGCAGAAACCAGTCGAAGCCGGCCAGGTCGTCGCTGAGGTGCTCCACCGGCGCCACGGTTTGGCGCGCCGCCACCCGGAACTGCTGCCGGCGTCCTTCGGCCTCCAGGTTGAAGGCGTTGAGGAATTCGTGATCGGGCAGCACCGCCAGGGTGGAGAGCTGCTGGGGGCTCCGGCGGCGGATCGTGGCCACGATTTCCTCCAGGGGCCAGGGCCCACCACGCCCGGGCTGGTGGGTGGGGAAGCCGGTGAGGTTGGGGCCGATGCCGAACTGAGAGCTCAGCAGCCCGCTGATTCCGAGCAGCACCACCGCCGCCTGCAGCCAGCGCATCGAGCCCGCGATCAGGAACCCGAGCCCGAGCAGCAGCTGGGGCAGCAGCGGCAGCACGAAGCGGAAGTCCTTGGTGGTCATCAGGGTGGCCAGCAGCAGCGCCCCCAGCGGGAAGCTCAGCCACCAGGCCCGCCGCCAGCGCCGCTCGGCCGAGGCGGGCAGCCGGGGCCAGGCCCGCCGCCGCCAGCAGCTCACCAGCCAGCCCGCCAGCACCAGGCCCACCAGCCAGGCACCGGCCATGGCGGGCAGCAGCTTCGGGTAGTGGAGCCAGCCCGCCAGGCTGTTGGCCTCCAGCCCCTCCTGGTAGAGCACGCCCCAGCGGCGGGCGTTGTTCACGGTGCTGAGGATGGTGAGCCAGTTCTGCGCGAACCAGCCGCCGGCCACCAGCCAGGCCAGAGCCGCCGCCATCACTCCCTGCACCAGCAGCCGCCAGCGCCCGCCCACCAGCTCCCGCAGTGCCCGCCAGAGCAGCCAGAGCAGCGGCAACCAGAGCAGCAGCACCCCGGTGGGCCGGGTGAGCAGCAGCAGCCCCAGGGCGATCCCCGCCAGCGCCGCCGCCAGCCAGGGCTGGCGCGGCTGCCCCAGGTGGCGCCAGCTCAGCAGCAGCCAGCAGGCCGTGATCACGGCGGTGAGGCTGAAGTCGATCAGGTAGTCGGTGCGCTGGTTGAGCAGGGCGGGTGCCACGGAGGCCAGGGCGGCGGCCCAGAGGCCCGCGCTCCGGTTGCCGGCCAGGCGCCCCTGGCCGTAGAGGCTCCCCAGCAGCAGCGCCTGGAACAGGCTGTTGCTGAGCATGGCGGTGCTGTAGCCAGGGCCGAGCAGCGAGAACAGCGGCGCGGTCACCAGGTAGGTGAGCGGCCCCCGGTAGCTGGGGGCCTGGGCCCACAGCTGATGCCACCACTGGCTCTGGTGGGGCTGGATGGTCTGCAGCACCCGCCAGAAGCCCAGGGCGCGGCTGAGGTGGTCGCCCTGGTCCCAGGCGGGTGGCAGCTGGTGCTGGCGCACCCAGGCCAGATCCAGCAGCACGCCCGCCAGCCAGAGGGCCAGCAGCACGGCAGCGTCGCGCCGCAGCCGGCGGCTGGGTGGCGAGGGGGAGGAGGTCATGGCGCCGCGCCTGGGGCAGGGGTGAGCCGTTCGGCCAGCACCCAGCCCTGCAGGGCGGGCCCGTCGAGCACGATCCGCCAGGGGCCGGCGGCAGCGAGATCCTGGCGGCGGATCCACACCCGCTCGCCGGGCCCCACCGCCGCGGGTTCCAGCAGCCGGCCGGGGATGCGCGGCGTGGCCAGGGCCAGCAGGATCAGCTGGGCGTGATCGGCCCCGGGCAGCGGGCCCGCCACGGCGGCCTGGATGTCGCGCCCCGCCAGCTGCCGCCCCGCGGCCGGCGCCGCCAGGGCCCGCCGCAGCGCCGGGCTGCGGTCGCTGAACAGCCCGGCCTGGGTGAGCAGGGCCAGGGCGAGCCAGGGGCCCAGCAGCAGCGCCGCCAGCCGCCGGGGCGGGCTGGGTTGCCAGGGCAGCACCAGCCAGCCGCCGCCCACGGCGAGGGCCGCCGCGGCCAGCGGCGGCAGGGCCGGCAGCCCCTCGCCGGCCGGGAGCAGGGCCCGCAGCGGCGAAGCGGGCAGGAGCGCCAGGACGCCCGCCCCCACCAGGGCCGCCCCCACGGCGGCCACGGCGGCGTCGAGGCGGCGGGCGACACCCCGGGCCGCCCCACTCCAGCGCCGCAGGGCCAGCGCCGCCGCCATGGCGATCCAGGGGGTGAGCTGCAGGCCGTAATAGGGCGTCTTGGTGCGGAAGGCGCTCAGCAGCAGCAGCAGCAGCAGGGGGTAGAGCAGCAGCAGCAGCCGGGCGCCGCGCTCCAGGCCGCTGCGCCAGAGCTGGGGCCAGCCGGCCAGGGCCGCCAGGATCCAGGGGGCCGTGTTGGCGGGGAGGTTCCAGAGGTAGTAGAGCGGCCCGGCGGCGTACACGTCGCTGGCGGCGAGAAAGCGCAGCTTGTTCCAGAGCCCGGCCACGGTGGCCAGCCCGTAGGTGTGGATGCTCAGCGCCAGCCACAGCGCCACCGCCAGCCAGCCCAGGGCCAGCCCCAGCCAGAACGGCCAGCGGCGCAGCAGCCAGCGGCGCTCGATCAGCAAGTAGGGGGTGATCGCCAGCACGGGCACCACCACCATGAAGCCCTTGATCAGGAAGGCGATGCCCGGCGTGAGGCCGGCCAGCAGGGGCCAGCAGCGGCGGCCCTGGCGCTCGCTGGCCACCAGGGCGGCGATGCCGGCCAGCTCCACCGCCAGCAGCGGCATGTCCTGGGTGGCGAGGTGGGCCTGGTTGAGCCACAGGGGCAGCAGCGCCAGCAGCAGCACCGACAGCAGCGCCAGCCGGCCCCGCTCGGCGGGGCTGCCCGGCAGCAGCCGCCGGGCCAGCCAGCCGGTGAGCAGCAGGCTCAGGGCGGCCGCCAGCAGGGAGGGCAGCTCCACGGCCCAGCCGGCCCCGCCGGCCAGCTTCAGGCTCAGGGCGATCAGCCACTGCACCCCCGGCGTGCGGTCGAAGAGGGGCTGGCCGAACCACAGGGGAGCCAGCCAGGGGCCCTGCTCGGCGAGCCAGTGGGCCTGCAGGGCGTAGTAGCCCGCGTCATGGGCGAGGGGGCTGCGGGGCGCGGCCGTGAGCAGCAACGGCGCCACCAGGGCGGCAACCAGGAGCGGGCGCTTCATCGCGGCGGCAGGCAACGCGGCGGCGGCAATCGCGGCACTGTGGCACCGGCCGGGGGCCGGTGTGCTCTCTGACACACCCGATCTGGCGCTCACCGCCCCATGGCTCCACACTTCCGGGTGGCGCATTGCGCCTTCCTTGTGTGAGGACTCCATGAAACTCTTCCAGCAACTGCTGGTGGCGCCTGCGGCGCTGGGCCTGGTGGCCCCGCTGGCCGCCGGTGCCGCCGACCTGAACCTGTCTGGCGTCAGCCAGTACAGCTCCAACGAGCAGGTCACCAGCATCTCCCAGTTTTCCGACGTCAAGCCCACCGACTGGGCCTACCAGGCCCTCAGCAACCTGATCGAGCGCTACGGCTGCGTGGCCGGCTTCCCCAACGGGATGTATAAGGGCGCCCAGGCGATGACCCGCTTTGAGGCGGCCGCCCTGCTCAACGCCTGCCTCGACCGCATCACCGAGGTGACCGACGAGCTCAAGAAGCTGATGAAGGAGTTCGAGCGCGAGCTCGCTATCCTCAAGGGCCGGGTGGACGGTCTCGAGGCCCGCGTGGGCGAACTCGAGGCCAACCAGTTCTCCACCACCACCAAGCTCAGGGGCATCGCCACCTTCGTGGTGGGCGGCAACAGCTTCGGTGGCAAGACCTACGGCAATCAGACCTTCGTTCCCGGCGGCACGACCTTCGGCTTCCTCCCGGGTGTGCCCGTAAGTGGGGTGTTGAACAAGGCAAACCAGCTCGGTCTGACCCCAGGCTCCTCCTTCCAAGCTGGCAACCCCCAGAACAACGCCGCGAACCTCGGGGCCACCACGTTCAACTACGACGTTCGCCTGAACTTCGACACCAGCTTCACCGGCAAGGATCTGCTGCGCACCACCCTGCGAGCCGGCAACTTCGCGGGTTCGGCCTATTTCAGCGGTCTGACCGCCCTGGAAACCGCCTTTGAATCCGCCATCGGCAACGACGAGGTGGTGATCAACCGCCTCTTCTACAACTTCCCCGTCGGCAAGGACTTCAGCCTCACCGTCGGTGGTCGGGTGCGGGTGGATGATCCCGGCATGCTCGGCCTCTGGCCCAGCGCCTATCCGGCGGACACCGTTCTCGACTTCTTCACCTACGCCGGCGCTCCCGGTGCCTACAACCTGCTCGCCCTCGGCGGCGGTGCCGGCGCCACCTGGAACAGCGTCTTCGGTGCCAAGGGTCTCACCCTCAGCGCCAACTACGTGTCCGCCACCGGCGACAGCGGCAACCCCAACTTCGGTCCGGGCCAGGGCGGTCTGATGACCGACGGCTCCCAGTCGGCCTCGGTGATCCAGCTGGGTTACACCAACGGCAACACCCCGCTGATCGGTGGTTCCTACGGCATCGCCTTCGCCTACACCTACAGCCAGAACCTCGGCCTGCCCAGCGGCACGCCCCTGGCCACCATTCTCACTGCTCAGAATGGTTCCGCCAACAGCTACGGCCTCAGCGGCTACTGGAACCCCACCAACAACGGCATCGTCCCCTCGATCAGCTGGGGCCTCGGCACCACCTCCTTCGGCCTGAACCCCTCCCCAGACCTTCTCACGGGGACCCAGATCAACTCCTCCCGCAACACCGCCTCCTCCTGGTATGTGGGTCTGCAGTGGCTGGATGCCTTCATCAAGGGCAACGCCGCCGGCATGGCCGTGGGCCAGGCACCGTTCGTGACCAACTTCGGCTCCGCCGCCGCTGGTTCGGTTCGCGCCGGCCTGGCTGCCAATGGCTTCGCCAATGGCAACCTCGATTCCAACTACCTCTGGGAGTGGTGGTACAAGTTCCAGGTCACCGACAACATCTCGGTGACCCCGGCCATCTACTACATCAGCAACTACCAGGGTCAGCTCGGCCGGGCCAACTACAACACCGGTGGCCAGGCAGCCGAGAACAACGTGTTCGGTGGCCTGATCAAGACCACGTTCAAGTTCTGAGACCAGGCTCAGAACCCCATGTCCGCGGGGCCTTCCTCCTCACACCGGTGGCCCCCGGCCTTTCCTTCTCACTCCTCCTCTGCCCGGCTGGTTCTCCAGCCGGGTTTTTTGTGCTCTTGCCGCGGCGTCAGGTCACTGCGCCCGCAGCTGCCGCGCCTGCCGCGCCGGCCCGATCGCCGAGGATGGGGCAGCGCCGCCGCGCCAGGGTTCGTGACCTCGCCCCAGCCCAGCCCCCGTGAGGATCCCTATGCCGTGCTGGGGGTGTCTCGCCAGGCCTCGGCCGCCGAGATCAAGGCCGCCTACCGGGCTCTGGTGAAGCGCCACCACCCCGATGCCGGTGGCGATGAAGTCACGATCGTGGCGCTCAATGCCGCCTGGGAGGTGCTGGGCGATGGCGAGCGCCGCCGCGCCCACGACCGCCGCGGCACCACTGCCGCCGGAACGGCTGCCGCCGCTGCCCCGGCCGCCCCCGGCCCGGCCGCCCGGCGCCGGGGCGCCGCCGGCGATGCCCAGCTGCTCCTCTGGCTGGAGCAGGTGTACGCCCCGATCGATCGGCTGCTGGCCCAGGTGATCAACCCCTTCCCCGCCCAGCTGCGGGCCCTGGCCGCCGATCCCTACGACGACGCCCTGATGGACGCGTTCTGCGCCTTCCTGAGCCAGAGCCAGGCGAAGCTGGCCCGGGTGGAGGCCCTCTACCGCTCCCGCGCCACGCCGGCCTCAGCCCGGGGCTTCGGCCTCAGCCTTTATCACTGCCTCAGCCAGGTGCAGGATGCCCTCGGCGAACTGGAGCGCTACACCCAGGGCTACGTGGATTCCTACCTGCGCGATGGCCGCGAGATGCTGCGCGAGGCGAGCCAGCGCCGCCGCCGGCTGCAGCAGGAGCGGCGGCGGCTGGAGCTCTGAGCCGGCCCGTGCTGGCGGTGCGTGCCGGATGTCAGCCGGGGGGAGTGGAGCCAGGGAAACTCAGCCCGGGAAGGGTTCCAGCTGATCGAGCCGCAGCCACACATCGGGCACCGGCCGCCGCCAGCGCAGCTGGGCGTGCTCGCCCTTCACGGCCAGAATCTCGCCGGGGCCCTCGAGGATGTAGCCGGGAGGTTCGCTGCTGCTGGCGGCCGCCTCCAGGCTGCTGGCATAGGCCTGGCGATTCACCCGCACCAGGCTGCCCTTCCGGAGCGGAGCCGCGGCCGGGGCCGTCGCGGCGGGGGAGACGGGGGTGGAGGGCGTTTCGGCCATGGCGGGGCGCTTCGCTGCGGGCAGGCTAAGGGCGGCGGCGATCAGCCGGGGCCGGCTGGCCGCGGCCCCGAGCCTCTAGCCTCCTGCCCAGCGTGGGATGTGCTGGTTTGCGGTTGCTGCTGCTGGGCTGTTCAGGGTTCGTGGGCCGCGAACTGGTGCCCTACCTGCTCGATCTCGGCCATACCCTCACCCTGGTGAGCCGCCAGGCCGGAGTGTTTGCCGGCCTGCGGGGGGAGCGTCTCAACGTGCTCCAGCTCGATCCGGCCGCGGCAGGCAGCTGGGGCCCGGACGGCCTCGCTTCCGCCCTGGCCGGCGCCGAAGGGGTGGTGAATCTGGCCGGTGAACCGATCGCCGAAAAGCGCTGGACGCCGGCCCATCGCCAGCTCTTGCTCGACAGCCGCGTGCGCACCACCACCCTGCTCGTGCGGGCGATGGCCGCCCTGCCGGCGCCGCCACAGGTGTTGGTGAACGCTTCGGCCGTGGGCTACTACGGCACCAGTGAGTCGGCGGCGTTCGCGGAATCCAGCCCCAGTGGCGGCGATTTCCTGGCCGAGATCTGCCGCGGCTGGGAAGGGGCCGCCGCCGCGGTTCCGGCCGGCTGCCGCCTGGTGACGCTGCGGATCGGCGTGGTGCTCGGGCCCGACGGCGGCGCGCTCGGCAAGATGCTGCCGGTGTTCCGGGCCGGCTTCGGCGGGCCGGTGGGCTCGGGCAGGCAGTGGCTCAGCTGGATCCAGCGCACCGATCTCTGTCGGCTGATCGCCACCGCCCTGGAAGACCCCGCCTACGGCGGCGCCTACAACGCCGTGGCTCCGGAGCCCGTCACCATGGCGGCCCTGGCCTCGGCCCTGGGACGCACCCTCGGCCGGCCCAGCCTCCTGCCGGTGCCCGGGCCGATCCTGCAGCTGCTGCTCGGCGACGGCGCCCAGGTGGTGCTGCAGGGCCAGCGGGTGCTGCCCGAGCGCCTGCAGGCCCAGGGTTTCCGCTTCCAGTACCCCCAGATCAGCGCCGCCCTCGCCGCTGCCACCAGCCCACCGCCCCGCTGAGCAGGGCCCCCGCCATCAGCACGCCGATGGCCGGCGTGAACAGCGGCCCCCACAGCCGCTGAAACAGTCGCAGGGGGGTCTCCACCGCCTGGCTCTGGAAGGCCACGGCCAGGCCGAACCACAGCGCCCCCACGATCACGACGAACACGTCGATCACCAGCAGCGCGTCGATCGCGCCCTTGAGGCGTTGGAGCAGAGCCGGTGCTTCCTCAGCCATGGGCAGGCGATGCGATCCGCTCCATGATCGCCGCGGCCATCCGCTGGGTGCCGCCGGCGGGGCCGATGCGGCGCTCCGCTTGCCGCTGCAGCGTCTCGAGCAGCGGCGCGGCCCGGCGCTGATCGGCCAGCTCGCCCAGCACCTCGGCCGCCAGGGCGGCACCGGCGGCCAGGGCGGCCGCACTGCCCGGCGCGCCCGGGGCGCAGAACAGGCCGGGGCCCAGCAGCCGCCGCTGGGCTTCGGCGAAGCCCGCGGTGAACTGGGGTCCCCGGCCGGCCAGCTGCAGCACCGGTTTGGCCAGGCCCACGGCCTGCTCCGTGGCCGTGCCGGCCATCGAGAGCACCAGATCGGCCCGGTGCAGGATGGCGGCGAAGCGCCCCCACCCCAGGGCGAGGCGCAGGCCGTGGCCTTCCAGCTCCCCTGCGGCCGCGAGCCGCCAACCCAGGGGAGTGGCCATGGCGCCGATCTCCGCAGCCGTGAGCTGACCCACCAGGGCCGCCTCCAGCGCGAGCCGTCCCGGTTGGCGCAGATCCGCGGGCAGCAGCGCCAGCAGCCGCAGCATCAGCTCCAGATTGCGCAGGGCCTCCGGCAGCCGGCTTCCGGGCAGCAGGGCCAGATGCTGGCAGGGGGGCTCGCCCCGGGTTGCGGCAGCCCCCCCGGTCGCCACCGGATCGAGGAACGGATTGCCGAGAAAGTGCACCGCCCGGCCGAGCTGCTCGCTCAGGTCTGCGGCGGTGAGGGCATCGCGGCTCCACACGGCCTGGATGCGGCGGCGGCGCAGCAGCCAGCCGCACGGCCAGGGCAGCCGCAGCCGACCCTCGTAGTGGCTCGAATAGGCCACCAGGTAGACCACGGCGCCGCGGCCACTCAGCCAGGCCCCCAGCACCGGCAGCAGATCGCCCACCGCCACCACCAGGGCATAGCGGCGGCGCAGCCGCCGCAGCAGGGCCAGCCTTCCCAGCAGATAGAGCGGCTGGCCCTGGAGCAGCTCGGTGAGCTGCCCCAGCAGGCTCGTGTAGCCCAATCCACCGGTGCTGTAGCTGTGCGTGCGACCCAGCACCGTGATCCCCGCCTGGCGGTAGGCCTCGCCGTGGCCCACCAGCGGCAGGGCCTCCACCGCCACCCCCCGCTGCCGCAGAGCCACCGCCAGCAGGCAGCCGCTGAGGTCTTCCCCATGGCCGTTGCTGAGCAGAAGAACGGGGGCCGGGGGTGCGGAGCTCAACCGTTCAGCCAGGCCTTCACCTTGTCGAGGGCCGCCCAGTCCGGTCGGCGGGCCAGCCCATCGCGCAACGCCTCCTCGAGGTCGCTGGCCAGCTCCGGTGCCAGGGCCATCACGCGCCGGGCGACCTCGACGTGCTCGCGCACCCCCTTGGTGCCGGTCTCGAGCATCGCCAGGCTCAGGTTCACCCGGGCCTGGGGGTCCTGGGGGTTCAGACGCACGGCCACCCGGGCCGATTTGAGCGCCGCGAGCGGCTCGGCGTTGAGCAGCTGCAGCCAGGCCAGACAGGTCCAGCCAGCCGACTGGCGCGGGGCCTGCTCGGTGATCGCCAGGAAGTCGGCGATCAGCTCGCCCGCAGGGGCGCCATCGTTGTAACGGCCGATCGCCTGCTCGAACAGCGACGCCTCCGGGCTGGCGCCGGCCTCGCTGGCGCTGGCCGGGGCGGTTTCCGTGCTGGTCATGGCGCGCGCTGGCAGAGCCGTTGGCTCTGCTCACATTGCCACCCGGGCGGCCAGCACAGCACTCAGTTCCTGAAGATCAGGCAGGGCAACAGGGATGGCGGAATGAACCCGCCTGGGATCGATGGCTTCGTCGTTGTGCACAGGGCGGTTGCGCAGCCCGGCTGCCGGCACCAGGCGCTCCGCCAGTGCCAGGGAGATCACCCCTGTCGCCCCAGCCTCGAGAAAGGTCTCGGCGTAGGTCTGCGGGCAGCGGTTGTAGTCGCGCACGAGAACGTGCTCCAGCAGATCACTCGCGGCTTCCACGCTCAGATGCAGCAGGCGTTCCACCAGCAGTTGCTGCCGCCGGTCTTCCAGAAACGGCGCAAGTGAAACGCTGGATTCAGCCCGGAGCAGGGCGAGGAGCTCTTGCAGATGCTTGAGCTTGCGCTCGAGGCCTGCCTGATCCAGCGGCGTCATGGCAACGGGACCGCTCGCTCCTGGGCGAGCTTCTGCTGCCGGCGCTGCCAGTCGGCCCACTGGCGGATCGCTCGCGAGCAGAACGACGTGAACAGGCCGGGTTGGCGTTCAAACAGCGCAATGCCGTCCTCCGCCACGCAACGCTGCAGCAGATAGGACACCTGGTCGAGCTCCACCAGATCGATGGCATCGCTGGAGCAGCCGATGGCCCGGGCCAGCACCGGGTCGAGGGCGCAGTGATGCAGCAATGGCTGCTGGGGCCGGTGGAAGCGCACACCCACATCCCAGTCGCTGCTGGCATGGGCATTGCCGCGCGCCCTTGAACCGAACAGCACCACCAGATCCACGTCGTCCGGCACCTGGGCCTCCGTGAGCCGGAGCGGCGGGGCCGGCACGACCTCAGGCCCCATCGCTCACACCGCGAACGAGCTGCCGCAGCCGCAGGTCTGGGTGGCGTTGGGGTTGGTGAAGTTGAAGCCGCCGCCGATCAGGGCAGAGGAGAAGTCGAGCTGCATGCCGTAGATGTACAACAGGCTCTTGGGATCGCACACCACCGTGAAGCTGGGGCCGCCAGCGGGGGCGTAGGTGTAGCTCTCGTCGTCCGGGCGGATCGTGGCGGCCTCCGCAAAGTCCATCGTGTAGCTCATGCCGCTGCAGCCGCCCGAGCGCACGCCCACCCGCAGCACCCGACCCTCGCCCTGCTGGCCGATCAGGCTGGCCAGCTGGCGCATGGCCGATTCGGTGATCAGGATCCCCTTGCCGTCCTTGCCGGTGTGCATGACCGGCGCTGGCGTGCCGGAGGGGGCGCCCGCAATGGCGTCCCGGCCCGCGCCGGCGGCGGGTGCCCCTGAAGAGGCCTCGGCAGGGGCCGGTACTGCAGCTGGAGCCGTCTCGGCGGTCATGACAACGACGCGGTCGGGGACGCGGTTGGGGAACGCGGCCGGTGGGTGAACAGCAACTTTAGGCAGGCCGGCCCGGATCGCGGCCCGCCCGTGGCGGTCGCCACTCCATAGAGTCTCCCCACTCAGCGCGGAGCAGGCGGGTGCGGGTCGCCATCGTGGGTGCGGGACTGGCGGGGCTGGCGGCGGCAGTCGACCTGGTGGATGCCGGCCACGACGTGGATCTCTACGAGGCCCGTCCCTTTCTGGGCGGCAAGGTGGGCAGCTGGGTGGACGACGACGGCAACCACATCGAGATGGGGCTGCATGTGTTCTTCTTCAACTACGCCAACCTCTTCGCCCTGCTGCGCAAGGTGGGCGCCTTCGGCAACCTGCTGCCCAAGCAGCACACCCACCTGTTCGTGAATGCCGGCGGCGATCTGCGGGAGCTGGATTTCCGCTTTGCCCTCGGCGCCCCCTTCAACGGCCTCAAGGCCTTCTTCACCACCCCCCAGCTCGACTGGCTCGACAAGCTGCGCAACGCCCTGGCCCTGGGCACCAGCCCGATCGTGCGTGGGCTGGTCGACTACGAGGGCGCCATGGCGGTGATCCGCGACCTCGATCGGATCAGCTTCCAGCAGTGGTTCCTCAGCCATGGCGGCAGCCGCCGCAGCATCGAGCGGATGTGGAACCCGATCGCCTACGCCCTCGGCTTCATCGATTGCGAGACGATCTCAGCCCGCTGCATGCTCACCATCTTCCTGATGTTCGCGGCGAAGACCGAGGCCTCCAAGCTCAACCTGCTCAAGGGCTCACCGCACCGCTGGCTCACCGGCCCGATCCTCGATTACATCCAGCAGCGGGGAGGCCGCCTGCACCTGCGCCATCGCGTCAGCGAGGTGCGGTTCGAGGAGGGCGCCGCCGGCGCCGATGGCCAGCCCGTCACGCAGGTGACCGGCCTCACCCTCGGCACTCCGGAGGGTGATCTGCGCGTGCGAGCCGACGCCTACCTGGCCGCCTGCGATGTGCCCGGCATCCAGCGCCTGCTGCCGCGGGCCTGGCGCCGCTGGCCCCAGTTCGACCGCATCTACCGGCTCGAGGCCGTACCGGTGGCCACGGTGCAGCTCCGCTATGACGGCTGGGTGACCGAACTGGGCGAGAGCCAGGCCCAGCAGGCGGCCCGCGCCGACCTCGATCGGCCCGCCGGCCTCGACAACCTGCTCTACACCGCCGACGCCGACTTCAGCTGCTTCGCCGATCTGGCCCTGGCCAGCCCGGTGGACTACCGCAAGCCGGGCCTCGGCTCCCTGCTGCAGTGCGTGCTCACCCCCGGCGATCCCTGGATTCCGCGCAAGACCGCCGAGATCGTGGCCCATACCGATGCCCAGGTGCGGACCCTGTTCCCCTCCGCCCGGGGTCTCACCCTGGTGTGGAGCCATGTGGTGAAGCTGGCCCAGTCGCTCTATCGCGAGGCCCCCGGCATGGAGCCCAACCGACCCGCCCAGACCACGCCCGTGTCCAATTTCTTTCTCGCCGGCAGCTACACCCGCCAGGACTACATCGACTCGATGGAAGGTGCCACGATGAGTGGCCACCTGGCCGCCGCCGCCATCCTGGGCTGCGAGCTGAACCTGGCCAGCCCGTCCGCCACCGCCTGAATCGCCATGGGCCGTTGGCTCGAGCACAGCGTCACCACCGAGATCGCCGCGCCCGTGGATCGGGTGTGGCTGGTGTGGAGTGATCTGGAGGCCATGCCCAAGTGGATGCGTTGGATCGAAGCGGTGGTGACCGAACCCAACAATCCCGACCTCACCGACTGGACCCTGGCGGCCCAGGGCTTCCGCTTTCACTGGAAGGCCCGGATCACCCAACGGGTCGAGGCCCAGCAACTGCACTGGGAATCGGTGGGGGGCCTGCCCACGAAGGGGGCGGTGCGTTTCTATCCCCAGGGCGATAAGTTCACCGCGGTGAAACTCACTGTGTGCTACGAGCTCCCGGGGGTCCTTGCACCCTTGATGGAACCCAGCATCCTGGGTGGAATCGTCACACGGGAACTTCAGACCAACCTTGAACGCTTCAGAGAGCTGGTGGAACGTGGTTCCTAAGAATATGCTTGTCAAGGGTGTGTTGGCCGCGCCGCTTCTGGCTCTGCTCACAGCCTGTTCCGGCGCCGAGACCGTGGCGCCGGCGCCGCCGGCGCCGCCGGCGGCGCCGGCGCCCGCGGTTTCCTCAGCGGTGGAGAAGGGTCTCACCCCCCTGCTCAGCCCCGATCAGCTTCAGGCTGCCATCCCCATGGGCCGGCCCGATCCGTTCATGACTCCACGCCTGGAACGATCCACACCGCGGGCCGCCAGGGCACGCCCGCTTGAGCTGCCCGCCGACTTCCAGCTGAACGGCGTCGTCGCCACCCCCTCTGAGGCGCTCGCCTTCGTGCAGCGGGGCGCACTCACGGCAACGGTGAGGGTGGGCGAGACGGCTGCTCTGAGCAGCGATTCACCGATCCCGCCCGGCTGGACGGTGACCGCGATCGACCCGAGCCTCTGTGCCATCACCCTGCGGCAGGGCAAATCCAGGCAGATCGAATTCTGCCCCCGCCAGCTCTTCTGAACCCCGGCGGCTCCGCTGGGGGGATCCCTGACGGGTCCAGGCTCTCCCTCCCCCCCGGGCTCCGCCATCATCCTCTTCCAGCTTCAGGGCCGCCCACCCTCGGCGCCGCCCACCACCCGCCCGCAGGCCGCCACCAGTCCCGGCAGGTCGTGGGGGTCCGCTTCGGCGTCCACCCGCCCGAACAGGCTGCGGCAGCGCTCGCTGGTCTGGGGGCCGATCGAGATGATCGCCACTCCCCGCAGCCGCTCCCCCCAGGCATCGCCGTAGGCCGTCCGCAACATCCGGGCGGTGTGGCTGGCCGTCTTGCCGCTGCTGAAGGTGATCGCATCCAGGCTGCCCTGCTCCAGGGCCTGCAGGGCCGCGCTCGGGAGCCGGTCGGGGCAGGCGGTTTCGTAGGCCGCCACCTCCACCACCCGTGCCCCCGCCGCGGCGAAGGCCTCCGCCAGCAGGGGCCGGCCGCCGCTCTGCACCCGGGGCAACAGCAGCCGCAGGCCCCAGGCCGAAACAGGGAAGTGTTCGATCAGGCTGTCCGCCACGAACGCCGGCGGTACGTAGTCGGCCGCAGCGGCGAGGGCCTCCAGCCGGGCCGCCGTGCGCAGCCCCACGGCGGCGATCCGCACGCTGCGCGGCCGGTGGGCCAGGCTGCCGCCGCGCCGCCGCAGCCGCTGCTCCATGGCCTCCACGCCGTTGGCGCTCGAGAACAGGATCCAGTGGAAGCTCTCCAGATCGTCCAGGGCGTCATCGAGGGGGCCCCATGTGTCCGGCGGGGTCACCACCAGGGCCGGCAGATCCACCACCGAGGCGCCGGCGCGCTCGAACAAACGGCGGGCCTCGCCGAGCTGGCGCTCGGCCCGGGTCACCGCGATCCTGCGTCCCCGCAGCGGCGCTGGCGGGGCGCTCTCGCCAGTGCTGATCATCCCGCCGGCTCCAGCTTCACCACACTGCCCGCCTGCCCACGCAGGGCCTCGGCCTCCTCGCTGCGCCCCTGGTCGTGCAGCAGGGCGATGGCCCGGCCGAAGCCGCCGCGGGCCCCGTGGATGTCGCCTCCCAGCAGCAGGCACACCGCCAGGTTCTGGTGGGCTTCGGCCGCGGCGGGATCGAGGGCCACGGCCTCGCGGTAGGCGCTGATCGCCTCGGCGAGCCGGCCCCTCTGGCGTTCCACCGCACCGCGATGGAACCACACCAGCGCCAGCTCCGGCGCCACGGCACAGGCCTCCGCCACCAGGGCGCCGGCCCCCTCGCCATCGCCGCCGGCCAGCAGCAGCTGGGCCAGGTTCAGCCGGGCCGCCAGGCTCAGCCGCGGCGCCAGCGGCAGCGCCAGTGCCTCGCGGTAGAGGGCGATGCCCCGCTGCGGGTCCTGGTCGCTGAGGGCCAGCGCCAGATGCTGCAGCAGTTCCAGCCGCTCCGGAGCGGCCGAGTCGCTGCAGCCCGCGAGTCCCCGCTCCAGCAGGGCCAGGCCCCGTTCGCGGTTGCCCTCGCTCACCTCCAGGGCGCCCAGCTTGGCGCAGGTGTAGGGATCGCCGGGCCGGCGCGCCAGCTCGGCCTCCATGGCGGCGCGCAACCGCGATGCCTTCGCGCCCGTGGCCAGCAGCTCGGGGCGGTAGCCGTCATGCACGAGCGCGGGCACGGGGCAGTCGGCCACGCGCCAGTGGGGCTCCCTCTGCAGGAGGGCGGTCACGCTGTCGTCCACCTGGGCGTGGTACGCGCGGCTCCAGTGGATCCCCGGATGGCGCCGGAACAGCCGGCTCACGTTGGAGTAGGGCGACTGCCTGGCGCCCCGCTCGAAGCGCAGCAGATTGATCAGGAGCAGCTCCGGCCTGGCCATCAGCTCCCGCAGGGGCTCCCGCGCCTCGGGCAGGAGCTGCTCGTCGGCATCGAGCACCAGCACCCAGTCGCCGCGCACATGGCGCAGGGCCTCGTTGCGGGCCGGAGCGAAGTCGCCCGGCCAGGCCATCTGGTGCACCACCGCGCCACAGCGCTCGGCGATGGCCATGGTGTCATCGCTGGAGCCGGTGTCGAGCACCACCAGCTCGGTGGCGAAGCCCCGCACCGATTCCAGGCTGGCCGCGAGGCGCCCGGCCTCGTTGCGCACGATCATCGACAGGCTGAGCGTCATGGCTGGGCGCGGGATCGGAGGTCGGCGCCGGCGCGGCCGGACAGCCGGCTGTCAGTCGGTGAAACCGCCGGCACCGCCAGTGTGGCCCAGCCCCAGGGTCGCCAGGGCCAGCGCCTGGGCCAGCGGCATCTGGGCAGGGCTGTGGGCAGCCGGGCAGCCCGGCGGCAGCAGGGGCTGCAGCTGCTCCCAGAGGTAGGGGCTGCCGTACACCACCAGACCCGCCAACCGGCCGGCCGCCTGCAGCTGGCGCAGCGTCGCCGCCCAGGGCTCCCGAGCGGCGGCCGAGCCGCGGAAGGGGTTGCCGCGCACGAACAGCTGCAGCAGCACGGGCCCCTCCCCCAGCCGCTCCAGGGCCAGGGGGGCGGCCGTCTCGCCGCTCCAGGGCGAGGGGGAGCGGCCGTCCAGAACCCGGTTCCGGAAGCCTGCCGCCCGCGGCAATGCCAGGGCGGGGCAGGCGGCCGGGAGGAAGGGAGCGGCCAGGGCGTCGTCGATCCGCACCAGGTTGACGCCCCCGCCCGCAGGCGGCCGGATCGGGGCTGCCTGGGGCCGCGTCACCAGGGTGGCGGCGAGGAGCTCCCCGGCCAGGGCCCGATCGGGCTCGATCGGCGCGCTCAGGTCTTCGTCGCCGGGCGGCGGCCCCACCTGGGCGAGGGCGTCCCGACGCCGGCGGCCACTCCGCTCCAGGCGCTCCCGGCGGAGCCGCCCCTGGCGCACCGCCTCCACCAGCGCCTCGATCGCCGCGTCGGCATCGGCGGGCATCAGCACCAGATCGGCCCCGGCCTCCACCGCCAGCACGGCGGCCTCGCCGGCCCCGTGACGGCCCCGGATCGCCTCCATCACCAGCGCATCGGTCACCACCAGGCCCGTGAACCCGAGCCGGCCGCGCAGCAGCCCGCTGAGCACGGCGGAAGAGAGGGTGGCGGGGCGCTCGCCATCCAGGGACGGCAGCACCAGGTGGGCGGTCATCACGGCGCTCACGCCGGCGTCGATCGCCGCCTGGAAGGGGGGCAGCTCGATCCGCTCCAGCCGCTGCCGGTCGTGCTCCAGCCGCGGCAGCTCCAGATGGGAGTCGCTGGTTGTGTCCCCGTGGCCGGGGAAGTGCTTGGCGCAGCTCAGCACCCCCTCGGCCTGGAGGCCCGCGATGAAGGCCGCCGCCAGCTCGCCGGCGGCGTCGGGGGTTTCCCCCCAGGCCCTCACGTTGATCACCGGGTTGGCCGGGTTGTTGTTCACATCGCACACCGGCCCCAGCACCCAGTTCAGACCCGTGGCCCGGGCTTCGCGGCCGGTGCAGCGGCCGTAGCGGCGGGCGAGTGCCCGGGCCCGCCCGGGGTCGACGCGCCACAAACGCCCCAGGGCCAGGGGCGGCGCGAGCCAGCTCGCCCCGGGGAAGCGCTGGCCCACGCCCTCCTCCACGTCGGCACAGAGCAGCAGCGGCCGGCCTGCCCAGCGGCGCAGCTGACGGGTGCGCAGCCGCAGCTCGCTGGCCCGGCCCCCCAGCAGGATCACCCCTCCCACCCCGGCCGCCAGCAGCCGCCGCAGGTCGGCATTGGGCAGCTCCCACTGGGGATAGTCGCGCTCGCCATCGCCCAGGTGACCGCTGGCCCGCACCACCACCAGCTCGGCGCAGAGCCGCCGCAGCCCATCATCAGTCTCGGTCGCCGGCATCGGCCCGCTCAGACGCCCGGATCGCCGCCCGCACCGGGGGGCTCGCCCTTGCGCTGACGTTCCCGCTCGAGGCTGTTCAGCAGGCTGAGAACGTCGGTGCCGCGCTCCAGGCCCCGGTCGAGGCTGAACACCAGCTCCGGGGTGCGGCGCAGCTGCAGGCGGCGGCCGAGCTCACCCTTGAGGAAGGGGCCGGCCGACCGCAGACCCGCCAGGGCCAGCTCCCGATCCTCGGCGGAGCCGAGCACGCTCACGAAGATCCGGCAGTGCTGCAGATCTCCGGCCACCTCCACCCGCGTCACGCTCACCAGCCCGTGGCTCACCCGCTCGTCCTTGATCGCGCCGCTGGAGAGCATCGCGCTGAGCTCGCGGCGCACCAGCGACGCCACCCGCTCCACCCTGCGGCCCTGTGCCATCGCTAGTCGAGCGGTGCGACACTCACCATGGCACGCAGCACCAGGCCCAGACTGAGCAGACCGCTGATCGCGGCCCCCACCAGGGCGATCGCCGTCACGGGGTTGCGGGTCCGGGCCGCCAGGGGCTGGAACACCGAATCGGCCACCCCCAGCCCGAAGGCGATCAGGTAGCGCGGGTAGCGCGTGACGTTGAGGAAGAACTCCTTCATGGCCCGGCGGCAACCCGACCGCCCTGCAGATGCTGGCTACTCTGCCGTCCAGGCGCCGGTTGTGACGATGCTGCAGTTGCACCAGTTCCGCCATTCGGCCTTCTGCGAGAAGGTGCGGCTCGTGCTCGCCGCCAAGGGCCTCGACCACAGCGTGGTGGAGGTGACGCCCGGGATCGGCCAGTTCGAGCTGTTCCGCCTCTCCGGACAGCGCCAGGTGCCCGTGCTCGTGGATGGCGGCGTCGTGGTGGCCGATTCCACCGCCATCGCTCTGCACCTGGAGGACCGGCATCCCGATCCGCCCCTGCTGCCGGTGGATCCGGCGCAGCGGGCCCGGGTGCTGCTGCTCGAAGACTGGGCGGACACCACCCTGGCCGCCGGCTGCCGGCTCGCCCTCGTGCAGGCAGCCGCGGCGGATCCGGTTCTGCGCGGCGCCCTGCTGCCCGACTCCACACCTGCCCCGCTGCGCCGGCTGGTGGCCGGCCTGCCCGGTGCCGTCGGGGAGCTGCTGGCCGATGCCGTCGGCGCCGGCGAGCGGGAGCACCTGCTGGCCAACCTCACCCAGCTGGCGGCCCTGGTGAGCGGCGCTCCCTATCTCGTGGGGGATCGCGCCACCCTGGCGGATCTGGCGGTGGCGGCCCAGCTCTCGCTGCTGCGCTTCCCGCCCTCCGCCGGGGCACCCCTGGCCGGCCGTGGCGCCCCGGGCCTGGCCGACAACCCGATCCTCGAGCCGCTGTTCAGCTGGCGCGATCGCCTGGCGGCAGCGGTGGGGAGATCGGACGCACCAGGGGGGTGAGTACCAGGGTGTGGTGGTCGCTGTGGCGGGGCCGGGCGGCCAGCCCCAGGGCCGGCGAGGGATAGGTGGCCTGCCACTGCTCACCACTGATGCGGCCATCAGGCTCCAGCACGTAGCGGCTCAGGGTTTCCACCCGGCTCACGCGGGGATCGCCGGTGCCATGCACCACCTGCAGGCTCAGTTCATCGGCCCAGAAACGGCCCGTTCCGGTTTCGCTGCGGCGGCCCACCACCGTGGATTCCAGCCACAGATCCCCGGCCAGCCGGGCGATCTGGCGGTTGGGGTTGGCGGGGTCGTTCTCCACCGCGAGCAGCTCCCCACCCAGCAGCGCCCGGCCCACGCTGGCCGCATTGAAGGCGCGATCACCCACCACGCCCGGGTTGCCCGCCTGGAAGCGCACCTCATAGCGAAGGCCCGCGTCGCTCACCTGCCAGCGGCCACTGAACCAGTCGGGATACACCAGGTCGGCCCGGCCCGGCCGCGGCAGGGGCGCCGGCAGGCTCCAGGCCGGCCAGTCGGCGGCCCGGGCCGGCAGCAGCGTCAGCAGCGCCGTCAGGATGGAGGCCATCAGGGCTGCTGCCATGTCGGATCCGCTGCTGCGGGAGCTTGATCATTACGTGGTGCTCGACCCCGTGGGCGGCGAGCGGATTCTCCCGGCCGCCGAAACCCTGGCCTGGCTGGCGGAGCAGCTTGAGGCCATGGCCACGCTGCCCGCCGATCTGGCCGATCTGCCCACACCGGCGGCGCGGGCCGCCCGGCTGCTGGAAACCGCCTGCGAGCTCGACGTCGAGCCCGGGCTTGCGGTGCAGTGGTTCGCGGTGCGCCTGGAGCCACCCGGCCACTAGTTCAACGACGGCGTGATGGTGCCGGCCTCGTTCCGCAGGCGTGCCGGCTGCCCGGGCGGGGCCTGCGGCTCGCGCAGGATCGAGGGGAGTGCGCGCAGCACGTCCTCCGCCACCTGCCGCGGCGACGCCCCGGTCTGCACCACCCGCAGGTCGGCCTGGGCGTAGAGCGGCCGGCGCTGCTCCAGCAGGCCCTCCAGCCGCGCCTCCCGATCGGGAGCCTGCAGCAGCGGCCGTGGGCTGGGATCCCTGGCCAGGCGGGCCAGCAGCAGATCCGGGGGGGCATCCAGCCACACCACCACCCCCTGGCGCAGATGGCCCCAGTTCTCCGGCCGTGTCACCACGCCGCCGCCCGTGGCCACCACCAGGGAATGCCAGCCGGTGATCTGGGCCAGCACCGCCGTCTCCAGGGCGCGGAAGCCCTCCTCCCCCTCCCGGGCGAAGACCTCGGGGATGGTCCTTCCGGCCACCTGCTCGAGGGCTCCATCGGCATCGAGGAAGCGGTAGCCGAGCGCCTCGGCCAGGGGGGCACCGACGCTGCTCTTGCCGCAGCCCATCATCCCCACCAGGTAGATGCTCAGGCCCTGCAGCCGTCGCGCCAGGGCGCCATGGGAGGGGGTGGTCATCGGGCGCCGGGCGCTGCAGGGCCGTTTCTAGGATGGGGGTTCCTTCGGCGCCGCAGCATGGCCGCAGCCCCAGCAGCACACGGCCGGGGTCGCCCCTGCGTGATCACCCGCCGCGCCACCTTCAGTGCCAGCCATCGCTACTGGCTGCCCGAGCTCTCCGCCGACGACAACCGGGCCCGCTTCGGACCCTGCGGCCTGGCCCCGGGCCATGGCCACAACTACGAGCTGATCGTGGCGATGGGCGGTCCGCTCGACGCCGACGGCATGGTCCTCAACCTCTCCGAGGTGAAGCACGCGATTCGTGGGGAGGTCACCGGCCAGCTCGACTTCCGCTTCCTGAACGACGCCTGGCCTGAGTTCGATCTCAGCCGTCCGCAGGGAATGCTGCCCACCACCGAGGCGCTCTGCCTGGCGATCTGGCGGCGCCTGGCACCGCACCTGCCCCTGATGGGCCTGCGCCTCTACGAACAACCCGATCTCTGGGCCGACCTGCTCGACGATTCCATGGAAGCCTTCCTCTCGATCCGCACCCACTTCGCCGCCGCCCACCGCCTGGCCCGGCCTGAGCTCTCCGCCCAGGAGAACGATGCCATCTACGGCAAGTGCGCCCGGCCCCACGGCCATGGGCACAACTACCTGCTGGATGTGACCGTGCGCGGCCGCATCGACCCCCGCAGCGGCATGGTGTGCGATCTGGCGGCGCTGCAGCAGCTCGTGAACGACCTGGTGGTGGAGCCCTTCGACCACACCTTCCTCAACAAGGACGTGGCCCACTTCGCCACCACGGTGCCCACCGCCGAGAACATCGCCCTGCACATCGCCGACCTGCTCAGGAGCCCGGTTGCCGCCACCGGAGCGGTTCTGCACAAGGTGCGCCTTCAGGAGAGTCCCAACAACGCCGCCGAGGTGTTCGCGGAAACCCCCCTGCTCGGCATGGTCCCGCAGGCCCTCGAGGCCCTGGCGGTCGGTTGACGGGCCGGCGCCCCAGCACCCGCCTGGTGCTGGCGGTGAGCCTGGATGGCCGCCTGGCCCTGCCGGAAGGGGGGCCTGCCCCGCTGGGTGGCCGGGGCGATCGCCGGGTGCTCGAGGAGGCCCTCGCCTGGGCGGACGGCGCGCTGATCGGCGCGGGCACCCTGCGCTGCCATGGCAGCACCTGCCTGATCCATGCCCCGGACCTCCTGGCCGCCCGCACCGCCACCGGTCGAGCCCCCCAGCCCGTGGCCCTCGTGGCCAGCCGCAGCGGTGTGATTCCGCCGCAGCTGCCCTTCTTCCGGCAGCCCCTGGAGCGCTGGCTGCTGGCAGCCGCGGCACCGGGGCCGGCCGCCGCCGCCACGGGCTTTGCCCGCCTGGTGCCGCACCAGGGCGCCTGGTCAGACCTGCTGGGCCGTTTGGCGGGCCTGGGCCTGGAGCGGCTGGCGGTGCTGGGGGGGGCGGCCCTGGCGGGCTCCCTGCTGGGCGAGGGCCTGGTGGATGAGCTCCAGCTCACGGTCTGTCCCCGCCTGGTGGGGGGGCCCCACACCTGGCTGCCGGCAGGGCAGGCCCTGGCCGACTGCCGCTGGGAGCTGGGGGAACGGCGTGAGCTGGAGGGGGGCGAGCTGTTGCTGCGCTATGGGTTCGTGGCCCCGGCCCCGGCGGCAGCCCCAGCCCCGCCCCCGGCAGCTGTCTGACGCGAATGGAGGCCGAAGCGCTGGGCGATCTGGCGCAGGGGCACCCCGTCGAGGCTGGTGAGCGGCAGTCCGAACATCCGCGCCACGCAGCGTTTCACCACCACTTCGCTGTCGTCGCCGAAGCGACCGGCCACCAGTTCACCCAGCACCCCCAGACTGCGGCCGCTGCGATCGATCTCCTCGATCAGGCAACGGCTCGTGGGGCCGGCCAGCTGGCGGCAGGGATCGCGCAGGCGCTGCTCCAGCTCGCGCTCACCGCCGCTGGCCATGTCCACGCAGGCCTGGGCCAGCCGCGTTTCCAGCTGGGGCCGCATCAGCTGCAGCACCGGGGTGAGCAGGCCCGCCTGGGCCGGGCCCGCGGCCGCCAGCACACCGGCCGCGCCGGCCGCCAGCGATATCGCCAGTGTTCTCACGCGGAATCGCGCCGCTCGGGCGCCGTGATGCAACGGCTAGTTTTGCGTGCCGTGCGCTCCGCTGCCGCCGCGATGGCCGAGCTTGAAGCCCGCTGGCACCAGGCGATGGCCGAGATCCCCGAAGACGGCTGGGACGCTCTGCTCACGGCGGCCCATCCCCAGGGTGTGCCGTTCTACAGCTGGCGCTGGCTGCACCAGCTGGAGGCCAGCGGCAGCATCGTTCCCCGCCAGGGTTGGCAGAGCTGCCATCTCTGCCTGTGGCGTGGGCCGCAGCTGGTGGCCGCGGCTCCGCTCTATCTCAAGGGCCACAGCTACGGCGAGTTCGTCTTCGACCACAGCTTTGCCCAGCTCGCCGGCGAGCTGGGGGAGCGCTACTACCCCAAGCTCGTCGGCATGAGTCCGGTGAGCCCGGTTCAGGGCTATCGCTTCCTGATCGCCCCGGGGGAGGACGCGGCTCGCTGCACCCTGCTGATGCTCAGCTGCATCGATGCCTTCTGCCGGCGCCAGGCCATCTTCAGCTGCAACTTCCTCTACGTGGACCCTCTCTGGCAGCCCCTGGCCGAAGCCGCGGGCTGCGCCACCTGGCTGAATCACCAGAGCGAGTGGGGCAACCCCGGCCACCCCGACTTCGACGCCTATCTGGCCAGCTTCAATGCCAACCAACGGCGCAACATCCGGCGGGAGCGCCGGGCCGTGGCCGAGGCCGGCCTCACCGTGACGGCGCTGGCGGCGGCGGCGATCACGCCCCGGCTGCTGCTGCGCATGCATGGCTTCTACGCCCAGCACTGCGCCCGCTGGGGGCCCTGGGGCAGCAAATACCTCACGGAGGCCTTCTTCGCCGCGGCGGCCAGCCACCTGCGGGACCACCTCGTGCTGTTCAGTGCCCACCGCGGCGATCCCTACGATCCCGTGGCCATGTCCCTGTGCGTGCGGGGCGGCGATCACCTCTGGGGTCGCTACTGGGGCAGCGCGGTGGAGGTGGATGCCCTGCACTTCGAGGTGTGTTATTACGCCCCGATCGCCTGGGCGATCGCCAACGGCATCCGCCGCTTCGACCCGGGAGCCGGTGGCAGCCACAAGCGCCGGCGGGGCTTCGTGGCCCAGCCCCGGGCCAGCCTGCATCGTTGGTATCAGCCCCGCTTCGAGGCCATCCTGCGCGACTGGCTGCCAGGGGCCAATGCCGAGATGCTCCAGCAGATCGCAGCCCTCAATGCGGAACTGCCGTTCACCGCTTCCTACGATCCGCCCCATGCACCCACCCTTGAGCTCGGAGGCCCCCCCCGCTGAGGCCCCTCAGCAGAGCCGCACCCAGCTCGATGAAGCTCTCTCCAGCCGCTTCATCGCCCTTGATCCGGCGGGTTACTTCCTGATCAAGGTCGACCGTACGGCCGGTGAGCTCGTCGCCGAGCACTACGCCAACGACATCGATGCCCGGGGTCTGGCCACCGACCCGCAGACGGGGGAGGTGATCGCCTGCCGCGGTGCCGGCCCCCGCCAGCCCACCGCTGTCTACCGGGGGCGCAGCGCCAAGCAGCTGGGCATCGCCCTCACGGAAGGGGAGGGGCCCCATCCGCTCAGCCGCCTCGACCACGCCCTCTATCTGGGCCGGGAGCTGCAGAAAGCCGAGAGCTGCCTGGTCGAGGGCCGGCCCTACGTCCAGGATTAGCGGGCCAGGGCCCCGGTGAGCGATCAGACCGGCTGAAGCTCCCGAGCGGTTGTGGCCGGTGCCTGGGGAGGATCGGGGGGCAGGGAGGCCAGCTGTTCCTGGATCTCGCGGGTCACGACACCGCGATACTCCAGAAAATGCTCGTTGTGGGCCAGCACCACGAGGAACTGCTCCAGCACGGCAGGGTTGTGGCGGGCCACCTCCAGCAGGGAACGCCAGAAGCGCCAGCGGGTATCGCGACGGATGCCCTGGCGCCAGATCACGATCAGCAGGGCCCGGATGTCGTTCCAGGCCGGCAGGGAGGGCTTGCCGAAGGCCGCTGGCACGAACTGCTGCCAGCGAGGCGTGCCCATCTTCAGGTAGTAGCGCTTGACCCGCTCGATGTAGGCGTGCGGCTCATAGAGACGGCAGAACGCATCCACGTATTCATTGGCGATGTCGCGGATCGGGCGGGTCGGCACGAAGTTCAGCAGGTTGGTCTGGTTGACCCCCCGGGCGTCGGTCTTCTCCTGGATCAGCCTTCCCTCCTTCTCCAGCCGGTGCCAGAGACCGGTGTTGGGGAGGGCCTGCAACATGCCCATCATCGCCGCCGGGATGCCGGTGCGGTTCACGAAGGTCACGATCCGATCGCCGGCGCCGCGCTGCTCGCCATCGAAGCCGATGATGAAGCCCGCCATCACCCGGATCCCATAGGAGGTGATCCGATCCACGGACTCCTCCAGGGAACTGCGGGTGTTCTGGTGCTTGCCGGCGATCGAAAGGCTGGCCTCATCCGGGGTCTCGATGCCGAGAAACACCGAGTCGAAGCGGCATTCGGCCATCATCTGCATCAGCTCATCGTCGGCGGCCAGATCCACCGAAGCCTCCGTGGCGAAGCTGAAGGGATAGCCCCGCTCGATCTGCCATTGCTTCAGGGCCGGCAGCAGCAGCTTGGCGTTGCGCTTGTTGCCGATGAAGTTGTCGTCCACCAGGAAGATCGAGCGACGCCATCCCAGGTTGTGGAGAGACTGCAGTTCGGCGATCAGCTGGGCCGGGGTCTTGGTGCGTGGCTTGCGGCCGTAGAGCACGATGATGTCGCAGAACTCACATTGAAACGGGCAGCCCCGCGAGAACTGCACGCTCATCGAGTCGTAGGCGTCGAACTCAAGCAGATCGAAGCGGGGAATGGGCGTTCCCGTCACATCCGGCTTGTCGCCATTGGCGGTAAAACGACCGCCGCTATCCCCCCGTTCGATCGCCTCGATGAACATCGGCAGGGTGATCTCCCCCTCGTCGAGCACCTTGAAATCCGCCAGTTCCAGCTCCGGCGCATCGGGGGTGGAACTGGCGAAGGGCCCTCCCACGGCCACCGGCAGGCCCCGCTCCTTGGCCCGTGCGATCTGGACGGCCATGTCGGCCTTCTGCACGATCATCCCGGAGATCACCACCAGTTCCGCCCACTCCCATTCGGCCGCCGTCACCTCGCGCACGTTGCGATCCACCAGCTTCATCTCCCAGTGCTGGGGCAGCAGGGCGGCCACCGTCACCATGCCGAGCGGGGGCAGCAGCACCTTGCGGTTCACCAGTTCCAGAATCTTCTCGTAGCTCCAGAAGGTCTTGGGGAACTCTGGATAGATGAGGAGGGTACGCATGCGCTTCACCCTAGGGGGCCTGTCCGGGACGGAGTGTGCCCCTGGGTCTGCTGTAATGGCAACCACATCGAACCGAAGGCCCATGGGCGCTGCGATCTATCTGGCTCTGGTGGGCGGCGGCCTGGTGGCCGCCTTCGCCTTCTCGCTCGTGCTGCGCGGCATCAAGCTGATCTGAGCTCCAGTCTCAGGCCGCCGCGCCGCAGCAGTTCCTGGCCCGCCAGCAGCACGGCGAGACCGCCGAGCAGGGCGAAGCTGCTGGCCAACCCCCAGCGCAGGCTGATCAGCGCCGCCACCAGGCCACTGACGCCCCCTCCCCCCAGGAAGGCGATCTGCCCCAGTCCCGCCATCCGGCCGCGGATCGCCAGCGGCGCCCCGATCTGGGTCACCATGTTGACGCCGGCCAGCAGGGCAGCCGTGCCCGCTCCTATTGCGAAGGTGCCGGCCAGCCCCACCCACACCATCCCACGCAGACCGGCGGCGGCCATGGCCAGCTGGGCCACACCGGTGAGCAGGGTGCAGGTACCCATCAGCAGCACCGGCCGCTCGCTCAACCAGGTGCTGTGGCGCTGCAGCAGCACCCCGCCGCAGATGCTGCCCGCGGCCAGCACGCTGGTGAACACCCCGAGGGCCTGGGGGCTGGGGCCCAGCACCTCCCTGGCCATCAGGGGTGCCATGGCCGGATGGAAGAAACTGGTCAGACAGGCCAGCGCGCAGAAGCGGATCACATGGCGCAGCACCGGCCCGGCATCGCGCCAGGCGCGCCGCATGGACGCCGCCTGGCCCGCTCGGCTGCGCACCTCCACTCCCTGGCGTGGTCGCAGCAGCCAGATCACCGTGGTGATCGGCAGCAGGTAGGTGCCGGCATCGATCGCCAGGGCGGCGCCCGGCCCCGTGAGGGCCACCAGCCAGCCCCCCAGCGGCGGGCCCACCAGCTTGCCCACGTTGAACACCACCGAGAAGCTGGCGAGGTAGGGCGCCAGCTGCGCCGGTTCGGACACCAGCAGGGCGCAGTATTTGTTGCGGGCGGTGAGCTCGAAGGCGCTGGCGATCCCCACCAGCAGGGTGCTGAGCAGCAGCAGTGCCATCTGGGGCCGGCCGGAGGTGAGGGGGATGGCCACCGCCCCCAGCATTCCAGCCCCGAACAGTCCCCACTGCGCCAGCACCAGCACGCGCTCGGCCCCGAGGCGGTCGGTGGCGACGCCGGCCGGCCCGCTCACCAGCAGGGTGGGCATGGCCAGGGCGGCGAAGTGCAGGGCGAGCAGCAGGGCGTTGCCGCTGCCGTGCAGCAGGATCCACCCCTTGGCGGTGAGGCCGGCAAAGGATCCCGCCGTGCTCATCCCGGAGGCCACCAGGAAGGTGGTGCGCTGGTGACGGATCAGGGTGGCGACCAGTCCCCCCGGAAAGCCCCGGGCGGTGGGGTTCGCGTTCACGTGGCGTTGCGGCGGCCCGCGAGGGCAGCGGCCACCATCGCCCCCGCCCCCACCACCTCCCCGGTGAGGTCGTACAGGTCGGCGGCGGAGAGCCGCACCGGCACGAGGGTTCCGGGTGCCGCGCAGAGTCCGCCGTCGCCGGGCAGCACCCGCACCTCGCCGTCCACCTCCGGCGCGAAGCGGGCGCAGCGGCCGCGCATCTCCCCGCTGCCCGGGTGCTCCTGCTCGATCAGCACATCCACGATCCGGCCCACCCAGGCGGCGTTGCGCGCGGCGGCGATCGGTTGCTGCAGCGCCATCAGCCGGTGTCTGCGTTCGGCGGCCAGCGCAGGGGGAACCTGATCCGGCAAGCCGGCGGCCGGAGTTCCCTCCTCCGGCGAGAAGGTGAACACGCCCACATGGTCGAAGCGCTGTTCGGCCACGAAGGCGAGCAGGTGCTGAAAGTGCGCCTCGGTTTCGCCCGGGAAGCCCACGATGAAGGTGGTGCGCAGCACCGCCTCGGGCAGCTGCTCGCGGATGCGGCGCAGCAGGTCTCCGGTGAGATCCGCCTGCCAGGGACGGTTCATGGCCCGCAGGACATCGGGGTGGCTGTGCTGAAGCGGCAGATCGAGGTAGGGCAGCACGTTCGGCACCTCCCGGAAGGCGGCCAGCACCTCGCTGGTGAGCCCGGTGGGGTAGGCGTAGTGCACCCGGATCCAGGGGATCTCCACCTCCCCGAGGGCGCGCAGCAGGTCTGCCAGCCGGGGCCGACCGTAGAGATCGAGACCGTAGTTGGTGGTGATCTGGCTGATCAGCACCAGCTCCTTCACCCCCTCGGCGGCCAGCTGCCGCGCCTCGGCCACGATCGACTCGATCGGGCGGGAGCGCTGGTTGCCACGCAGGTGGGGGATGATGCAGAAGGCGCAGCGGTAGTCGCAGCCCTCGGCCACCTTCAGATAGGCCACGGCCTCGCTGGTGGTGCGGTAGCGAGGCAGGTGCTCATCGGCCACGAAGGTGGGGTTCGGGGTCACCTGGCGCACCCGCTCACCGGCCTCCACCCGCTCCAGCACGCGCACGATGTGCTGGTAGTCGCCCGTGCCCACGATCGCCCGGGCCTCCGGCAGGCTCTCCAGCAGCTCCTCCTGGAAGTGCTGAGCCAGGCAGCCGGCGATGATCAGCTCCTTGCCCTGCTCGGCCAGCTCCACCAGGGTGCGCACCGATTCCTCGCGGGCGTCCTGGATGAAGCTGCAGGTGTTCACCACCACCACGCTGGCGTCGCCCTCATCGGCGCTCACCCCATAGCCGGCCGCTGCCAGCAGGCCGAGCATGTGCTCAGTGTCGACGCGGTTTTTCTCGCAGCCCAGGTGGGCGAAGGCCACCGTGGGTCTGCCGGCTGGGGATCGTGGATCGCTCATGCCCTCCACCCTATGGGTCGGGCCGGGGAGGACTGCCAGAATCTCGCCAACGCCGGTTCCGCCCTTGACGTCCAGCCGTCTCTCCGAGCGCCTCAGTTCCAGCCGCCGCCGCAGCGAACCCAGCCACCGCTGGGTTCGGGTTGCCATGGCCGTGCTCGCCACCATCGGGGTGATCGACACCGGCTCGATCACCCTCAAGAAATGGGGGGTGCTCGGATCTCTCACCTGCAGCAATGAGGGTTTCTTCGGCTGCAATGGCTGCGAGAAGGTGCTCTCCAGCGCCTGGGGCAGCCTCTTCGGCCAGCCGCTCTCGCTGTTCGGCTTCCTGGCCTACGGCACCATGCTGCTGCTGGCGGTGGGCCCGCTGGTGCTCCGGGCCGAGAGCCGCGGCCCCCTCGCCCAGCGCAGCTGGTGGGGTCTGCTGCTGCTGAGCACGGCCATGGCCGTGTTCAGCGCCGTGCTGATCGGCGTGATGGTGTTCGGCATCAGGGACTGCTGCCCCTTCTGCATCCTTTCCGCGCTGCTGAGCCTGGGCCTGTTCGTGCTCAGCCTGATCGGTGGTCACTGGGAGGACAGCGGTCAGGTGATCTTCCGGGGCGTGATCGTGGCCCTGATCGTCGGGTTGGTGAGTCTCGGCTGGGCTGCGGCGGTGAACCGCCCCGCGGTGGCCCTGGGCAACGCAGTCCCCATGCCCGTGAAGTCGGCCAGCACCCCGGCCACCCTGGCCCTCGCCGATCACCTCACCCAAACCGGTGCCGTGATGTACACGGCCTACTGGTGCCCCCACTGCCACGAGCAGAAGGAGCTCTTCGGCAAGGAGGCCACCGCCCGGCTCAAGCTCGTGGAGTGTGCTCCGGACGGGCAGAACAGCCAGGCGGCGCTCTGCGAGAGCAAAAAGATCCGGGGATATCCCACCTGGGAGATCAATGGCGTGCTCGATTCAGGGGTCAAGTCCCTCGCCGAGCTGGCCAGGCTCAGCGGCTTCCGGGGCTGAGGCTCCGCTCCGAAGCCGGGGGAGCGCCGGCCACCGCCTCGCCCACGGCGGTGGTGCGAATGCCCTGCTCTAGGCGCTGCAGGCTGTGCCGGCGCCAGAACGGCTGGCAGGCCGGGGCGTCGGTGCGGAAGTGGCCGCCGCGGCTCTCCTCCCTGAACAGGGCGGCACTGATCAGCAGATCCGCCAGCACGGTGCGGTGGTGCAGCTCCTGCAGCAGGCGCAGCCTGCTTTCCTGCCCCGCCGGCACGATCAGGGAATCGCCGGGCTCCAGGCCCTGCACCGCCCTCCAGCCGGCCAGGTGTTCCAGTTCGCCCCGCTGGCGACGCACCAGCGGCAGTGCCGCCGCCAGTTCATGGCCGCTTCGCTCCACGCCGGCCACCCGCCAGCACAGCTGCCGCAGTGCCGTGATCGCCTCCATCAGGCTCTCCGCGCCGGGCAGCGAAGCGAGCAGCCGTTCGCCTGAGCTCCCGCCGCTGCCGCTGCCGCGGCCAGGGCCCGCACCCACCTGAAGTCCTTCCAGCTGCCGGGCGAAGACCAGGCACTCCATCAGGGAGTTGCTGGCCAGCCGGTTGGCGCCGTGCACCCCCGTGCAGGCCACCTCCCCCACCGCATAGAGCCCGGGCAGATCCGTGGCTGCCCGCAGATCGGTGTGTACGCCCCCCATCCAGTAATGGGCCGCCGGGGCCACCGGCACCGGCGCCTGCAGCGGCTCGATTCCAAGATCCCGGCAGCGCCCCAGGATGGTGGGGAACTGGCGCTCCAGGCGCTGGCGCCCCACCGGCCGCAGATCCAGCCAGAGGTGTTCCACCCCCTGTTCGCGCATGCAACGGGCCAGTGCCCTGCTCACCTGATCGCGGGGGGCCAGGTCGCCGCCCGCCAGGCCGACCACCGGGCTGTTGCCGGCGCCATCCCGGAGCCGGGCGCCCTCGCCACGCACGGCCTCGGAGATCAGGAAGTGGGGGGCATCCGGCAGCATCAGGGCCGTCGGATGAAACTGCACGAATTCCAGATCGCGCACGCTGGCGCCGGCCTGCCAGGCCATCGCCACCCCGTCGCCGCTGGAGAGGGCCGGGTTGGTGGTGTGGGCGAAGAGATGGCCCCCGCCCCCGGTCGCCAGCACCACCGCTCCCGCCGCCAGCCAGTGGATGCACGCTTCCTGCAGCACCTGCACGCCGCAGCAGCGCCCTGCCTCCACCCACAGCTGCAGGGCCATCACCCCCCGCCACCGGGTCAGGCCGGGGCGATGGCGCACCTCCCGCTCCAGGGCATCCACCAGGGCGCCGCCGGTGCGGTCCTGGGCGTGCAGCACCCGCCGGTGGCTGTGGGCCGCCTCCAGGGTGGTGCTGAGCCTGCCGTGGTCGCGGTCGAAGGCCATGCCGAGTTCCAGGAGTCGCTCCACACAGGCGGGCGCCTGATGCACGAGCAGGGCGACGGCGGCCGGATCGCAGAGGCCCGCACCGGCCTGGATCGTGTCCTGGACGTGGCTGGAGAAGCTGTCGTCGGGGGCGGTGACGGCGGCGATGCCGCCCTGGGCCCAGCGGCTCGCGGAAGGGGGGCCGCTGTCCTTGCTGAGCAGCAGAACCCGCAGGCCCCGCGGCAGCTCAAGGCAGGCCATCAGGCCGGCGGCACCGCCGCCGATCACGATCACATCCCACGGGTCCAGCCGGTTGCCGTTCTCCATCCCTGCAGCGCGTCCGGACCGGGCCGGCAACAAAAAAAGCCGCCGGGGGCCCGACGGCTTCAAGCGTGGGGGGAGCCTAAGGCTCCACCGCCTGCGGATCAGCGGTACTGGCCATCGTTGATGCGATCAAATCCCTCGTTGAGGGCGATCGAGGGGGCGGTGACGGTGAAGTTGTCCTTGAACTTGTTGAAGAGCTCCTTCTGGCGCTCGGTCAGATCGAGCTTGAGCACATCGTCCACCGATTCGTAGGGGCCCCCGAGCACGATCTTGCCGGCGAGGGTGGGATACATGCCGGGATAGTCCTGGAAGCGGCGGACTGAACAGTTGTTGAGATCCACCTTGCCGCCACGCTCGGCGATCTTGTCGTCGGCCACGTTGCGCCGATCCGCTGCCCAGGCGGGGGCGGGCAGCAGCAGGGTCAGCAGCAGACCTGCAAGCACCACGCCACTCATCAGCCAGGCAGCCAACCGTTTCATCGCGACGCTCCGTGGTTACGGGAAGGGGGAGAGGGCGGACCTGCCTGGGCAGCAGACCACACCATCAGACAACGTTACAGAGCCCCCAATCGCCTGCCCTGCGCCGTGCGGGGCCCTTTTGCAGATCTTCAGATCAGGCCGCTCAGCCGCGGGGCCAGAAGGGCCATCGCCAGGAAGAGTGCGTCGATGGCCAGGGTGGTGGCGAGGGCGGCGCTGGCCACCCTCGCCGCCCGGCCCCGGGGCCAGAGCCAGCGGCACACCCGGAGCAGCAGCGCCCCTGCCGCGGCCACCAGCAGCAGCGCTGCCGGCTCGAGCACGGCGGCGGCCGCCTCCTGGAGCAGGGGGGCTGCCAGCAGGGGATCAGCCTTGAGCACCGAGGGCCAGAGGGGCATCAGGCCGGTGAGGGCGATGGCGGCGTCCGTGGCGCCGGTGCCGAGCAGGGAACCGAGATAGAGGGCGCAGCCGAGGCGCCAGCGCCCACCCAGCCCCCCCAGGGCCAGGGGCAGGGCAAAGGCCTCGATCGGCAGATGCCAGGCGGGATGGAGGCGGCACCAGCCCCAGAACAGGCACCCTCCGAGCCAGCTGCCGGCGAAGCCCATAAGCAGGGAACCGGCGTCCCGCTGCCGGGGATCGGGGCGGCGATCCAGCACGATGGCCAGGCTCACCAGCACGGCGGTGAACAGGGCCGCCGAGGCCGGTGCCAGGCGCACCCACGGGGCCTGAAGAAACACCGGCAGTGCCACCAGCGCGGCCCCCGCCAGAGCGTCCCGCACCGCCGGGGCCAGGGCTGCCGGGATCACGGCCTCCGCATCGGAGCGCCCTGCCAGCTGAATGGGTGGTACCCCGATCACCAGAAATGTGAAGAAAGTTGAGCAACCTTAAGGGGTGAGCCGGGCTGCGCCGCGCAGTCCTCCGGCATAGGTTTGCAGCATCGGTGCAATCCCCCGGATGGTCGCGATCGCTGCCGCCCCCACTCCGCCGGAGGCACTGGGTCTGATCGAGGCCTGCTGGCACGCCCTGGTGCTCGGCGTCGTGCAGGGCCTCACCGAGTTCCTGCCGATCAGCAGCACCGCCCATCTCAAGGTGGTGCCGGTGCTGCTGGGGTGGGGCGATCCGGGTGTGGCGGTCACCGCGGTGATCCAGCTCGGCAGCGTCGTGGCGGTGATCTCCTTCTTCCGCAGCGATCTCGCCCTGGTGCTCGCCGGCAGCGCCCGTGCCCTGCGCCGCGGCCAGTGGGCCGATCCTGAGGCCCGGCTGGGTCTGGCGATCGCCATCGGCACCCTGCCGATCGTGCTGGCGGGGTTGGCGGTGAAGCGGTTTCTGCCGGCCTTCGACCATTCGCCTCTGCGCAGCATGGGCTCGATCGCGGTGGTCTCGATCGTGATGGCGCTGTTGCTGGCCCTGGCCGAGCTGGTGGGCCAGCGGCGCCGCGATCTGGCTGGCGTGCGGCCCCTGGATGGTGTGCTCGTCGGACTTGCCCAGGCCCTGGCCCTGGTGCCGGGGGTGTCCCGCTCCGGCAGCACGCTCACGGCCTCGCTGCTGGATGGCTGGGAGCGGGCGGCGGCGGCCCGCTTCTCCTTCCTGCTCGGCATCCCGGCGATCACCCTGGCCGGACTGGTGGAGTTCAAGGCAGCGCTGAACGCGCCGGCCGGCGGTGGACCCATCCCTCTGCTGGTCGGGATCCTGGCGGCTGCGCTGGTCTCGTGGCTGGCGATCGCCTGGTTGCTGCGTTTCCTGCAGCTGCACAGCACCTGGGTGTTCGTCGGTTATCGGCTGCTGTTCGGAGCGGCCATCCTCCTCTGGCTGCGCGGCACAGTGGAGGGTTAAGAGCCCGGGATCGAAAGGCAGCGGCCATGTGGAACGAACCCTCCGCCGGCCTCGCCGTTGCCGCCGCTGACGGGGAGGGTTCCCGTCTGCCCCGGCCGGCGGTGGTGGATTCGGTGGAGCCCGGCTCGATCGGCGAGGCGCTCGGATTCCAGCCCGGCGACCGGCTTCTCAGCGTGAATGGCCAACGGCCGCGCGACCTGATCGATCTGCAGCTGCTCGTGGCGGCCGAGGAGCTCGTGCTGGAGGTGGAGGACCCGGACGGCAGCCTCCACACCGTGGAGCTGGAGAAGGATCCGGATCAGGGGCTTGGGCTCGGCTTCACCGAAGCCCTCTTCGACGGGCTCAGGCAGTGCAACAACCAGTGTCCCTTCTGCTTCATCGATCAGCAGCCCCCCGGCCGTCGCCGCAGCCTCTATCTCAAGGATGACGACTACCGCCTGAGCTTCCTCTACGGCTCCTACCTCACCCTCACCAACCTCACGGATGCGGATTGGCGACGGATCGAGGAGCAGCGGCTGTCACCGCTCTATGTGTCGGTGCACGCCACCGATCCCGCCCTGCGCAGCCGCTTGCTCCGCAATCCCAGGGCAGGCCTGCTCCTGGATCAGCTGCGCTGGTTCGCCCAGCGGCAGCTCCAGCTCCACGCCCAGGTGGTGGTCTGTCCGGGCCTCAACGACGGCCCGGCCCTGGGGCGCACCCTCGAGGACCTGGCTGCATTCGCCGCCGGCCCCAGGCCCGCGGTTCGCTCCGTGGCCGTGGTGCCCGTGGGCCTCACCCGCTTCCGCCCTGCCGACGATGGCCTGGTGCCGGTGGATCGGGCTTGCGCCCGCGCCGTGATCGCCCGGGTGGAAGCGCTGCAGAGGGCGTTCCAGGAGCGGTTGGGCAGTCGCTTCGCCTGGCTATCCGATGAGTGGTACCTGATGGCCGGGCTGCCCCTGCCGGAACGGGCCGTCTACGAAGATCTCCCCCAGCAGGAGAACGGCGTGGGCAGCATCCGCGCCTTCCTCGAATCGCTGGAGCTGGCCACCCGCCACCTGCCCCGGCGCCTGGAGCGCCCCCGCCGTCTCAGCTGGGTTGTCGGTCGTCTGGTGGCCGGAGCCCTGCGACCGGCTGTGGATCGCCTCAATGCCGTCGACGGACTGGAGCTGATCCTGCACGGCCTGCCCAGTCCCTACTGGGGCCAGGACCAGGTGGTGACCGGCTTGCTCACCGGTGCCGATCTGCTGCAGGGGCTGGCGGGGGCCGACCTGGGTGAGCAGCTGCTGCTGCCCGCGGTGATGCTCCGCCAGGGGGAGCCGGTGTTTCTCGACGACCTCACGCTCGAGCAGTGCCGCCAGCAACTTTCTGTGCCGATCCGGCAAGTGGTCGACGCCCAGGATCTGGTGCGGGCCTGTGTCGGCGTGCCGGGGAAAGCTGCTTAAGCTCGGCCCATCTCCCTCTGATGAAGGCGTGAAGCGATCCTTGGCCTGTGCCGCCCTCCTGGGAGTCGTGGGCGTGGCCGGATTGGTGGAGCCTGTCCGCGCTCAGAACCCAGAGCAGGTTCCCCTCGCTCCCCAGGTGAAGGGGCCGCGGCCCCGCTCCAGTCCGTCGCTTCTCCCACCGGCCGCCACCACCCTGCAGCAGGGCCTGACCGATCTCGCCGCCCCCCCGTCACTCGCCCTGCCGGTCAAGCCCCGCCAGGTGCGCATCCAGGAGCTGCGTCCCGTCGGCCTCAAGGAAGCCCTGAACCTGGCCGAGGTCAACAACCCGAACCTCAAGGCCATCGCCAGTCAGGTGGAGCAGGCCCAGAGCAACCTGCGCTCCCAGATCGCGCTCTGGTACCCCAACATCAACCTGAATGCCACGAGCCTGCCCAGCTTCACCGGCGGCCAGCAGTTCAGCAATGCCGGCTTCGGGGGGGCCAACAGCCAGCTCAGCCTCGGCAACACCGCCACCAGCATCTGGAGGATGGTGGCGATCCTCGAGACCAGCTGGGGCCTGATCAATCCCACCCGCACTCCCCGGATCGCCGCGGCCCGCGATGAGTTCGAGAAAGCCAAGAACCAATACCTGATCGGGCTGCGCGACCTGCGTCTGCAGGCCGCCCAGACCTATTTCGACCTGCAGCAGACCGACGACGGCGTGCGCATCGGTCAGGAGTCGGTACGGGCCTCCCTGGTGAGCCTGCGCGATGCCAAAGCCCGCTACCAGGCCGGTGTCGATACGAAACTCGCGGTGTTGCAGGCCGAAACCCAGCTGGCGCGCGACCAGCAGGTGCTCTCCGACTTTCTGGCTGCCCAGGATGTGGCGCGCCGTGCGCTGGCTGCCCTGCTTGGCTTTCCCCAGACGGTGACTCCCACCGCCAAGGATCCCTCGGGGGTGGCCGGTACCTGGCAGGCCTCGCTCCAGGACAGCATTGTGGCCGCCTATGCCTTCCGTGAGGAGCTCGACCAGGCGCTGCTCGACATCTCGATCGCCAACAGCAACGCCAATACCCAGCTGGGTGCCGTGCAACCGTTCCTCAACATTGTGAACAACCTGGCGGCGGGCCGCAGCTCGGGGGAAACCGGCGTCCAGTCGTTCACCCCCGGCACCTACAGCTGGAACACCGACAACACCCTCGGCCTCAACCTCACCTGGAACCTCTTCGATGGTGGGGCAGCCCGCGCCCGCTACCGCCAGTCCAAGCAGCGGGCTGAGGAGAACACCTTCCGCTTCGCCGACCGCCGCGATCGCATCCGTCAGCAGGTGGAGACCAGCTTTTACGAGCTCGAGAAGAACAACCGCAACATCACCACCACAGCCCGCGAAGTGATCTCGGCGCGCGAGTCCCTGCGTCTGGCGCGGTTGCGCTTCCAGGCAGGGGTCACCACCCAGCGGGAGGTGGTGGACACCCAGCGCGACCTCACCCAGGCGGAGGTGCGCCACTCCAATGCGATCAGCGACTACAACAAGCGCCTGGTGGAGTTGCAGCGGCGCACCGGCCTCGATCAGATCGGTGCCTGCAAGGCGCCCGCACTCCCCATCGAAAAGCCGGTGGCCGGCTCCACCGTTCCCGTGGAGCCCTCCCCCCTGATCCCCGGCTGCCAGGCGGCCCTCTGAAATGGTCTGAACCTTGGCCACAACGATCACCGACAGCGGCAGCCCTGGCCTCGGCCTGGTGAGAACCCTGCGGCTGGGGCTGTTTCAGGGTTGTCTGGGTTGCCTGGCGGTGATCTTTTCCGGCCTGCTGAACCGGGTGATGATCAGTGAACTGGCCTTCCCGGGACTGCTGGTGGGGGGTGCTCTCGCCTTCGAGCAGTTCGTGGCCCCCTCCCGGGTGTGGTTTGGTCAGATCTCTGATTCCCATCCCCTCGGCGGCCGCCATCGCCTTCCTTACATCTGGCTCGGGACGGTGCTGTTCTGTGGGCTGGCGGTGCTGAGCATCCCCCTGATCTTTCGTGTGGCCGCCCTGCTTGCGAGCGGATCGTCGCCGGCCCTGATCGCCGGCATCGCCGCCCTCTGCGGGCTGTTCGCCGGCTACGGACTGGCCATTTCGCTGGCCACCACCCCCTATCTCGCCCTGGTGATCGATCGCACCAGCGATCAGGAACGTCCCCGGGCGGTGGGCCTGATCTGGTGCCTGCTCACCGTGGGCATCGTCGTGGGGGCGATCGCCATCAGTGTGAGCCTGCGCGGCCTCGATGGTGTGACCGACCCCGCCGCCCTCGAGCGGGTGCTGCTCCCCTTCATGGGTCGGGTGGTGCTCGTTGTGCTGCTGCTCACCCTGATCGCCACCCTGGGTATGGAGCCCCGCCGCGGTGATCCCGGCGGGGCGGGCCCGTCCCCCGACTCATCGGCCCGTGATGACGCCATCACCCTGCGCCAGGCCTGGACCCTGATCACCTCCAGCCGTCAGGTGCTGGTGTTCTTCGGCTTTCTGGTGCTGTTCACCCTGGGCCTCTTTCTGCAGGATCCGATCCTGGAGAGCTACGGCGCCGACGTGTTCGCCATGCCCATCGCCGCCACCGCATCCCTGAATGCGTTCTGGGGCATGGGCACCCTGGCCGGTCTGCTGCTGGCCGGTCTCTGGATCGTGCCTCGCCTCGGCAAGCTCGGCACGGCTCGTCTCGGCTGCCAGCTGATCGTGGCCAGCCTGTTCCTGCTGGTGCTGGTGGGTACAACCGCCCGCGTGCCGTTGCTGCAGGTGGTGCTCCTGCTGTTCGGCCTGGCGTCGGGCATCGGCACCAACAGCGCGCTCGTGCTCATGCTCGACCTCACCCTCCCCCAGGCCGCCGGCACCTTCGTGGGTGTATGGGGTCTGGGCCAGGCTCTCTCGAGGGCGCTGGGCAAGGTGGCGGGTGGCGGTCTGCTCGATGCCGGGCGCGCTCTGCAGCAGTGGGCGGGTCTGGGCGATTCGCCCCTGCTGCCCTACGCGCTGGTGCTCAGCGTTGAGATTCTCGTGGCTCTGGGTGCCCTGCTGGTGCTGGGGCGCCTGAATCTGCGCCAGTTCAGGGAGGATACGGGCCGCAGCCTCGCCAAGGTGCTCGCCCTCGAGCTCGGATGACCACGGCCCCCTCCGCTCCACCACTGCTGGACTCCGGGCTGTCCGCACTGATCGACCGCGTTGCCGATCGCCAGCGACTGGACTTCGGCCACATGGTGTCCGATGTCAAGGCCGATGGCAGCCTGATCACTGCCTGCGACCGCTGGAGTGACGCCACGCTGGTGGAGGGTCTGGCCGCCCTGTACCCCGAGGAGGGAGTGCTGAGCGAGGAGGGCCGCAAGCTGGTGCCTGCCACACGCTCCTTCTGGGTGGTGGATCCCCTTGATGGCACCACCAACTTCGCCGCCGGTATCCCCTACTGGGCGATTTCCATGGCCCGCTTCCGGGACGGCGTGCCGGTTCTGGCCGTGCTGGATGTGCCGCCGCTGCGGCAGCGGATCGTCGCGCGCCACGGTGCGGGGGCCTGGCGCAACGGCAAGCCGATCAGCCCGCCATCCCTGCAGGCCCATCCCGCCGGTTGCGCCTCCCTGTGCAGCCGTTCGATCGGGGTGCTCCAGAAACTGCCGCAGCGACGCTTCCCCGGCAAGATCAGGCTGCTCGGGGTGGCCAGCCTCAACCTTGTGAGTGTGGCGATGGGGCAGACGGTGGCCGCCCTGGAGGCGACCCCCAAGATCTGGGACCTGGCCGCCGCCTGGCTCGTGCTCACCGAGCTGGGTTGCCCGGTTCACTGGATCGGCGATTCCCCTGAGGCGATTCCCGCGGGCACCGATCTGGGGGCGGCCGACTTCCCCGTTCTGGCGGCAGACCGGCCGGAAACCCTGGCCACCTTCATGCCCTGGGCAGAAGCTCTGCCCGTCTGATCGCTGGGCGCCAGCCCAGGCCCCCCTGCCAGCGAGCGAAGGGATGAAGGGTCAGCAGAGTCGAGGCAGAGGTTGTGTGGGCAGCAGGGTGTTGGAGCTGAGGTGGTGTGGAGGTGCGGAGCTGAGGGAAGGGAGTTCGGAAGGGGAGGAG
>Ga0315900_10001140_pt1 | contig 42759 bp, 39 predicted proteins | sample LakEriMetagenome_FD_203521 | JGI IMG/M metagenome (GOLD analysis project Ga0315900, IMG submission 203521) | Freshwater fungal communities from buoy surface, Lake Erie, Ohio, United States - Buoy 12 MA114 | ecosystem: Environmental > Aquatic > Freshwater > Lake > Lake biofilm | place: USA: Lake... | reverse complement strand
GGGGCGGTGCTGGTGGCTGTTTTTCGCCTGCCTCCTGGAGGACGACGGGATGGCTGATCTCCGGCGAGCAGGGGCTGGGGTACGTTGCATCGATGGATCGCCTTCCGCTTCTGGAAACCACATCGTCTGGGGGGAATGCTCCGGCTGTTCGATCGTGGTGGCGGCCGTGGTGGCTGGCCTACAGGCTTTGGCTCAAGGCTGATTGTGTGGATCTGAGCGCTGCTTTCGCATACCACACGCTGCAATCATTCTTTCCTGCGCTTCTGATCGTTCTTTCTCTCGTTTCGCGTGTGTTAGGGCGGGATCGTGAGTTGGTGAGTCGTCTGTTGCAGTTGGTGTCTCTCGTGCTTCCAGAGACGGCGATGCCGATTTTTGAAGCCACCTTGCGTCGTTTCACGAACCAGGGTTTCGGTGCTGGTCTGCTCGGCCTTGTTCTGCTGTTGCTGACAGCCTGCAACATCTACCTCACCCTTCAGCGCGGTGCGGACCGTCTGTGGTGGAACCGACCCTGGGGTCTTTCGCCGCTGCCATGGCATCGGCTGGTTCGACGGTTCGTCTTGCTCCGCTTGAAAGCCATCGCCATCCTCACCTTTCTGGCACTGGTGGTTCTGCTGGATCAGTTCGTCAGCACGATCCCTCTGCTCAGTTCCAGTGTCTGGCGGCGCTGGTTGATCGAGACTCTGCCCTCCCCATGGGGCTGGTTCGGAGGAGTCTCCGTCGGTGTTGATCTTTCCGTGTCCTTCGTCCTTGGCATCGGTTCCACGCTGTTGCTGCTCTGGTTGCTTCCCTCTCGCCGGATCCCCTGGAGACCTCTGCTGCCAGCCGCTTTCCTGGTTGGGGTCTCGATCACGCTCCTGAATCTGCTTCTGGGTCGCACCCTGCTGTTGTTGGGTCTGCGCTTCCAGACCTATGGCGTCGTGGGCGGCGTTCTTGTTCTCAGCCTGTGGATCTGGCTGGTGGGGGTGATTCTCTATTACGGCCAATGCGTGTCCATCGTTCTGGCGTTGGAGCCATCGGGGGGGCGATCCGCACCGGCGACGTCCAGACGTCGAGGCCTGCGCCGGTCAGGATGGTCACCAGACCACCCCATGCGACCGTGATCAAGCCCTTGGCCCGTCTCCGACCGCAAGCCAATCCCCTGGTTCTCGCCTGCACCGCGGTCGGGGCACTCGTTCTTGCCGGGATCGCCGCCCTTACCCTCCTGCCCGTCATGGTCATGGCAGGGGTGTTGCTGGTATGGGCGGCCCTGGCGGTGGTGCTCGGCGGGGCCGGCATTGAGGCGATGGCGGCTCTGGAGCGCTGGCTGGAGACAGATCCCCGCTTTCAGCGCTGATGCAACGCTCCTTTCCCTGGCCCTGGATCCTCCTTGCCGCCGGGCTGTTGCTCCTGCCCGGTCCCGTGGGGCGACTGCTGCTGGATCTGCTCGGGGGGCTGACGCTGCTCGTGGTGCTGTTGCCCTTGCTCGCCGGCGGTGCAGCCCTGCTGGGCTGGACGCTGTTGAAACGCCGCCTGCGCGCCTGCCCCACCTGCGGTCTGGCCAGCCTCGGCACGGAAGCCTGTCCAGCCTGCGGCACCCGATTCGAGGGGACATCGGCCACCGAGCCGGGCGCCGGCGGTTGGCGTGGGGCTGGGCCGGAGGTGATCGATCCCCGCGATGTGACGATCAACGTTGAGGCTGTGGAGGTGGGCTCCGGATCAGAACAGGATCAAGCCGGATCCCCTCCTTTGAACCCGTCCTCGCCCTGAGCCGAGAGTTCCTGCAGTCGACGTTCCCGCAGAAAGAGAAAAAGGGGCGCGCCAAAGGCGAAAGCGATCGTGACACAGCTGAGCAGCACCCAGGCAAGCCCCCGCATGCCGATGCGCCGGCTTTCGGTGATCATCCAGATCGTGACGGCTGTGGCGCCGATCGCCAGATCGCGGGACAGGGATCGGGCCGCCGGGTTGGCGGCCGCCTGCTGTACGAAGCCGGCGAGATCAAAGCCACTGCCCGCGCCGGCCTGCTGCATGAATTCCAGGTTGGCCTGCCAGGGCAGCACGGCACCGGCGATCGCCAGAACCAGGTAGAGCACCTGCAGCAGCGACGACAGGCGTCGTGGCGTCGTTGTTGCCCCGGCGGGGGAGGGAGACAGGCTCATGGTGCGAAGGGTTCGGGGGCTGCGTCGGGCCGTTCCGGGTCCCATTGCATCACGTCCTGCTCCACCTGCTGCAGCACCGTCTCGCAGCGCTGGCTGTAGGCCAGGGCCTGCCTGTAGAGATCCGCCATGGCCTCGACATCCAGATCGCTGTCCTGAAGCCTGGCCAGGCAGAGCTCGAGGGCTGCCTGCGCCTGCCGGAAACTGAGGCCCGAGCTGACAGCCTCGGCATCGCTGTGCCGATCGGTGTCTGGCTCGGGTCGGGTGCCATCCGAGTCAGCCGCGGCGCCAGGGATCGACGGCCGCTCCCGCCCGGTGGCGCTGGTACGGCCGGTTGCGCGTCTGGGGCTTTGGCGGCCGCTGCTCGGCTGCTCGTCTCTCGGCTCGCCGGGGTCCTGTCGGCTGTCCGTCCGGCTGGTGGCTTCGCGGTGGTTGCTGTCCGGACTGCTGTCGTGCTGCGTCCTGCCCTCGGGGCTGGGGCTGCTGCTCTGGCGTGGGGCTCGGGGCATCCGGGGCGGGGCTGGGGGGTGTGACTGGTGGATGTGGCTGGTGGAAGATGTGGCTGATCATCTGAGCCGACTTCTGGTTCAGGGGGGCTGTCGTGTATCTGCCGGAGGCGACCGGTCGCCTCCGGGCTGCGGGCGCTCCCGGATGGCCGTGACCGTGGCCTCGACGATCCCATCCATCAGTTCCACCTGGATCGGCGCCTGCAGGCTCAGCTCCTGGGCCCGCTGGATGAGCCGTCCATCCCCATCCCGCACCAGGGCGAAACCCCGTGCCAGCACATGGGCCGGCGAGAGGGCCACCAGCAGCCGCTGTTGCTGCTTCAGCCACTCCGCCTGCCGCTGCAGCAGCCGTCGGGGGTGCCACAGCTGCAGTTGCCGCCTTCGGTCGTCCAGGGTCCGACGTTCCGCCTCCAGGCGCAGCTGCAGGCGTTGCAGCAGATGGCGACGGGTCTGGCGCACCGCGCTCAGCGCTGCCTGTCGGTCGGGAAGCAGGGCCACGAGGGCGGCTGTTGGCGTGGCGGCCCGGTAGTCGGCGACCAGATCGGCAATCGTGGTGTCGTCTTCGTGGCCGAGCCCGCAGACCACCGGCACCGGGCAGCTCGCCAGGCTGCGCGCCAGCCGTTCACCATCGAACACCGCCAGATCCTCCCGGCTGCCCCCGCCCCGGGCCAGCACCACCGCTTCGATTCCCAGCTGGGAGGCGCGACGGCTGATGCCCTCCAGGGCCCGCACGATCCGCTCCTCCACAGCCCCCTGCACCGGAACGGGCACGACCAGCAGCGCCGTTGCCGGCCAGCGTTCCCGTGCGGTGCGCAGCATGTCCGCCAGGGCGGAACTCGGCACGGATGTCAGCAGCGCCAGCCGGGCCGGCGACGCCGGCAGAGGGCGCTTGCGTTCGGGGGCGAACAGCCCCTCGGGCTCGAGCAGGGCCCGGACACGCTCGAATTGCCGCAGCACCGCGCTCAGGCTGGGGCGGATGTCCAGGATCTGGACGCTGAGGGTCGCGCGGGCCACCCAGACGTTGAGCTTGCCGACCACGACGACTCCGTCCCCCTCCTCGGGGACAAAGCCCAACCGTTGCAGCTGCGACGCCCACACCACGGCCTGGATTGAGGCCTCGCCATCGGTGAGGGTGAGCCAGAGATGCCCCTTCTTCAGCTGGGGGCGGCTCACCGTGGCTTCGACCAGGAAGCGCGGGGCAAACCCCCGCTCCAGCAGGTTGGCGATCGCCCCGTTCAGTTCGGCGACACTGAAGCGGGGAAGCCCACCACCAGGTTCGGCGGAGGAGAAAGCGAAGGCCACGGTCAGGGTCGTCGGGAGGGCTGGGGCTCCATGGCGTGGCCGGGGGCCGAGGGAAGACGCGGACGTTTGGGGACGTTCAGCCTACGGGGGCAGACCACGCGGCCCCGGGCCTGATTGGCTGTGGGCGTCGGCGGGACCGGAGAGACCCCGCCCGCAGGCGGCGGCCGTGCTATTCCGTGAGCCCCGCTGGAGTGAACCGCGATGCAGTCCACCCCTGAGCGCCGCGCAGCTCTGGAGGCCCAGATCCAGACGCGCCTGCCCCAGAGCCCCGAACTGGTGCTGGTGACGGATCTGGATGGCACCCTGCTCGGCGGTACCAAGGCCTGGCGGCGTCGCTTTTACGCCTGGTTGCTGGCCCGGCGTGAGCAGGTGCTGCACGTGTTCTGCACCGGCCGCGATCTACGGTCCGTCGCCCGGTTGCTGGAGGAGGAGGACAGCCTCGGCCTGCACCCGCCCCATCTGGTGATCGGTGATGTGGGTTGTTCGGTGGCCTGCGGCGCCAGCCTTGAGCTCGTTCCCCTGGCCGTCGATCCGATCGAGGCCGCCTGGCGGGGGCGCCCGGAGCGTCTGCTGCCCCTGCTGGAGGGCATGCCCGGCCTCTCGCCGCAGCCGGTCACGGCCGACCGTCGCCTGGCCTATTTCATCGATCCCGAGGCGCTCGACACCAGCCGCTTGGCGGCGATCGAGGCCCACGGTGTCGACTGCCTGGTGTCGGACAACAAATACCTGGATGTGCTCCCCGCCGGGGTGAACAAGGGCTCCACCCTGTTGGCCCTGCTGGAGTGGCTTGAGGTCGATCCGCAGCAGGTGGTGACGGCTGGCGACACCCTCAACGATCTGGCGATGTTCGAGACCGGGCTGCCGGGGGTGATGGTTGGCAACGCCGAACCGGACCTGGTGGCCGCCCTGCCGCGGTTGCCGCAGGTGTACCGGGCCCGGGGCGAGGGATGCGAGGGCATCGTCGAGGGGCTGCGGCACTTCGGCTACGGGGCGCTGCTCGGCGATCTGGCTTGCTGAGGTCTGGCTGCGGCAATCCAGGTGATGGCCGACCGTTCCAGACGGCACAGCCTCTGGACGCCACAGCCTCTGTCTGATCGGCACAGCTTCTGGGATCTGCCGCCCCCTCTGGATGTCCAACCCAAGGGGAGCGGCGGTCCGGGTTGACGGGAGCTCAGGACGGGGCGCGGCCGCCGGCTGCCCGCGCCTGCCCCGCCTTGGTGAGGGACGTGGCCACCGCGGTGCGGGGATCGTCGGGCCAGGGGTGGCGGGGGTAGCGGCCCCGCAGCTCCCGGCGAACCTGCGGGTAGCCGCTGCTCCAGAAACCCTCCAGGTCACGGGTGATCGCCGCCGGCCGGCCGGCCGGGGTGAGCAGGTGCACCGACAGCGGCACCTGCCCCTCCAGCAGCGGTGGCAGGGATGTGCAGCCGAACAGCTCCTGCAGTTTCACGGCCAGCACACCCTCCTCCTCGCCGTAGTCGATCCGGGCCCGCCGACCGGAGGGAATCGGCAGCTCCTCCGGCAGCCAGAGATCCAGCTGGCGCCGTTCTTCCCAGCCCAGTTCGCCCCAGAGGGCCTCGACCAGATCGAGCCGCTGCAGGTCCTGGCGGCTCTGCAGACCATCGAGACGGTTCCCAAGCCAGCCGTCGGGATCGGCGGTCAGGCTGTCCAGCGAGCGATCCGGCCAGGGTGCGCCCCGGTGCCGGTGCACCAGGCTGAGCCGCTGCTGGAGCTGGCGGCTGCGGGGCGTCCAGGGCAGGGCCTCGAGCCCCATGCGCCGCAGTCCCTCCCCCAGGGCGCGCCGTACCTGCACCGGGTCGGCCTCCGGCCAGGGGCTCCGCTCGAGGATCAGCGCCCCAAGCCGCAACTGACGCTCGCAGCGCACCCGCTCCTTCCCGGCATCCCAGCTGGCGATGCACTCGATCCGGCCGTCGACCGCTGCCAGCTCCTCGCGCACTTCCTCGGGCAGGGGGGTTGCCAGCAGGATGCGGGCATCCGCTCCCTCTCCATCGACCGTGGCGACGGCAAGGGCTGCGGCCGTGCGCAGCGGGTCGCTGGGGTGGAGGCGGGCTCCACGTCCATTGCGCAGCAGGAAGCGGCCATCCCCCTGGCCGCGGCAGAGGGCGATCCGCTCGGGATAGGCCCAGGTGAGCAGCCGGGCGGCGATTGCCTCTTGGCTGTCCCCGGTCGGGGGAGGCGGGCCTGCACCTCGGCCTGCGGTTGCACCTGCCTCCGCGGGGGGGGCTTGCCTCGTGCCCGCGCGCCGTGGCGGTGTCAGCGGGGCGTGGGCTGGGGCGGCCTGGGCGCCGGCCACCTGGCGCCACCAATGCTTCTGAAGCGTCCGCAGGGGTCTGCGGCGCTGCTCGTCCTGGCGATCCGTCGCCTCCAGCCAGTCCACCCTGGCCAGCAGCTCGGCGCCCACTTCCCGGGGATCGAGCGGATCCCGCTCGCTCAGCAGCACCGCCAGGGCGGTGGCCATCGGCAGCCAGCCCCGGGGGGCTGCCTGCAGCAGCATGTGGGCGAGGCGCGGGTGCAGGCCGAGGGCCGCCAGGGCCCGCCCATGGGCCGTGACCGTGCCATCGGTGGCGACAGCGCCGAGGCTGTGCAGCAGGGTGAGAGCCTCCGCCAGGGGAGCCGCGGGGGGTGGGGTGATCCAGTCCAGAGCCTCCCCCGTGGGGGTGCCCCAGGTCGCCAGCTGCAGGGCCATCGGCACCGGATCCGCCTCCAGCAGCTCCGGCGGGTCGAAGGCCGGCCGCCGCCGGGCTTCGGCCGGCGACCAGAGCCGCACGCAGCGCCCCGGCCCCAGGCGGCCAGCCCGGCCTCGGCGCTGCTCGGCGCTGGCCAGGCTGGCCGGCTCCGTGACCAGGCCATCCATGCCGGTTCCAGGATCGAAGCGGCTCCGGCGCGCCAGGCCGCTGTCCAGCACCAGCTCCACCCCCTCGATCGTCAGGGAGCTTTCGGCGATCGACGTGGCCAGCACGATCCGCCCCACGGGCCCCTCGGAAGGCGCGATCGCCCGTGCCTGCTCGCCCAGGGCCAGGCTGCCGTGCAGGGGGCACAGGGGCACCGCATCGGCCCAGCCGCAGGCGGCGATCGCCCGCTGGCAGGTCTGGATTTCACGCTGTCCCGGCAGGAACACCAGGGCGCCGCTGGCGGGGGGGCCGGCCGGCGTCAGCCAGTGGCTCTCCAGGGCTCGGACCACCTGCCGCTCCAGGGGCTCATCGGGGCGCGGCGGCTGGTGGGTGACGCCCACCGGATGGCTGCGCCCCTCGCTCGTGATCACCACCCCGCCGACGAGGCCGGCGGCCAGCGGCTCAAGATCAAGGGTGGCGGACATCACCAGGATGCGCAGATCCGGCCGTAGCAGGTCGCGGGCCTGCCGCACCAGGGCGAGGGCAAGATCGGCCTCGGCTCCGCGCTCGTGGAATTCGTCGAAGATGACGCAGGCCACCCCTTCGAGGGCGGGGTCGGACTGAAGACGCCGCAGGAAGAGTCCCCCCGTGACCACCTCCACCCGGGTCGCGGCGGAGGTGCGGCTTTCGAGTCGCACGCTGTAGCCCACCCGCTGCCCGACGGGCTCCGCCAGGCCATGGGCCAGGCGCTGCGCCGCGCCGCGAGCCGCCAGACGCCGGGGCTCCAGCATCAGGATCGTGCCGGCGTCGGCGCAGCTCTCCAGCAGGGTCAGGGGAACGCGGCTGGTCTTGCCGGCGCCCGGCGGGGCCTGCAGCAGCACGGTCGCTCCCGGAGCGAGGGCGGCGGCGATGGCCTCGAGGTGCGCGTCGATCGGCAGGGGCGGGCGGGTCAACGGCCCCCGGCCTCAGCGGACGTGGCGGATGCCATCGACCGGGTGGTAGTCCTCACCGGTGGTTTCCTCGTAGACGATGGCCGGAAGGCCGGTCTCGAACATCGTCTGCAGCGCTTCCTTGAGGTAGGGGTTCCAGCCGCCGGTGCTCACCTTGCCGTGGCGGACGGTCCAGTCCCAGGTGCCCTGCAGATCCCTCGGGATGCGGCCTTCCCGGTCGCGGCGAGCCACCAGGTCCTGGGACTCGACGATGCCCACCAGGATCGGATCCTTGCCATACGCCGGCGTGATGCTGAGCTCAAGGCGAATGGGGTCTTCCTTGACCAGCTTCAGGCGGAAGCGGGGAGGGAGCTTCAGACCGCGAAGCACAGCCGCCACGATTCGGGTTCTCTGGTCCGCCATCAGGTTCAGCCGGAAAGGGCATCGACATCGGTGAGCCTATTCAGCGGCCCTACCCCCCCTCACGGCAGGGAATCCGCCCTGCCTGCGGTGCCGCCCGGCTGCCGGATGGTTGTCTCAGGGGCTGTCGTCGTCCTGCGGGGCCGGGTCGTTGTCACCGCTGAAGCGCACGGTGAGCAACTCCTCCGCCGTCAGCCGCCCTTCGGCGTCCAGGAGTTCGGGATGGATGGTCAGGCGGCCGGTGCGGTCGCTGGCGGGGGCCGCCGTTCCGGCGACCTCCTCGGTGCGGTTGCCCCCCATGGCCCGGAAGCCGCGGGCCATCGTCCGGAAGGCTTGCCAGAGCAGCAGCAGAAAGCAGATCCCGTAGAGGAAGGGGAACAGATCGGATAGAAAGGACGGCACGTCGCGATCCCGGCGTCGGGGGAGGGGGGACCGAGCGCCTCAGTGCATCATCGCCGGTTCGTGCTGGAGCCTGCGGCGGAGAGCATCCAGGCCCAAAGGGTGGTGCAGGCCGCACCGAAGGCAAGAAAAGCCAGAAGCAGACGACTGGTGTCCATGACTTGCAACGTTTCTTTACTCACTGTAGGCCTCTGCCGGTCCGGTCGGGCGGTTTGCCCACCCTTCCTGCCCTCGATCGAGGTGATTACGGTTTCTGGCGTCGTCCTGTGCGTCGCGCAATGCTGTCCCACCGCCCTCTCCCCCGGGGAATGGCCGGATCGGCGGCCGCCGGCCTGGTCGCGGCCCTTGGCCTGACCACCGGCCTGGCGCTCCCACCCACCCAGGCCGCCTCGGGGGCCGGCGCTGCCGCCCTCAGCCGAGCCTCCTTCGTAGCCGCCGCCGTGCGCCGGGCCGGACCGGCAGTGGTGACGATCGACACTGAACGCACGGTGGCCGTGCCGGGTGGCCGGGGAGCCGGTGGCCTGCTGGCCGATCCGTTGTTCCGTCAGTTCTTCGGCCTGCCTCCGGCAGGACCCACGCAGCGAACCGAGCGCGGCCAGGGCAGCGGCTTCATTTTCCAGGCCGATGGCCTGATCCTCACCAACGCCCACGTCGTCGAACGCTCGGATCGCGTCACCGTCGGACTGCAGAACGGGCAGCGGGTGGAGGGCCGGGTCGTCGGCCTGGACCCGCTCACGGACCTGGCGGTGGTGCGGCTGGTGGGCGGTGGCCCATGGCCGGTGGCCTCCCTGGGCAATTCCGATTCGCTGCAGGTGGGTGACTGGGCGATTGCCGTCGGCAATCCCTTCGGGCTCGACAACACGGTGACCCTGGGCATCGTCAGCAGCCTCAACCGCAATGCCAGCAAGCTCGGGATCACCGACAAGCGTCTGGATCTGATCCAGACCGACGCGGCGATCAACCCGGGCAATTCGGGCGGGCCCCTGCTCAATGCCGATGGCGAGGTGGTGGGGATCAACACGCTGGTGCGCAGCGGCCCCGGCGCCGGACTGGGCTTCGCGATTCCGATCAATCGGGCCCGGGGCATCGCCTCCCAGCTGCTCAGCAGTGGTCGGGTCAGCCACCCGATGATCGGGGTCGGTCTGGATCAGGTCAGGACGGCCCAGGGGCGGACCGGGGTCGTTGTCGCTGCCGTGCAGCCCGGTGGTCCGGCCGCCCGGGCGGGGTTGCGGCAGGGGGATCTGATCGTGGCGGTCGGCGGTCGTCCGGTCGGGGCTCCAGCCGATGTGGTGGCGGCGGTCGAAGGCTCCGCCATCGGGCGGCCTCTCCCGGTGACGGTGGATCGGGGCGGGGCGCGCCAGGAGGTGCTGGTGATCCCCGCCGAACTGCAACGGCTCCTGTCGCGGTGATCGCTGCCCCAGAGGGCTGAGCAAGCCAGGGCCGGCGGCGGTTCGGGAGCTGCCTACTCTGAGCCGGGGTCAGGGCCCGACGGCAACGGCTGCACCGGACGCTGCTGATGCGATGCATGCCCCCCCATCTGCGGGTGACGCGCCGTTCATGGGGGGCGCCCCAGGGGCAGCGCGTCAACGGTCCGGCCGACCGTTGGTGAGCCAGCCGGCGGCGCGCGCCGGCTCAGAGAACATCCGTCGGGCCAGGGAGAGAGTCCTGCCGCAGGGCTTCGAGGGAGGCCGGATCCAGCGCCAGGGCCGTGGCCACCGGGGTGGGGGCCCCGAGTTGCTGGCGCATCACCCATTGGGTGGCCGCCTTCTGGCTGTGCCAGGCCTGCAGCAGCTGTTTGGCCAGGCCCCGCAGGGCCTGGGGATCAGCGGTCGCGTCGATGGCCCGGCTCATGCGCTCGAGTTCGAACTGCTGGCCGATGCTGAGGGCAAGGGGTTCAGACATGGCTGGAACCGGTTGAATTCGGTCCGCCAGACCCTACGAACTGTTGCAGGTTGACCCGTAGCCGTTGCGACCGCTGGACGCGCTATGTCAGGGAAAGGGGTTCCAGATCCCCTCGAGCGGACTCAGCCCTGCTCGCGCAGGACCTCCACACAGCGGGTCACACACTCCCCGTCCTCCAGGGAGCAGGTGGTGATGCATTCGAAGTACGACTCCACCGCGTCCCAGCTCTGCTCGGGGGCGGATTCGCCGATCAGGGATGTCATCGGAGAACCCAGCGGGTTCCAGCCGCCGAAGGAGGCATGCGCGCTGCTCATGGTGGTACTCCGGTGTGGGTCCTGTCAGCCTATGCACACAGGGACAGTTGCACTACTGAAATGAGTGCCCTTGCCTATCGGGGCGTGAAGTTGTATGAACCGACCCCTTCTGGCGCTCACGATGCGGCGCTGGTCCGGCCGCGGCGGGCGTCGCGCCTGGCCGTCTCCCGGGCCTGTTGCCGGGCCCGGTTCTGCTGCCGCCGCTCGGCGGTGCGCCGCTCCTCGTCGGCCTGGCGCCGCTGTTCGGCCTCCTCGCGCTTGCGCTCGAGGTAGTAGTTGTAATCGCCGCGGTAGAGCACCAGTTCGCCATCGCGCAGCTCGACGATGCGGTTGGCCACGCGGCTGATGAAGTAGCGGTCGTGGGAGACCAGCAGGGCCGCTCCCTCGTAGGCCTGCAGGGCATCCTCAAGCATCTGTTTGGCGGGGATGTCGAGGTGGTTGGTCGGTTCGTCCAGCACCAGCAGGTTGCATGGCGTGAGCAGCATCAGCGCCAGGGCCAGCCGTGCCTTTTCGCCACCGCTGAGCTTCCCGGCCTCCTTGAACACCGATTCGTTGCTGAAGCAGAAGCTGCCCAGCAGCGAGCGCACCTGGGTCTGGGTCCAGTCCGGCACCGCTTCGAACACCGTGTCGATCACCGTTTTCGACAGGTCGAGGGCTTCGGCCTGGTTCTGCTCGAAGTAGCCGGCGATCACGTTGTGATCCCCCAGGGTGGCCACGCCCTCGTCGGGCTGCTCCCGGCCCATCACCAGGCGCAGCAGGGTGGATTTGCCGGCGCCGTTCGGTCCGACGAAGGCGATGCGATCGCCACGCTCGATCTCCAGCGAGGCATCCAGGAAGAGGATCCGATCGCCGTAGCTGTGGGTGAGGTTCTCGATGCGCGCCACCAGGCGCCCGGAGCGGGGGGCCGGCGGAAACTGGAAGCGCGGCCCGGAGACACTCTCGACGGGGGCCTCGATCCGCTCCACTTTCTCCAGCAGTTTCTCGCGGCTCTTGGCCTGGGTGGAGCGGGTGGCGCTGGCCCGGAAGCGGTCGATGTAGGCCTGCTGGGTGCTCAGTTCTTTCTGCTGGCGCTCGAAGGCCGCCTGGCTGGCTTCGCGGTCGAGGGCCTTCTGCTCGAGATGGTCGCTGTAGTTGCCCAGGTAGGTGCGCGAGACGCCCCGCTCGGTCTCCACGATCTGGGTGCAGACCCGATCGAGGAAGGTGCGGTCGTGGCTGATCACCACCAGGGCGGCGCTCTGTTCGCTCAGATAGCCCTCCAGCCACTGGATCGTCTCCACATCCAGGTGGTTGGTCGGCTCATCGAGCAGCAGCACATCGGGCTCCTGCAGCAGGATCTTGCCCAGCGCCAGCCGCATCTGCCAGCCACCGGAGTAGTCCCCCACCGGGTTGTCGGCCTCCGCGAGGCTGAAGCCGATCGTGGGCAGCAGCCGATCGATGCGGGCATCCAGCTCATAGCCGTGCAGGGCCTCGAATCGGCTCTGCAGCTGCCCCAGTTCCTCGATCAGGGCGTTGAGGTGGTCGGGATCGCTGGCGGCCCGCTCCCCTCCCATCGCCTCCTCGACGCCCCGCTGGCGTTCGAGCACCTCGGCGGCTTCACCGAAGGCCTGGAACAGCTCCTGGCGCACGGTGCGGGCCGGATCGACATCGAATTCCTGGCGCAGATAGGCGATGCGCGGATCCCCCTGGCGCACCACCTGGCCGCTGCTCGCCTCCTCCAGGCCGGCGAGGATCCGCAGCTGGGTGGATTTGCCGGCGCCGTTCACCCCGACCAGTCCGATCCGGTCGCCCGTCTTGATCTCCCAGGTGACGTCGCGCAGGACCTCGCCGGTGGGATAGATCTTGCCGATGCGTTCCAGGCGCAGCACGGGGGTCCAGGGCGCGGTTGATCCCCGCATCATCCATCGGCGAGCTGAAGGGCAGACTTGGGGAGCCGTCCGGCCCTGGGCCGATGATCAAGCGACTCGAGCAGGTCGCCGCCCTGGTCGTGGCGGCCGGGCTGGCGATCGTCAGCTACTGGCTGTTCTTCAGCTGGGCTCAGGGAGGAGCCGGCGGTGAGGGGCGCGATGGGCGCCGGCCGGAGGCTCGATCGTTGCTGGATCACCCGGGTCTGGGTCCTGGTCCTGGTCCTGGTGCGGGTCCGGACCTGAGGGAGCCCAGCCGGCCGGCGACCGTCAGCTGGAGCCCGGATGCCCCTGAGGGCCGATCCTGGTCCTGAGCAGGGCTGTTTCGAAGAGGGCTGTCCTGACCCGGGCCGTCCAGAACAAGCCGATCCGACCAGACCGACCCCAACAGGCCCACATCAACAGGTCTGGAACAGGACTGGCCTGGACAGGGGCGTTCTCGGGAGAGCTGTCCCGAGGAGGTCTCGGCTTCTGAACAGGGGGGCGCCGGCTGGGGAGTTCCAGGAGGGACATGCCGTTCAGGGGGCTGTCGGCTGGGGCCGGAGGCTGAGCGCCGGAGCGAGCCGGCGCGCGATGCCCTGAACCCGGCCCTGGGCCTCAGAGGCCGCCTCGCGCCTTGAGCAGCCACTGCTTGGTGGCCCCATCGTCCAGGGAGGCCAGGTGCTCGCGCACCTCCTCGCGGGTGACCGCCAGCCCCTCGGCGTCGCCGAGCGCCACGATGCGGTCCAGGGCGCCGCCGGGATCCTGAAGGGCCTGGCGGAACAGGGACTGGGTGAGGTCGTGGTCGGCGCTGATGCGCGCGTAGAGGGTGGCGGCGTTGGAGGTGCTCATGGCCTCGGCGCTGACGGCGTGTGTCCCGAAGTTATGTCGACCCGGGCCCGGCGTCAGGGGCCGGGTTCAGGCGGCGTGCGCCTGCTGGTCGTCATCGGTGCCGCTGGCGGAGGCGTCCTCCATGCTGCGGGCATCGAGGCAAAGCACCTTGCGGAGCTGGGCGTAGTTGGCGGCCAGGGACTGGCGCCCCTCCTGCTGGGCGCCGAACTCGGCGCGCTGGAGCACGTGATGGAGGTGGGTCAGCAGATAGGTGCTGATCACCGCCGAAACGAGCACGTCACTGCGCTCGGCGGTGCGGCGGCGCTTCGGTGCGCGGGTCCGGGGGGTGCCCTGGGTGGCGCGGGGGGTGGAGGTTCGGGCCATGGCGGTCGGAGCGTTCGGGTGGCCGTCGGGTCCGGCCTGCGGCAGCAGCCGGCTGGGTTCCACAAGCATAGTGCTGGATACTATCCAAGACAGCCTCAGTACACTGTCTCCTATCCCGCAGGCTCCGAGGGGCTCCGCCGGGCCAGTCCCGGTCGGCTGCCGCCCCTCCCTTTGGGGGCCTGTGCCGGGTGCCCCACCCCCTGCCTTCCCTCTCTCCTCTCGGCGCCCTTCGCCTTCCCGCCCACTCCCCCGTCCTGCCTCTGCAGCTGCCGGCATCTCCGGCTCGACCCCGTCCAGCATTCCTCCTTCCCCTCTTCAGCCCCTCCTCCTCTGCGAGGGTTCTCCTCTCCCCGTGGCCACCCGTCAGACCTCCTCCAGCGGACGCCCGAAGTCGCCCCGGATCCAGGTGGTGCTTCCGGAGGATCTCTGCCGTCGTCTGACGGCTCTGGCCGACGCCGACTCGCGCACCGTCAGCAACATGGCCAAGGTGCTGATCCAACAGGGGGTGGAGCGCCTGGAGCGCCAGCAGGGTGCGGGTGCGGCAGCTGAGCCGGCCCCCGCGTCGCCGGCATCCCCAGCGAGTGCCCCTACGCCCGCCGCGGCCCCCTCTGTTGTCTTCCCCCCGGTCGTCGCCTCCGCTTCGCCCCCACCGGCACCCCTGTCCCCGGCGCCTCCCCTCGGCACCGAACAGTTCCGCGCCGAGCTGGAGCGCCAGGGGCAGGGCCGGGCCCAGCGTCTGCGTGGCGCTCCCAGGCGGGTGCGGCTGCAGCGCCCCCCGGCCTGAGTTCCGCGCCCCCGGGGCGTGCGCAACATCCGGGACTCTGCCGCTTCTGGAACGATCGCTCCGGGCTGGTCGATCGTTCCAACCTGGGCAGGGCCTCGCCACCCCCCTCAGCTGGGCGGAGCTGCAGCGTTGCCATGCTCTGATGCCGGACCTGCGTCGCTTGCGGGTCGAGCCGGGATCGGCCGGCCCTGGCGCCCCTCAGCGGCCGCGCCGGATCCCGCCGGGGGGATCGGCCCGGACCCCCAGCACCGCGGCCCGGCGCGCGCCGGTCACGGCGGGCAGGGAACCGGGATGACCCTGTGGATGCCACCAGGCCAGCAGGGCGAAGGCCAGGGCTTCCCGCTGGTCGTCGGCGATGCCCAGCTCGGCCAGGGGGCGCACGGCGGTGCCCCGGCAGCGCCGCCGCAGCTGGTCGATCAGCAGGCCGTTGCGGGCGCCACCGCCGGCCACCAGCAGCTCCAGGGGGCGGGTCCCCCGCTCCAGATCCTGCGCCACGGCCGCGGCGCTGAAGGCCGTCAGGGTGGCCAGGGCATCCGCCGGATCGGGCTCGCCGCCCGGTTGTCCCTGGCCGAGCTCCGCCAGGCGCCGCTGCAGATCCTGGCGGCCGAACAGTTCCCGGCCGGTGGATTTGGGTGGGGGCTGGCGCAGATAGGGCTCCTGCAGCCAGGCCTGGAGACGCTCCTCGTCGATCCGGCCGCGCCGGGCCCAGGCGCCGCCCGCGTCGAAGCGCTGCTCGCCGCCGCTGAACCGCTGCACGGCCAGATCAAGCAGGGTGTTGGCCGGACCGCAGTCCCAGCCCAGGACCGGTGCCCCCGCCTCCGGGCCCTCGCGGGGGGGCAGGAGGGTCAGATTGGCGATCCCCCCCAGGTTGAGCAGGGCCCGCCAGCCACCGATGCCACCGAGCAGGGCCGCGTCGGCGGCCGGCACTAGCGGCGCCCCCTGGCCGCCGAGGGCGAGATCGGCGCTGCGGAAGTCGTGGATCACGGGCCGCTCCAGCAGCTCCGCCAGCAGGGTGCCAAGCAGCAGCTGCCAGCTCAGGCCGCGGCGGCCCACGTCCGGGGGCCGGTGCCAGACCGTCTGACCGTGGCAGCCCACCAGCTCGGCCTGGCCCTGGGGATCGGCGGCCCGGGCTGCCGCCGCCTGGACTTCGGTGAGGGCTTCGGCCAGATCCAGCACCCCGGCAGCGCTCAGGGGTTCCCCCTGGCCCAGGGCCACCAGTCGCCGCTGCAGGTCGGCGGCGTAGGGGGTGGCGGCATGGCTGAGGATCCGCCAGCGGGGCCGCTCCGGAGCGCCATCGAAGCTGGCCAGCACCGCGTCGACGCCGTCGGCGCTGGTGCCGCTCATCAGCCCGAGAACCCGCATCGGTCAGCGGGAGGGCAGTTTTTCCAGGTGCTCGCTGCTGCCCATCACCACCAGCAGTTCGTCGCTGTTCAGCACATGCGAGGCCGGTGGATTGACCGTGAGCCTGTTCTCGGGTCCGGCGGCCAGAACGCTGACGTTGTAGTTCTTGCGCAGGTTCAGTTCGCGCAGGGTCTGGCCGACGAAGCTGGCCGGCACCTTGATCTCCTCGATGCTGTTCCTGTCATCGAGGCGCAGACGCTCCAGCAGGTTGGGGCGCACCAGCTCCTGGCCGAGCCGGGCCCCCTGCATCTTCGAGGGGAACACCACCCGATCGGCGCCGACCCGGCGCAGCATTTTCTCGTGCAGGTCGCTGGTGGCCCGCGAGATCACCTGCTTCACCCGGCTGTCGCGGCCGTCCTTGACGATCAACGTGGCGGTGATGCTGGCCTCGATCGGTTCGCTGATCGCCACCACCACCGTGTCCACATCGAGCACCCCCGCTGCCCGCAGCGCCTCCTCGTCGGTGCAGTCGACGATGCGGGCCTCGATCGCGGGATCGAGCTGACGCAGCTCCTCGATCGCCCGGGAATTCATGTCGATGGCCAGCACCTCGGCCCCGGCCCGCAGCAGTTCGCGACAGACGGAGCTGCCGAATCGCCCCACCCCGATCACCGCGTAGCTGCCGGAGCTCGGGGACTCATCCCCCTGCCATTGCCACCACATCGCTCGGCTCATCGTTGTCGTCGGGAAGGGGACAGGGGGAGGGGGGACGGACTAGATGTCCGGGTCAGGGGTCAGAGGTACACATCCTCTCGGGGGTACCGGACCCGATTCTGGGGGCGGTTGCCGTAGAGGGCGGACAGAAGCAGCAGCACTCCGAGCCGGCCGACGAACATACCCACGATCAGGACCAGCTGGCCCCAGCGGTTGAGGTTGGCCGTGACGCCGACGTCGAGGCCCACGGTGCAGAAGGCCGACATGGCGGTGAACAGCTTCTCAAGGAAGCTGTAGGCGCCCGCCACGGTCTCCTCACCGCCGGCGGTGGGGCCGAGCCCCAGCAGCAGGGTCATCAGCAGCACGAACAGGCCCGAGGCCAGGGTGACGCCGACCGCCTTGAGCACCAGTTCGCCCGGGATCTGGCGGCGGCGGATGATCACCTCCTGACGCCCTTCAAGGGTCGATCGGGTGGAACCCATCAGCACCGCGAAGGTGGTGGTCTTGATGCCGCCGCCGGTGCCTCCCGGGCTGGCGCCGATGAACATCAGTCCGATCATCAGCAGCAGGCCGGCGTCGGAGAGGGTCTCCAGGGAGAGCGGCACGGTGTTGAAGCCGGCCGTGCGGGTGGTGACCGACTGAAACAGGGTGACCTGCAGTCGCTCCCAGAGGCTGAGGCTCGCCATCACCCCATCGGGGGCGAAGGTCTCGGTGAACAGCAGGCCGAGGGCGCCGATCACGATCAGCAGCAGCGTGCTGCGCAGCACCAGGCGGGTGTGCAGGCTGAGTCGCCGCAAGCGTTGAAGCTGGAAGCGTTTGGTCCACAGGTCGTTGGTGACCCTCCAGCCGATGCCACCGATCACGATCAGGCTGGCGATCACGCCGTTGACCACGGGGTTGGCCCGGTACTGGACCAGGTTGTCGGCCCAGAGGCCGAACCCGGCATTGTTGTAAGCGCTGATGCAATGGAAGGCGGCCGCCCAGAGCCGTTCGCCGTGGGATTCGATGTCGGTAAATCCGAAGCAGTACAGGATCAGGGTGCCGATCCCCATCACGCAGCTGGCGGTGATCAGGATCGAATGGAAGGTGGGGCCGATGCCTCCCACCCCGAACTCATCGAGGGCGCGTCCCTTGTCGAGGCGCTGGCGCAGGCCTGAGCGCCCCTGCACGAAGCCCTGCAGGAAGGTGGTGATCGCCATCAGGCCCAGTCCGCCCACCATGATCAGGCCGGCCAGGATGAGCTGCCCGAAGGGGGTCAGATCCTTGCCGACGTCAACAATCGAGAGGCCGGTCACGGTGATCGCGGAGGTCACCGTGAACAGCGCTTCCCAGAGGCCGACGTCGTCGGTGGAGCAGAGGGGACTGGCGAGCACGAAGGTGCCCGCCGCGATCACCAGAATCCCCGTGACGATGGTGAATTGCGGCACCGTCAACCGGTGCCGCCAGTGGGTCCGCTGACTCAACGGAGGGGGATCACTTGTTGGGTTGGGGGGTCATGCGCAGGTAGGGCCGGATCTCGGTGACGCCCTTGGGGAACTTGCTGCGGGCCTCGTCGGTGGGGATCGAGGGCACCACCACGCAGTCCTGGCCGTCCTTCCAGTTGACCGGAGTGGCGACCGAGTGGTTGTCGGTGAGCTGAAGGGAATCGATCACCCGCAGGATTTCATCGAAGTTGCGGCCGGTGCTGGCGGGGTAGGTGATCTGGAGGCGCAGCTTCTTGTTGGGGTCGATGATGAAGACCGAGCGGACCGTGAGGTTGTTGAGCGAATTGGGATGGATCATCCCGTAGAGATCGCTCACCTTCTTGTCGGCGTCGGCCAGGATCGGGTAATCGACCGTGGTGTTCTGGGTCTCGTTGATGTCTGAGATCCAGCCCTTGTGGCTTTCAGCGGAATCGACGCTGAGGGCGATGGTCTTGACGTTGCGCTTGTCCCACTCGGACCGGAGCCGGGCCACTTCGCCCAGTTCGGTGGTGCAGACCGGGGTGTAGTCGGCGGGGTGGGAGAACAGCACGACCCAGCTGCCTTCAGCGAAGTCGTAGAGGTTGATCGGGCCCAGCTGGGAGTCCTGGGTGAAGTCGGGAACGGTGTCGCCGAGTTGCAGGGCCATGAACGGGTCTGTCGGACAGGATCAAGCACATGATGTTGGCATAGCTGGGCCCGGGGGCGGCGGCGGCCAGCTGCGCAGGGTGTGGCGGAGGTTCTGCAGGCCCAGATCCGCCGTGGCTGAGACGAACAGCATCTGCGGCTCCAGGGCCCGGGCGCGCTCGAGTTCCGTGGCGGGGCAGCGGTCGATCTGGTTGCCGATCACCAGGCAGGGCCGATGGGTCTCGAGGCTGGTCAGGATTTCGCGCACCGCCGCCAGCTGTTCCGGCCAGGCCGGATCCGCCAGATCCACCACCAGCAGCAGCCCGTCGGCATCCAGGGCCTCCTCCAGGGTCGAGCGGAAGGCCTCGATCAGCTGGGGGGGCAGGGCACGGATGAAGCCCACCGTGTCGGTCACCAGCAGGGAGCGCAGTGGGCCTCCGCCCGGATCGGCCAGATCGACCCGGCGGGTGGTCGGATCGAGGGTGGCGAACAGCTTGTTTTCGGCCAGGACGCCGCGGCCTTCGGCGCTGCGAGCCAGGGCATTGAGCAGGGAGCTCTTGCCGGCGTTGGTGTACCCCACCAGCGCCAGCCGGGTGATCTGCCTCCGCCCCTGGCGCAGCCGCGCCCGATGCTCCCCCAGCCGGCGCACCTCGCGCTGCAGCCGTTCGATCCGGCGGGCGATGGCGCGGCGGTCTTTCTCCAGCTGGGTTTCCCCCGGCCCGCGGGTGCCGATGCCACCCCCCTGGCGCGAGAGGCTGCGGCCGCGGCCGCTGAGCCGGGGCAGCCGGTAGCGCAGCTGGGCGAGTTCCACCTGCAGGCGCCCGGCGGCGCTGGCGGCCCTCTGGGCAAAGATGTCGAGGATCAGCTCGCTGCGGTCGCTGACCGGCAGATCCAGCAGCCGCTCCAGGTTGCGTCCCTGCACCGGCGTCAGCTCCCGGTCGGTGACGACCAGCGAGGCCCCGAGCCGGCGGGCTTCGAGGGCCGCCTCCCGCAGCTTTCCCTCGCCCCAGAGCGTCTGTGGCGCCGCGTCGCTGCGCCGTTGCTCGATCACCCCCACCGGCCGGCCTCCGGCACTGCGCACCAACCCCTCCAGCTCGGCCAGGCGCTCCTGATCGCGACGCCCGTCGCCGGTGCCCAGGGTCAGCAGCAGCACCCGCTCCGCGCCGGGGTCGCGGGCCGCCGGCGGGGGCGGAACGTCAGCCTCGGTGGCGGCGATCGCTGTGGCCCCCGGCGCGCAGAGGCTGCTGAGGCCATCGCTGGCCAGGCACTGCCAGCCCATCTCGCTGCTGGCGCACGGTCGCCAGAGGGCCGCCGGCCAGGCGCCGCCGGGCTGGGCTTTCCATGGATAGCGGAGCCACAGCTCCGGCTCCAGGTCGAGGGCGACGATGCCCTCCTGCTGCCCCGGCGGTGGGGGCCCGCCGCGGCCGGCGCCGGCGCAGGTGATCAGCCGGCAGGCGCCGCCGCGGCGCCGTGGGGATCCCCCCAGCTGCTCCGCCGGCCGACCCGCCTGTTCCAGTGGGCCGATCCAGAGCAGCCGGCAGAGTCCGCGGCTGTCGATCACCAGGCTGAGGGGAAGCTCCAGCTCGCGGCTCTCCTCGGCCAGGCGCTGCAGGGTGAGGGGGTCGGCCAGCCCCTCCGGCGGATGGCGCCGGTGGCTGAGCTGCTCGAGACGGCGCCGCTGGGAGGGGCGCAGGCCAGCCGTCCGTCCGCCGAGCACCGCCTGCCTCAAGGCCGTCGCACCAGCAGGCAGGGCAGGCCGGCGGCTTTGGCGCCGGCCGCGTCCTCCGGGCTGTCGCCCACATGCCAGACCTCACCGGCCGCCAGTCCCAGGGCCTCCAGCGCCCGCCGGAAGGGGGCGGGCGAGGGCTTGGCCGCGCCGCAGCGGCTGGAGACCACCACCACATCGATCAGCGGCGCCAGGCCGAGGCCCTCGAGCAGTCCCTGCAGCCGCCCGTCGAAGTTGCTCACGATCCCGAGCCGCAGACCCACGGCCCGCCAGCGGGGCAGGTGCCTGGCGACGTCGTCGTAGATCCGCCACTGGGCGGGCTGGGCATAGAGCTCGTACAGCTCCTGCTGCAGGGGCCTGGGCGCCGGTCCGGTTCCAGCCTCCTGCAGCACCGCATCGATCCGATCGCCCCACCACGCCAGTTCCGCTGCCGCCAGGTCGTCCCCCTGCAGATCGGGGAAGGCCAGGGGCGGAGCGGCCTTCAGCACCGCGGGGAAGAGCTGGTCGATTCGCCGAGCCTCCACGCTCAGGCCGTGCCGGGCGGCCGCGGCGGCGTAGGTGCTGCCCACCGACGCCCGCAGGCCGATCAGGGTGCCCATCGCATCGAGCAGCAGGCCCTTGGGACGGGGCCAGGGGGCGGCCGCCGTGGCCAGGGCCTCAGGGGGCACGTTCTCGGGGGCCATCGCGTCAGCGGCCAGCGCCGGTGCGCTGGGCCAGGGGCAGGGCCTCCGATAGCCAGCCGGCGGCAGCGCGCAGTTGCTGGTTCAGGCCTGGCATGCGGCTGAGGTAGGCCAGTCGCCGCAGCCGGAAGGCCAGCGGCCCGGCGAGGGTCAGGCCGGCCGCAGTGAGGCAGGCGTCGCCCACCCCCAGGCTCATCATTTCGCCCAGGTCATTCCAGCGGAACGGCTCCAGTGGCTCTCCCTCCAGGGAGCGGCGCAGGTTGTCCGCCAGCAGCGTCGCCTGCTGGAAGGCGACCTGGGCCGTGGCCGGCAGCGCAGCGGGTGGCGCTGCGTCGGCGGGGCCGTCGGCCGGGGGCGCGCTGGGGCTGGCCAGGTCACCGGCCACGAACAGATCGACCGCGTCGCTGCCCGTCAGCTGCAGCGTGGCGTCGCACAGCAGCCGGCCCTGGGGATCGCGCGCCGGCTCGGGCTCGATCCGGGGGGGGTGGAAGGCCAGGCCGCCGGTCCAGATGACCCCGTCGGCGGCCAGTCGGTCGGGCTGGGGATCGCCGCCCCGGGCCAGCTGGACCCCATCGGCCTCCACGGTCAGCACCCGGGTGCCGGTGCGCAGCCGCACGTCGCGGCGTTGCAGGGCCCGGAGGGCCTGGTCGCGGCTGAAGGCCCGGGAGGCCGGCAGGATGACGCCCCCCTGCTCGATCAGCTCCACCAGGGCGGCACCCTGCAGCATGTCGGCCAGCTTGCAGGCCAGCTCCACGCCGGTGGGTCCCGCGCCGACCACCACCAGCCGCTGCAGGGGCCTGCGCCGGCGCCGCAGGTCCGTCACCAGCTCCTGCAGACGTTCGACGTCGGCGAGGGTGCGGAAGCCGAGGGCATGCCGGTCGGCGCCGGCCACGCCGAACCGGTTCTCACCGGCTCCGCTGGCCAGCACCAGCCGTCCGTAGGGCAGGGTGCGGCCCTGTCGCGTCTGCAGGGTCCGGCTGACCCTGTCGATCCGCTCGACCCGGTCCTGCAGCCAGGCCACCCCCCGGCCCGCCAGCAAGCGGTCGTAGCGCGGTGCGATCTCCCAGGCCCGGAGTTCGCCGCTGAGCAGTTCGTAGAGCAGCGGCAGGAACAGGAACCGTTCCTGCGGTTCGATCAGCAGCAGCGGCGGATGGGACGGCTGCGCCGCCAGGGCCAGGGCCGTATACAGCCCCGCGAACCCCCCGCCCACGATCACCACCCCGTCCGCGCCCGGCTGGTCCGCCCTCGGCATGGTGGCTGCACTGCACGTGGCCGCACCCTAGGCAGGCCGCGCGCCCCAGGGGGCATGATGGGCCCATGGCGAGCACAGCGGCCAAGAGTTCCCTTTCTGTGATGTCCACTCCCTCCCCGGTCGATCGGCTGCCGCCAGATCGGCTCGGACATCCACTGGAGATCAACGCCGCCCGCGCCGCGCTCGATCCCCTCGACCCCCTCGATAGCCTGCGCTGGGCCCGCGACAGCTTCGGCGACGGCTTCGCCCTCACCACCAGCTTCGGCATTCAGTCGGCAGTGCTGCTGCACATGGCCAGCGCCCTGGCGGCCGAAGCCGGCCCCCTGCAGGTGATCTGGGTGGACACCGGGTATCTGCCGCCCGAGACCTATCTCTACGCCGAGGAGCTGCAGCGGCGGTTGTCCTTTCGTTTGCACGTCGCCCAGGCGGCGATGAGCCCCGCCCGGATGGAGGCTCTGCATGGCCGCCTCTGGGAGACGGGCCAGCTGGAGGATCTTCAGCTCTACAACCGACTGCGCAAAGTCGATCCCCTCGACCAGGCCTTCGAAGCCCTGGGCGTGCGCTGCTGGGCCAGCGGCGTGCGGGGCCGCCAGACCGATCACCGCAGCACGATGCAGCCCCTCGATGCGGTGCGTGGCCGCTGGGCATTGCGGCCGCTGCTGGCCTGGAGCCACAAGGATGTTTTTTATTACATGCAGGAGCACGACCTGCCCCAGCATCCGTTGTTTGAGCAGGGGTATTCCACCGTCGGTGACTGGCACACCAGCGCGCCCGACGACGGCAGCGGCAGCGGCCGGGCCACCCGCTTCGGCGGCCTCAAGCAGGAGTGCGGCATCCATCTGCCCGGCCTGATGGGCGAGGGCATCTGAGGTGGGCGGCGGGTCCGCCCGCTGGCTGCTGATCGGAAACAGCCGCTGGCACTGGGCCACGCTCAGCGACGGAGCCGTCAGCTGCCACGATGCGGCGCCGGCCGGGTCCCCCCTGCCGCCGCTCCAGGCCTGGGCGGCCGTGGGCCCGGTGCCGCCGCAGGCGGACCTGCCTGCGGATCGCCGGCTGCAGCTCACCGATGTGCCGCTCGGGGCGGCGCCCGCCTGGCTCGGCATCGATCGGGCCCTGGCGGGATGGCAGGCCTGGAGGGAGGCGAGCAGCGCGGTGCTGGTCGCCGACGCCGGCACGGTGCTCAGCCTGACCCGGGTGGATGGACATGGCCGTTTCGCCGGCGGGCGCCTGCTGGCCGGCCTGGCCCTGCAGCTGCGGGCGATGGCCGGCGGCACGGCCGCCCTGCCCCGGATCGAGCGCGAGGGGGGCCTGGCGGCCCCCCACCCGGATGCACCGGCTGACCCCTGGCCCGCCGCCACCGAGCTCGCGATGGTGGAAGGGGTGCGCCGGGCCCTCGCGGCCGCCGTGCTGGCAGCGGCCAGGGAGGTGGCAGGGGAGTTGGCACGGGAGGGCGCCCTGCCGGACAACGGGCTGCGTCTGGTGCTCACCGGCGGCGATGGGCCGGCGCTGGCCCCCCTGATCGCTGAGGCCCTGGTGCCGCAGGATCCTGTCCTGATCCTGCGGCCGGCCCTGTGCCTCGAGGGCCTGATGGCCCTGCGGCCGCTCAGGCCAGAGCGAGATCCTTGAGGATCTGGTCGGCCATGGTTTCGGCCTGAACCTTGCGGTAGATCAGCTCCAGCTTCCCTTCCGCATCAATGACGAAGCTGTGTCGCATCATGCCCATGTACTCCCGACCCATGAACTTCTTGAGGCCGTAGCTCTCGTAGGCGCTGGCTACGGGGCAGGGTTCGGCGTCGGTGAGCAGGGTGAAGGGCAGGCTGTACTTGCTGATGAAACGGGTGTGGCTGGCGGCGTCATCCTTGCTGATCCCCAACACCCGGATGCCGTGCTCCTCAAGGCTGCTCCAGCGATCCCGGAAGTTGCAGGCCTCCTTGGTGCAGCCCGTGGTGTCGTCCTTCGGATAGAAGTAGATGACCACCCGCTGGCCGCGCAGCGAGGCCAGCGACACCGGCTCGCCGTTCTGATCGGGAAGGGTGAAATCGGGGGCGGCGTCGCCGATCTGCAGGGTCATTGGCTTGGGAGCGGGCGCGGAGAGCTTAGGGGTCCGAAGCTGGCCGCACCGACCGGTGCGGACTAGCAATTGGACACGTCATGGATGTCTGGCTCCGCCAACGTGGTTACATTGCGGCTGAAGTCCCCCTCGTCTTCCCGTGCTCAAGCGTCTGCTCGCCGGCCTCCTCGTGGGAACGGCCGCAACTGCCGTCGCCCTCCCCGCCTCGGCGGCCACAAACCCTGTGCGCTGGAATACCGGCGCCGCCGTCTGGTCGACCAACCAGGCTGCCTTCGATACCTTCCTCGAAACCGGAGAGGTCACCGACCGCGGTCTCCAGGGTGGTCTCGCCCGCTCCGGCTGGACCGCCGATGAGGTCCGCTCCGGCATGACCAAGAAATACGACGTCGATCTCGTCGGCGTGTCCCGCTTCCTCTACTCCGATGCCGGGGTGAAGTTCCTCAAGAACGCCACCGCCAGCTACTTCCCCTACTACTCGCTCGACAAGTACGCCGTCCCGGCCCTGCGCTCGGCGATCATCAAGGACGCTGCTGACGGCTCGATCTCTTCGGCCGGCATCATGCAGGCCCTGCCGACCGACTTCCGTCTGGCCGATTTCTGCAACACCTACACCGGTGCTCAGAACATCTGCGCCGAGGGTCGCTGCCAGGAAGGCACCGCCCAGTGCACCTCTCTGCTCTCCTGGTACGTCTTCCTTCCCGCCTGCATCCAGGCCAACCAGGTGGCCGATCCCGTGGCTGAGCGTCCGGCTCCCGCCCCCGCTCCGGCTCCCGCCCCCGAGCCGATCCGCGGTCTCTGGTGAGGCCCAGGGGTGGTGCGGCCTGCTGCTGCAGCCGGGCCACGTCACCCCCCCATCCCTCTGGCGGCCTCGGTCAATCCGGGGCCTTTTTTTGTCGGCGGAGGCGGGGCCGTGGCACGATCCCGCTGGCGGGTACTCGCCGTGCCTGGATCCAGATGTGCTGCAGCGGCTGGGGCAGAGCGCTGCCGAGAGCCTGCCCGAGCCGCTCCTGCAGCCGCCCGAGGGCCGACGCACCGATCTGCGGCTCCAGCCAGCGGCGGTAGGTGGCCTCCGGAGCGAACCAGCGCTCCAGCAGCGGCGGGGTCAGCGTCAGCGACAGGCTCTCCTGCCAGCTCTGTTCGGTCACGCTCCATCCCCGCGCCTCCAGGGCTTCGCCCAGATGCTGTGACTCCCGGTGCTCCGCCTCAAGCCAGCGCTGCTCCAGAGCGATCACGGCAGCGTCCTGATCAGACCCGCCTGCGGCATGAGACTTGTCTGCGGCATCAGACCTGCCTGCGGCATCGGCCATGCCTGCGGCCACCGCTGCCGGGCCTTTGCGCCGCCTGTGTTCGCGCCCCTGCCACAGGCTGCCGCAGGGGCCGAGCAGGGGCCGGCTGAACAGAACCCGCAGTTCGCCATCGGCGCTCAGCCAGGGTTCGAGGGCCTCCAGCCAGGCCGTGATCTGTGCCGCTGAGCAGCCGCGCAGCGGCTGGCGGGCCACCACCCATTCGAAGCGGCCAGCGGCCGGCGGCGGTCCCAGCTGTTGCTCCAGGGCGCCCAGCTGATGCGGTGGAACGACCAGCAGGCGGGGGCGCTGCAGCTGGTCGAGGATCTGCAGCTGGGCCTCCAGCCGCGCCAGCTGCTCCCGGTCGGACACGGCGATCACCACCTCGCCCTCCCGCGCCTGCTGCAGCGGATCCAGGGCCCACAGCAGTGAGCGGGCCTCGAGCACCAGCACCCGATCCAGGCGCCCCGGCAGTGGCGGCTGCCAGAAGCGCTGCCGCAGTCCCTCGAGCCGTTCCCCTTCCGCCGCCGCCTGGCGCCGCAGCCAGCGCTCGAGCTGCGGATCCTCGGGGGCGCTGCTGAGCAGCTCCGGCTGGTCGAGCCCGGTCTCGGCCGCGGCGGCGAGCTGGGCGGCGCGCCGCTGCTGCAGCCGGCCCCGCAGCGCCCCTTCCCAGCCGAGGGGCCCCGGTTGCCAGAACACCTCCCCCTGCAGGGCGGATGGCAGGTACTGCTGGGCCACCCAGTGTTCGGCATAGGCGTGGGGGTAGCGGTAGCCCACGCCGTCGCCGAAGGCCTTGCCATCGCGGTTGGCATCCCGCAGATGGGGCGGAACCCGCTGATCGGCGGCCTCGCGCACGCTGCGCAGGGCATCGAAGAAGCCCAGGCTGCTGTTGCTTTTTTCCGTTGCCGCCAGATACAGGGCCGCGTGGGCCAGCGGATAGAGCCCCTCCGGCAGCCCGACGCGGTCGAAGGCCGCCGCGCAGGCCTCCACCACCACCATCGCCTGGGGATCCGCCAGGCCCACGTCCTCGCCGGCGGCGATCAGCATGCGGCGGAAGATGAAGCGGGGGTTCTCGCCGGCTTCCACCATCCGCGCCAGCCAGAACAGGGCCGCATCGGCATCGGAGCCGCGCAGCGATTTGATGAAGGCGCTGATCGTGTCGAAGTGGGCGTCGCCCTGCTTGTCGTAGAGCACAGCCCGCTGCTGGATCGATTCCTCAGCGATCGCCAGGTCGATGCGGATCACAGCCTCGGCGTCGGGTTCGGTGGTTTCCACCGCCAGTTCGAGGGCATTGAGCAGGCTGCGGGCATCGCCGCCGGCCACGTCGATCAGATGATCGGCGGCTTCGGGGGTGATCGCCACCGCCCGGTCGCCATACCCCCGTTCGGGGTCGCTGATCGCCCGCTCGAGCAGTTGCCGGAGATCCGCCGGTTGCAGCGGCTGCAGCCGGAACAGGCGCGAGCGACTGACCAGGGCCTTGTTCACCTCGAAGAACGGGTTCTCGGTGGTCGCCCCGATCAGGGTGACGGTGCCGTTCTCCACCCAGGGCAGCAGGGCGTCCTGCTGGGCGGTGTTGAAGCGGTGGACCTCGTCGACGAACAGGATGGTGCGCAGGCCATGGTGGGCCAGCCGCTGGCGGGCGGCGTCCACCTCGGCCCGCAGGTCCTTCACCCCGGCCAGCACGGCGTTGAGGCTGCTGAAGTGGGCCCGGGTGCTGCCGGCGATGATCCGGGCCAGGGTGGTCTTGCCGGTGCCCGGGGGGCCATGCAGGATCAGGTTGCCCACCCGGTCGGCGGCGATCGCCCGCCGCAGCAGCCGCCCTGGGCCAAGGATCTCCCCCTGGCCGGCGAACTCTTCGAGACTGCGGGGGCGCATCCGATCGGCCAACGGCGCGATCCGGCGCAGGGTGGCCTCGCGGTGGTGGCTGAACAGGTCGCTCATGCACTCCCGGCCGCTTCAGAACTTGCGCAGTTCGCGGCCGATCTTGAGGCGCTGCCCGGACGAACAGGCCGTCAGCAGCAACGGCAGGGCGACCAGCAGCAGGCCGCTGAGGACCGCCGCCGCCAGGCGGGCTGAGCGAGCAGGACGGGATCCCGCAAGGGGTGGGCGCCGCCGACGCCGCGCTGACTGCTGCCGGGGTGCCATCGTCTCAGCGTAGGCCGCTCGTGCCGGCAGCGGCTCCGGCTGCCAACGGCGGCACCCGGCCCCCGCAGCGCGCGCCTACCCTCCTGCCACTCCCGCATTCTCCGTGCCCGGCCCGTTCCCACCGTTCGTTGCGTCGGCCTGGCCCGCTCTGCGACCCCGTCGACCCGCAGGACGCCCCGCCCGCGGCAGCGGTCGTCGATGGGGGGCCGCGGTGGCTCTGGCCTCCGCCCTGTTGCTGGCGTCCTGCCGCCCGCCGACCGGCGCCCGCGCGTCGCGGATCCTGCCGGTGCAGGCCGAGCCGGTCGGCCGCGGTCTGTTCAGCGAGAGCGTCGACACGGTCAGCACGCTCGAGTCGGTGGATGACGTGCAGCTGGCGGCCCAGGCCTCCGGGCGGATCGAGCGGTTGTTGGTGCGCCAGGGGGATCCGGTGGCGCAGGGCCAGCTGCTGCTGGTGCTGGATCAGACCCAGGCCCGCGCCGAGGTGGCGCGGCTCGAAGCCGAAGTGCAGACCAACCAGCTCAACTACCGCCGCTATGAGTACCTGGTGCGCCAGGGTGCCGCCAGCGCCTTCCAGCGCGATGAATTCCGGCAGCGCTACCTCTCGGCGCGCCAGGAGCTGATCGCCCGCCGCGCTGATCTCGCCTTCCGGGATCTGCGCGCCCCGATCAGCGGCATCGTGGGCGATGTGGAGGTGAAGCAGGGGGATGTGATCCAGGCGGGATCGCCGTTCACCCGCATCATCCGCAACGACCGGCTGGTGGCCCGGGTCGATGTGCCGGCGGTGTATTCCGCCCGCCTTCGGGTCGGCCAGACGGTGATCCTGATGGATCCGGCCAGCGGCAGGCCGATGGCCCGGGCTCCGGTGCGCTCGATCGATCCGGGCGTGGTCCCCGGCACCCAGGCGCTGCTGGCCAAGGTCGAGTTCGACAACCCCGGCGGCAGCCTGCGTAATGGTCTGCGCACCCGCACCCGGCTGGTGCTCGAGAGCCGCGATCAGCTGGCCGTCCCGTTTGCTGCTGTCACGCAGATCTCCGGCCAGAGTTTCGTCTACACGGTGGGCTCCCTGGCGGATCTGGAGCGCCGACCCGGCAGGGCCGATCTGGCAGCCCTGCGCCGGCTTCCAGCCGGCACCCGCTTCGCGCTGCAGACCCCAGTGCAACTCGGGTCGCTGCAGAACAACCGCTACCCGGTGCTGCGCGGCCTGGATTCCGATCAGCTGGTGATCACTTCCAAACTGATCACCCTCCGGCATGGCCTGCCGGTCAAACCCAATTAGGGGTCTCCGCGCAGGCCGCCCAGAAGCCCGCCGGCGCCACTGTGCCGCGGCAGCCACTGCGCTGCAGCACCCACTGCGCTGCAGCAGCCTCTGCGTCGCAGCAGCCTCTGTGAAGAGCCCCCATGGCGGAGCTCCCCGGCAGCGCCCCCTCTGCAGTGACGCTGTGCATCAGCAGCGTGCACCGGCACTGTTCACCGCTGCGCGGCATCGGGTGGCGGCCATGCATCAGCCTGCTACGGAGATTCGCACCGATGGTTGAGTTCCCGGCGGCTTGTCGATAGGGTCCGCTCAACGCCTGGCCTGCGGTGCGGTCGACACTTCCCCTTCCTGTCGCCTCTCTGGTCGCTCCGCTCCTGGCCGCCGTCGCCTCCCTGGCCGGCTGCAGTCCCGCCAAGCCGCCCGCGGCCGTCCCGCCGACGGTGCGCCTGGTACAGCCGCGGGTGCTGCCCACAGAGGATGCCGCCGACTACCAGAGCACCCTCGAGGCGATCCGCGAGGTGCGCCTGGCCCCCGAGATCGACGGCCGCATCGTGGCGATGCCGGTCTTCGAGGGAGAGCGGGTGCGCCGCGGCCAGCTGCTGTTCGTGCTCGACCAGGTCCAGTTGCAGGCCCAGGTCAGGACCGACGCGGCCGAGGCCCGCAAGGATCGGGTGAATGCCGAGCGCTACATCTTCCTCAACGAGCAGGGGGCGGTCTCCACCAAGGACCGCGATTACTACGTGACCCAGGCGATCCAGAGCCGCGATCGCCTGCAGGCCACTGCCGCCACCCTCGGCTACAAGAACGTGGTGGCCCCGATCGACGGCTTCGTGGGCAATCTCAACGCCAAGCTGGGCGACGTCGTGCGGGCCGGCACGCAGGTCACCAGCGTCGTCGATAACTCCCGGCTCTGGGTGCGTCTCGATGTGCCGGGCGAACTGGGCTGGAAGGTGCGTCCGGGGCTGCCGGTGGTGCTGCGGGCCCCGGACCAGCGTCAGCTGATCGCCCAGGGGCGGGTCGGTTTCATCGCTCCCTCCCTGGATCGGGATCGGCAGACCCTGCTGGTGAAGGCGGTGTTCGACAACCCGGATGGGGCCCTGCGCAACGACCAGCGCGTCAGCGCCACGCTGGTGTTCGGCCGGGGGCAATCGCTCTCGGTGCCGGAGCAGGCGGTGATGCTCCAGGCCGGCCAGCCGTTCGTCTTCCTGGCGGTGAGCGCTGAGGAAGCCAGGCGTCGCCTCGGCCGTGCGCTCGATCCGCCACCGCTGCTCGGGCTGCCGGTGGCCGTGCAGGTGCCGGTGCGACTCGGCACGCTGCAGGGCCGCACCTTCCCGGTGCTGGGGGGTGTCGCGCCCGGCGACACCCTGATCCTCGGCAACCTCGCCCAGCTGCGCAGTGGTCTGAGCGTGCAGCCGAGCCGCCCGCTGCCGGGTCGATGAGTCTCTCCGACACCTTCATCCGCCGCCCCGTGCTCAGCACGGTGTGCAGCATCCTGATCCTGATGGCGGGCCTGATCTCTCTGCCGTTGCTGCCGATCGAGAACCTCCCCAACATCGCCCCCCCGACGATTCAGGTGAACGCCAACCTGCCGGGGGCCGATGCGCTCACGGTGGAAAGCGCCGTGACCGGGCCGCTGGAGGAGAACATCAACGGCGCTCCGGGGATGGATTACATCACCTCCTTCAGTACCGGCGAGGGCACCAGCCAGATCAATGTGTTCTTCAAGGCCGGCACCGACCCCGACATCGATCAGGTCAATGTGCTGAACCGGGTGCAGACGGCCACCCCCCAGCTGCCACCGCAGGTCAATGCCCAGGGGGTGACGGTGCAACAGACGGCCACCAGCTATCTGCTTGTTTACAACCTCACCTCCACCGAGGGGCAATACGAACGCAGCTACCTCAACGGCCTCTATGAGCTCAACCTCGACTATCCGCTCTCCCGGGCCCCCGGGGTGGGTCAGGTCAATGTGTTCGGGGCCAGCTCCCCCTCCTTCCGCCTGTGGGTCGATCCGCTCAAGCTGGCCCGCTTCAACCTCTCCGTCAGCGACGTGGTCGAGGCGCTGAAGTCCCAGAACCAGGTGGTGATCGCCGGCAGCATCGGCGGGCCCCCTTCCACCGCCGGCAACCGCACCACCTACCCGCTGCTCGTGGATGGCAATCTCACCACGGTGGCCGCCTTCGAGAAGCTGATCCTGGCCAAGGGCCCCGATGGCGGACTGATCCGGCTCGGCGATGTGGGCCGGGCCGAATATGCCTTCCAGAACTTCAACAGCTCGGCGGTCAATGCCCGCAGCGGCCATCCCTGTGTGGGCTTCGGGGTGATTCAGCTGCCCGGCACCAATGCGATCAGCACCGCCCGCGCCGTCGACCAGGTGCTGGACGACTTCCGCCGCACCCTGCCCCCCGGGGTGGTGCTGGAGAAGGTGTTCGACCAGACCGACTTCATCAATGCCTCGATCAGCGGTGCCCTCGAAGCCCTGCGCGACGCCGTGGTGCTGGTCCTGCTGATCATCTTCCTGTTCCTTCAGGATTGGAAGGCGACCGCCGTGCCGGCCCTGGCGCTGCCGATCGCCCTGCTCGGCGCCCTGATCTTCGTCAAGGCCTTCGGGTTCTCGATCAATGAGCTGACTCTGCTCGGCATCATCCTCGCCACGGGTCTGGTGGTGGATGACGCCATCGTGGTGGTCGAGGCGGTGGCAGCCCGGATCGAGGCGGGGGATCCACCGTTCCGGGCGGCCTCCAACGCCATGAAGGAGCTGACCGGCGCGATCCTGGCCACCGCCCTGGTGCTGCTGGCGGTGTTTGTGCCGGTGGCGTTCTTCCCCGGTGCCACCGGCGTGATCTACCGCCAGTTCGCCCTCACGATCGTGTTCTCGATCCTGGTCTCCACCTTCAATGCGATCACGGGCAAGCCGCTGCAATCGGCCCTGCTGCTCGGCGGCGGCAAGACCGAACCGCGTGGACCGCTCTGGACCCTGATCGGCGGGGTCTTCGGGGGCGGATACGGCGCCCTCGTCGGCGGCTGGCTGCCGGCCCTGCTGCTGGGCCTCGTGGGAGCGGTGGTGGGCACATTCCTCATGCCGATCTTCACGGCGTTCAACGCCGGTTTCGAGCGGCTGGCCCAGGCCTACGACCGCCTTCTGCAGCAGGCGATCCGGCTGCGGCGGCTGCTTGTGGCGGTGCTGCTCGGCGGCGTGGTGCTGACCGGTCTGGCCTTCGTGGCGATCCCGACCGGGTTTGTGCCCACCGAGGACCAGGGTTACGGGCTCGGCATCATTCAGCTGCCGCCCCAGGCCTCTCTTGAGGCCACCATGGAGGTCGCGGCCAAGGCCCAGGCGATCATCGCCCGCGAGCCGGATGTGGTGTCCGGGGAGCTGGTGGGTGGTGCCGGATTCAATGGCAGTTCGGTGAATCAGGGCCTGTTCTTCTTCGGCCTCCGGCCGATCGATCAGCGCACTCGCCCCGATCAGCATGCCGGCGCGATCATCGCTCGCATGAACAAGGCCTTCCGCGAGATTCCCGGGGCGGTGGTGCTCGCCTCGCCGCCGCCGGCGGTGCCGGGCTTCAGTGCCCAGGGAGGCCTGTCATTTCAGTTCAACGACCTCAGCAACGGCGGCTATTCCCCCACGGATCTGGGGCGTCTGGCGGGGGAGTTGATCGAGAAGGCCCGCGCCACGGGTGATTTCGCCAAGATTTACACCCAGTTCATCAGCGACGCCCCGGTCTGGCGGCTGGAGATCGACCGCGATCGGTTGGCGTCCCTGAACATCGATTACGGCCAGGCAATGACCGCCCTGGGCACCCTCACCGGCGGCAGCTTCGTCAACCAGACCTACGAACAGCAGCAGTACCGCCAGGTGGTTGTTCAGGCCGAGGCCGATCGCCGCTCCCGTCTGCAGGATCTCGGCAATCTCATGGTCAACGACCGCACCGGCAAACAGGTGCCCCTGAGCAATGTGGTGCAGCCCCGCCTTGACAGTGCCCCGCCGATCATCAGCCACTACGACCTCTACCGCACGGTGCTGATCCAGGGCTTCGAGTCCATCGGCCGCAGCAGCGGCCAGGCCATCGATGCTCTGCAGGGCGCCTTCCGCGCCATGAATGCCACGAACATCGGCTCGGCCTGGTCCTCTCTGACGCGATCGGAGGTGCAGGCCGGGGCGCTGGCGGGGTTGGTGTTCGCCCTCGGGATCGTGGTGGTCTATCTGGTGCTGTCGGCCCAGTACGGCAGCTACACCGACCCGCTGATCATCCTGATGACCGTACCGCTGGCGATGCTGGGGGCCCTGGCCTTCCTGGTGCTGCGCGGTCAGGTCAACAATGTCTATGCCCAGGTGGGTCTGGTCACCCTGATCGGGCTGGCGGCCAAGAACGGCATCCTGATCGTGGATCTGGCGAACCAGCGCATGGAGCAGGGGCTCTCGGCGGCCGAGGCCGCCCGGGGGGCTGCCTGCTCGCGGCTGCGGCCGATCCTGATGACGGCGATGGCGGCCCTCGCCGGCTTCTTCCCACTGGTGGTGGCCGACGGCGCCGGCGCCCTGAGCCAGCGCTCCCTGGGCTCGGTGATCTTCGGAGGACTGCTGGTGGCCACGGGGCTCAGCCTGTTCGTGGTTCCTTCCTTCTATGTGCTGATGAAGAACCTGGAGGCGGCCTGGTTCCCCGCCAGCCAGAGCACCGATCCCCTCTCCCCTGACACGCCTCCCAGCTGAGATGCCCCTGCCCCCTCCCCCCGGCTACCAGCGCGGTCGTCAGCGACGGATCGACCGCCGGCGCATCGCCCTGGCGGCCCTGCTCGCCGGTGGGGCGGCGGCGGTGCTGGTCGTCCTGGCCCATCGGGTGGCGCGCACCCCCGGCGAACTGCTCAAGCCCCTGCCGCTGCCGGCGGTGCTGCTGGTGGTGGCCGGTGCCTCGGCCTGCGGGGCCTGGGGGGAGACGATGCGCCAGCTGGCGCTCACCCGCCTGGGGGAGCCCGGAGGGCCGGAGCGGTTGTAGCGGGATCGGTTGGGGTCGGCTCCCGGCGCTGCCGCTGGGGGGCTTCACTCGCTGGCCGCCGGTTCGGCAGCAGCCCTTGTGGGTGCCGGGCCCCGGCCGCGGGCCGCGAAGGCGGCCACAGCCGTGGGCAGTGTCGGGAAGAAGCGCTCCCGGCCGATCCGTTCGACGATCCCCGCCCGCTCCAGCTGCTGGAGCAGATCCTGTTTCACCCGGGCCAGCCCGACGACGATGCCCCGGGCGGCCAGGGTGTCCGTCAGCTCGAGCAGGGCATCGGCGGCGGTGATGTCGATCTCCACGATCGCCTCGGCATTGAGCACGAACCACTCCACGGGCTGCGGTTCGGCCGCGACGGCCGCCAGGGCCCGCTCCTGGAAATGGCCGGCATTGGCGAAGCAGAGCGGGGCGTCGTAGCGGTAGATCACCAGCCCCGGGATCGTTGTGGCTCCTTCCCAGTCGGTCACGTCGTGCAGGCCGGCCAGGTTCGGGACACTGCCCATCACCGCGTCGTTGGGGCGCATCAGCCGGGCGAACAGATCGATCACCGAGAGCGCCACCGCCAGCCCGACGCCCACCAGGATGTCGGTGAACAGCACGCCGGCCATGGTGATCAGCGCCAGCCGGAATTCGCTGCTCTTGAAGCGTCGCATCCGCGCGAATGCGGCGAGGTCGATCAGCCGCAGGGCGGCGGCGATCACCACCGCCCCCAGGGCTGCCCGCGGGAACAGGGCCAGGACGGGCCGCAGCGCCAGCAGCACCAGCAGCACCATCACCAGGGCCACCAGGGAATGGAGCTGCGAGCGGCTGCCCAGGGCGTCCCCGATGGCGGTGCGGCTGCCGCTGCTGCTCACCGGAAAGCCCTGCAAGAGGGCATTGCCCAGGTTGGCGGCCCCCAGCGCCAGCAGTTCCTGGTCGGCATCGATGCGGTCGCCGCTGCGGGCGGCGAAGGCCCGGGCCGTGAGCACGTTGTCGGAGGTGCCCACCACGGCGATGCCCACGGCCGCGGAGAGCAGGTATGGCAGCGAATCGACCGGAGCGGCCGGCGGCAGGCTTAGCCGCGGCAGGCCGGCCGGGATGCTGCCGATCACGGCCACCCCCCGCTGCTCCAGATGGCCGAGGCCGACCACGGCCACCGACAGCAGCACCGCCAGCAGCGGTCCGGGGGCACCAGGGGCCAGCCGCTGCATCAGCCGCAGAAACAGCAGCACCCCCAGGGCCAGCAGCAGCGTGGGCAGGTGGATCTCGCCGGCGCGCCGCAGCAGTTCCAGCAGCTGAGCGGGAATGGCCGTGCTCCGCAGCGGGATCCCGCAGATCCGGCCCAGCTGGCTGGTGATCATCAGGATCGCCACCCCGGCCATGTAGCCCACCAGGATCGGCCGCGATAGCAGATCGGCCAGGAAGCCCAGCCGGGCTGTCGCCGCCAGCACGCACACCAGGCTGACCAGCAGGGCCAGCAGGCTGGCCAGGCCGGCCGCCGCCTGGGGATCGCCCGCCGCCAGCGGGGCGATCGCCGCCGCGGTCATCACGGCGGTGGTGGATTCCGGTCCGACCGAAAGCTGGGGAGAGGAGCCCAGCAGCGCGTAGAGCAGCAGCGCCGGCAGGGCCGCCCAGAGCCCATGGATCGGCGGCACCCCCGCCAATTCTCCGTAGGCCAGACACTGGGGCACCAGGTAGGCGGCCACCGTGACCCCCGCCAGCACGTCCCCGCGCCACCAGGCCGGCCGGTAGGCCCGCAGCCGGCTCAGCCCGGGCAGCCGGTCGCGGCCGCGGCAACCCCAGGGTCGGACCGCCACCGGCCGGGCCGCGATCAGGTGATCACCGTCGGCTGCTCCATGCCCGTACGGGCCTTGATCTCCGCCAGGGCATCGATGCTGCTGATCAGATCGGCGAGGGCCGACTGGGGATCCTGGTTCAGATCTCCCCCTGGAGCGACGTAGCTCTCGAGGTACACCCGCAGGGTGGCGCCCTGGGTGCCGGTGCCCGACAGGCGCAGCACCACCCGGCTGCCGTCGTCGAGCAGCAGGCGCAGGCCCTGGCCGCTGGTCAGGGAGCCGTCCACCGGGTCGGTGTAGGCGAAGTCATCGGCGGTGGCGATGGCGCGACCGGCGAACCGCTCGCCCACCAGCGAGGGCAGCATGCCCTTCACCCGGTCGTAGAGGCCGTGGGCGGCGTCGCTGGCGATCGCCTCATAGTCGTGGCGGGAGTAGTAGTGGCGCCCGTAGCTGCTCCAGTGCTCGCCGATGACGGTGGACACCGGGCAGCCGCGCACCGCCAGGATGTTGAGCCAGAACAGCACAGCCCAGAGGCCGTCCTTTTCGCGGATGTGGTTGCTGCCGGTGCCGAAGCTCTCCTCGCCGCAGAGGGTGATGCGGCTGGCATCGAGCAGGTTGCCGAAGAACTTCCAGCCGGTGGGCGTCTCGAAGCAGGGAATGCCCAGCCTGGCGGCGACCACATCGGCGGCGGCGCTGGTGGGCATCGAGCGGGCCACACCCGCCAGGCCATCGGCGTAGCCCGGAGCCAGGGTGGCGTTGGCGGTGAGCACCGCCAGGCTGTCGGAGGGGTTCACGAAGCAGCGCCGGCCCAGGATCATGTTGCGATCGCCGTCGCCGTCGCAGGCGGCGCCGAAGGCGTAGGCGTCGCCCTCCAGCAGCAGGGCGGCCAGGTCGTGGGCGTAGGTGAGGTTGGGATCGGGGTGGCCGCCGCCGAAATCCTCCAGGGGCAGGCCGTTGCGCACGGTTCCGGCGGGGGCGCCGAGGAGGCCTTCGAACAGGCGGCTGGCGTAGGGGCCGGTGACCGCATGCATGGCATCGAAGGCCATGCGGAAATCGCCGCGCAGCAGGGCGCCGATGCGATCGAAGTCGAACAGCTTCTGCATCAGAGCCACGTAGTCCTCGACGCCATCGAGCACCGTGACGGCCATGCCGCCGAGCTGATGCTCACCCGGCTGGTCGAGGGGCAGCGGATCGGCCTCGAGGATGCGATAGCCGTCGAGGCTTGTCGTGGCCGCGTAGATGGCGTCGGTGAGCGATTCGGGGGCGGGGCCGCCGTTGGCGCCGTTCACCTTGACGCCGAAGTCACCGTCGGGGCCACCGGGATTGTGGCTGGCGGACAGAATGATGCCGGCCACAGCTCCGCGGCTGCGGATCAGATAGGAGGCGGCCGGGGTGGAGAGGATGCCGCCGGTGGTGGTGATCAGCCGGGCCACCCCATGGGCGGCGGCCATGCGGGCGATCACATCGATGGCGCCGCGGTTGCCGTAGCGGCCGTCGCCGCCGACCACCAGGGTGCCGCCGTCGATGCCCGGCACCACGCGCAGGGCCGCCTCCACGAAGCTCTCGAGATAGTGCGGGGTGGCGAACTGACGGCTGCTCTTGCGCAGTCCGGACGTCCCCGGTTTCTGGTCCTGGAAGGGTTGATCCAGCGCCACCTGGCGCACGGGGGCAGTGTTCGGCATCGGCCGGAGGCGGGCTGGGCATCCAAAATTAACCCTGCTCCGATCCGGTTCCTCTGAGTAGGTTGTGGCGATCGCTCATACGCCTGCCCGCCCGTGATCAGCCTCCGTCCCACCAGCCTCGCCCTGGTCGCCGCCGGTCTGCTGGGGCTGGCGCCGGTGGCGCGCGCCGCCGCGCCCCTGCCCTACGAGCAGGCCGTGGCCAACAGCCGCGAGACCGCCCACATGGTGCTCGACAAGGTGGCGGCCGAGTCGTGCCTGAGGGGCCGGCTGAATCGGGCGATGATCAAGCTCTCGGACAGTTGCGCCGCCCATGGCCGACGCGGCGAACTGTGCACCATCGCCGATCGGGTCGCGGCGGCTGTTCCGGTCACGCCGGAGCTGATGCGGGAGGCCTCCGAGCGCATCCTGCAACTCACGGAGTCCCCCGGCGGCGGCGCGACCGCCACGGCGGACCCCTGACCAGGAACTACCCCTGACCCCAGCAGCCCCACGCCAGGGCGGCGGGCGGTGGTGAGCGCTTCAGGAGCGACCCAACCTCAGCTGCCCCCACCGAAGCTGAACCGGCCGCCGGAGCCGCCGCCGGGTTTGCCGCTCTCGCTCTCCTTGGCAGGGGGCGCTGGCTGGCGGCAGAGCTGGGTCACATCCCGTGCGGCCTTGTCGATCGGGTCACGCCGCTGCAGGCTGTTGGCTGGAGCCACCACCGCCAGCTGGCGGATCTGCCAGAGCACGTCTTTGCAGCTGACCGAGAGCCGGCGGTTGTCGAGCAGCGGATCGGCCTGGCGTCGTGCCAGGTCGCAGGTCGCGGCGGTGTTCTCCCGGCCGCAGGCCAGGGTGTTGAGCTGCAGCTGACGAAAGGTGTCCTGGGGTGGATACCAGTTGAGGTCGGGCGCCGCCAGCAGGGGGGTGATCGGCAGCAGCGCGATCAGCGGGGCTCCGAGACCGCCCAGGAGCGGGATGCGAAGGGAGCGGATGGGGGCCATGCCACCGGAATGGGGTGCTGCCATCCTGCCGGCTCAGGCGAGGGGCAGGCCATGGCGCAGCCGGTCCTGTTCCCGTACCCAGCGCCGCCGGATCGCCTCCGAGGTGAGGGGGGCCAGGCTCCGCAGCAGGGCCCGCAGCCAGCCCTGGCGGCGCAGCAGGGCGGCCCGCTCGGCCTCCTGGTGCTGATGCCGCTGAATCGCCACGATCTCGCGGCTGCGCGTCGCCGCCACCGCCGCGGCCGCGGCATCGAGATCCGCCCAGGCTCTGGCGGTCCGCTCCCGGTGCCTGCGCTCCAACTCCCTGCGCTCCAACTCAGTTCGCTCCAATTGAGTGCGCCCGTCAGTCCCGCCGCCGGGCTGGGGCTCCCCCGCCGATTCGCTTGCCGGCTCACGCTCCGCCAGAAGCGGCCCGAGCGCTGCGTCGGCCACGACGGCATCGCGCAGGGCCATCGACAGCCCCTGGGCCCGCAGGGGGCTCATCGGGTGGGCGGCATCGCCGAGCAGCAGCAATCCCGGGCGCTGCCAGTGCGGGGCCAGTCCCACCTGCAGGGGCTGGGTGCTGGGGCCGGTGACGGTCTCCGCCTCCAGTGTCCGCAGCTGCGCCGCCAGGGGGGGCGGCGCCACGGCGGCCCAGCGCTCCAGCCAGGCGCGGCCATCGCTCGGGCGCCGGCCGCCAGCGTCCCCCGGGGACTCGGCCCAGCCCAGCTGCAGACCACCGCGCACCGAGGCGAACAGGGCCCAGCTGTCGCCACTGCCGACGCAGGTCAGGAAGCGGCCGTCAAGGGTGGCGGCGATCGCCTCGGCGCCGGCTCCCGTGAGCTGGAACCAGAGCACCGTCAGCGGATGGTCGCCGTCGACCACCAGCTCCAGATCCGCCAGCCGCCGCAGGCTGGAGGCCCGTCCGTCGCAGGCCACGACCAGATCCGCCGCCAGCCGCCGGCCGTCGGCCAGTTCCACCCCGCACACCCGACCCTGGGCCTGCTCCAGGGCTACCACCGGCTGGCCGCTGTGCAGCCGGCAACCGGCCGCCTGGGCCTGGGTCAGCAGATGGCCCAGCAGGGCGGGTTGGTCGATCAGTCGGCAGCAGGAGCCGTCGGCGAATGGCTCGGGGGCCTCGAACAGGGGCTGGCCGTCGAGGGCAAAGCTCCAGCCGCTCAGGGCCCGCTGGGGCACAGAGGCGGGCAGGGGCCAGACCCCCAGCCGCTCCAGGGCTTCGAGGCCGCTGGGCATCAGCCCTTCTCCGCGGAACCGGCCCAGGCCGCCGGGATCGGCTTCCACCAGATCCACCGACACACCGGCCCTGCGGCTGAGGGCCAGGGCCAGGCCGGCTCCCGCCGGTCCGGCCCCCACGATCACCACGCGCGCCACCCGAACGGCCCGGCTCAGGTGAAGGAGTTGTAGTTGCTGTCGGCTTCGGGGGGGGGCTCGATGCCCAGCAGGGCGTGCTTCTTGGTCAGCAGGTAGTCGACCAGCTCCTGCTGCAGGGTCAGCAGTTCGCTGGTGCAGCCGCGGAAGGCGGCCCGATGCCGGATCTCGTCGTGGCGGGTGTGCAGATCCCGCAGCATCAGGTTGATCGCATCCAGCCGGGGCGAGTGGATGCGGGAGGAGGGCACCGGATCCATTCGGATGGCTTGACGGACTGGACCGATCGTAGGGGGCGGGCCTGGGGCGGGCACCAGAGCGGCCGCCAGGCCTGTGCGCTTCCAGGCCGAGTGCTGGCCGTGGACGCCCAGCGGTGGCTCAGCGGCGCCCGGTGGCGAGCTTGCAGCGGTGTCCCCTGGAGCGAGCCGGCCGGGCCAGAGGAGCGTTGACCGACAGAGGTTCCCCTGCCCATGCCTGTGGTGGGATCCCCGCGCTGGAGGGGTGCCGCGGCCCGGGGGCTCGATGGCGGCCCTGTTCAGGCCCACCCGGCGCGATCCCGTTCCCCGTTCAACGCGTCGGCGACATGGTGCTGCAAGGGGCGGATGCCGCGTCGGCTTGTCTCCTGCTCCATCGTGCCGCCGCTTTCCGATGCCTGGGTGGGTCGCTGCTGTCCCTGCCGGTCCGGGTGCCCCCGCCAGCCGCCCCGCACCGCTCCGGTGGGGCGGCCAGCCCTCTCCACTCCACTGCCGCACCGGAGTCGTTGGCGCTTGAGCTTGCGCGCCAACCGCTCCGTGATCCCCAGCTCCGCCCCGCGCCACATCCGGTCGATCTCCGCCTCGAAGTGGCGGGCCAGCAGCGGTGAATCGATCAGCAGCAGGGTTTCGTCGTTCTGATGGGCCGCGGAGGGACTCCAGTTGAACGACCCGGTGATCACGCGGCGGCCATCGATCACCGCGACCTTGTGGTGCAGCTTGTCGCCAGCGGCCAGTCGCGGGGTGCCCACGCCGGCGTGCGGCCGGACCCAGGGGCGGTTGCCGGCCTCGATGCGACAGTCGCGATCGGGGAGGCTGCGGCCGAGCAGATCCAGCACCTCGCTGAAGGAGCGGTTGGCGAAGCCCGGATCCGCCAGTACCCGGATCTCCACGCCGCGCCGCTGCAGGGCCGCCAGGCCGTTGGCCAGATCCTGGGAGGACAGCACGAACAGGGCCAGATCGAGCCGCCGGCGCGTCGTGGCCAGCTGCCGCTGCAACCAGAGCAGGCCGTGATCGGGATCCTGGCGGCGATGGGGGGCGAACAGCACCTGCACCGGAGTGCCGCCCACCAGCACCCGCCGGGCCGCTCCGCCGCCCTTGCCCACCCCGAAGCGGCTGTCGGGTCGTCCCCCCGGTCCATCACCCCACATCCGGGCGTGCTCCGCCGTGAACAGGGCCGCCAGGGCCGGACTGTCGAAGCGCAGCAGATGGTTGACGTTGCCCCGGGTGCGGGGATCGTCGGCGTCGCCGTGGATGCAGGAGGGGCTGAAGTTGGCCGATCCCGTCACCACCACCCGCCGGTCGGCCACCAGGTACTTGTGGTGCATCAGCCCGCTGCCCGCACTGCCGTCCGCCGTGTCATCGAGCATGGGCACACCGGCCCGCCGCAGGATCGCCACCGCGTCCCCCTGGCCCAGCGCCCGCAGCTGGGCCAGGCGCAGCCGCTGGTGGGGCGGCAGGTCCGCCGGATGCTGGTCGCTCCAGGGTGTGCTGTAGGTGTTCTCCAGCACCACCCGCACCCGCACACCCTGGCGGTGGCGATCGGCCAGGGCTTCGGCCACCCGGGGCAGGGAGAGTTCCTGCACCGCCACCAGAATCTCCCGCTGGGCCCCCCGAATCGCCTCCAGGATCAGCTGCTCCAGGTCGTCGCCCTGACGCCAGCGAGCGCTGAGTGGACTGCGGTATCGGCTTTCGCCCCGGTGGTTGAACGCCACCCGGATGTCACGCGGCAGGGGCAGGGCACCGGCCGCTGCCCCCTCCAGCCGGGCCGGGGCATGGGCGCAGCCGGCCGCAGCCAGGGTCAGAAGGGCCGCGACGCTGGCGGCGAGGGGCTGAAGCGAGCGCACCACAGGGCCGCTGGGGCGAGATCAGCGTTCCCTGGGGGCGACCCCTGACGCGCGCCCGCAGAGCTGACGCTGCTGTCGGCACGTCGGGGGGCCGTGGGTGCACAGGGCGCGTCGTCGAGGAGCCCCCCGTGCTCGGTTGGTTCAGGGCGCTGGATTCGCTTGACCGCTCGGCTGCACCACCCGGTACTGGAGCGGGCCTGCAGCCGTCAGGTTGACCATCGGTGGGGCGGCTCGCTCCGATGGCGATGGCGCGCGCGAGGCCGAGGCCCTCTCAGGAGTGGCCGGGCATCTCCGAGGTGCGCAGCATTGCGGTGAACCAGAGGCTGCCGATCAGAACCGCCGCCAGCACCCCGGCACCGATGCCGACACGCGTCATCAGCAGGGGCACCGCCAACGGGAAGAGCAGCGAACCCGCCAGAGGCGTGAAGGCCACCAGGGCCTTCAGAGCGGCCCTGGGCCGCTGGGAGATCGGGGAGACGGCGGAATCGGCGTTCGTCATCAGAACCACTCGCTGACGGCCTGGTGGGCGGGATTGCTGTTGTCTTCGGGGGTGGACCGGCGGAACTCGAGGGTGATCGAGCGCTTCTGCTCACCATCGGCGGCGGTGGCCTCGATGGGATAGAGCTGCTGTCCGTCGCGGAAGGGGACCTGGATGCGGAAGGTGCCGTCGGCGGAGAGGGGAACTTCT
>Ga0315900_10001138_pt1 | contig 42778 bp, 51 predicted proteins | sample LakEriMetagenome_FD_203521 | JGI IMG/M metagenome (GOLD analysis project Ga0315900, IMG submission 203521) | Freshwater fungal communities from buoy surface, Lake Erie, Ohio, United States - Buoy 12 MA114 | ecosystem: Environmental > Aquatic > Freshwater > Lake > Lake biofilm | place: USA: Lake... | reverse complement strand
AGGGAAAGGGCACCCGGGGGGGTGCGCCTTTTGGCACATGGGGGTACACTGTACACCCGCGCAGTGTCCGCCGGAAACGCGCTGCTGATCGGCATTGTCACCGCACCACCCCGCACCGCCTGCAGGGGACCGGCGCACGCCACGGCGCCCGACGCCACCGGACCTCCGAACGCCCATCAACGATCGGCCCATATACGCGCCCGATCGACAGCGCCTCAAGCGTTGACTGCGCTTCGATCCGCAGCCGCCCGAAGTCATCGGCGCAATCCGGCACCGCATCAATCAGATCGGCTTGGGTCACCCAAGCGCCCGGCTCAAGATGCCGCACCGCCTGCCAAACGTCCAGCGCGACTTGCGGCGCGCCGCGAAGCCAATCGGGCCGCCCGTCGTCGGGATGCGGTTGTGTGGGCAGATTGTCGGGCAGAGGCACGGCGCACCGGCGATGGGGGAAAGGGGCCGCCTCGCCCTCCCGCGCAAGTCGCCTCACGCGGGCCGCAAGCGGAACGGGGCGGCCCAGGTCGCCAACGGCGTCAAGCCCTTGGCGACCCAAGGGCAAGATAGCATCCGCGCACGCCGCGGGCAAGTGCAGCCCCTGGCTTGGGTCAAGTCGCGGACGGGTCGCGGACGGGTCGCGGGCCGGTCGTCGGGTCGCGGGCTGGTCGCGACCCGTTACACCCTTGATCCGCTTGTGGTTTCGCCCGTCTTCGCGGGGTCGGGTCGCGGCTGGTTACAGCGCCCCGCGACCCGAAAATCGTCGAAAGCATCGCGTCTATGCATATTCTCATTTTGGGTCGTCGGTATACGGGAAATCACATAGTCTCGCCCACAGAGAAAAGTTCAAAATAGAAGAAGACGGCTGGCTTGCAATAGCTTTCGCGCACAAATAGTGCAATAATCAAGACATAATGAAAAGTCCGCGCGCGTATAGGTATAGTAATCTGAAAAGTTGTAACTGAATCATGTTTTGTAGATGAAAGCATAGAGCCTATGGGCCTTTTCGCCGGTCGTCAACGGGTCGCGACCCTAACGACCCACCTCAAGCCACACGTTCAGGGCTCCGACCATCACGCCATTCTCGAAAGTCCCCGGGTCGCAAGGCTCTGCGACCCAACCTGCGACCATGGGCGATGCCGCCCGCTTGACGGCTCCGCACGCCAGGGCTACACCGGCTGCGCCTGCTGACCTGGGCACCCCGCCTGCCGCCCTCGACTGATCCCCGGGGGCGGCAGGAACAACGGGCCCCACGCGCTTCTGCAGGCCCACCCGTTCCCAGGTCACACGATGCCTCCACACGATGGGCTTGCCTGCCCTTCGGCGTACTACGCCGCGGCCCGGCGCTCGGCCTTTGGCCGCCCGGTGCCGACTTCTTGGGGTCAACTGCGCAAGGCGTTGACCTCGCACGATCGCGACAGGGCCGCCGACAAGCTCGATGCTGCGTGCTGGGCCCCGCACATCGCCGCGGGCAACCGGCGCACCGCCGCATCAATCACAGCCGTCTATGCGCTTGTGCTCGACTTTGACGACGGTGCCGACGTTCCAGACGTTATGGCGCTGTTCCCGACCAAAGAGCGTTGCGCCTATTCGACGTTCAGCGCCCAGCCCGGCGCCCCGCGCTGCCGCCTTGTGCTTCCCCTGGCCGTGCCCGTTGCCGGTGCCCTTTGGGCTGCGACGATGCGCCTAATCTTGCGCGACATCGGGCAAGACAAGAGCGCCGCGGACCCGAAGTGCATCGATCCTTCGAGGCTTTACCTTCTGCCATGCCGAGGGCCTGTCGAGCTTGCAGACTATGCGCCCGGCGACTTGATCGATGTAGGCGAATATGTCGCCAGAGCCGAATATGAAGCCGAGCTTGCGCGCATCGCCGCCGATCATCTGCGCGCCAAACAAACCGCGCGGGCCGAAGCTGCGCGCCGCTGGGCTGCCGCACCTCAGGACGACGGCTACAGCGCCGCCGAAAGGGCAGAGCGCCGCGGGCATGCCGCATTGCGGGCAGACCCCGAAGTTCGCCGCCGCGCCGCGGCTGATCTTGGGGCTAAGGTCGCCCCGCGCGATGGGTCAGACGTCGCCCACGGGCTGCCGTGCCCCGCTTGCGGTCGCCCCGATGCTTGGTTTGTGATCGATCCGCGCCGTGCATGGGGCGCATACTGCAATCATCGCAACTCTTGCGGTTGGTTCGGCTCAATCGGTGATCTTGTGACGGCGGCAGGTATGCAGCCCGCTGCATACGGAGGCTGACCACATGGCACCACAAACGGCAAGAACAATGAACCCGCCCGCACTTTCACTCGCGCCGCCTGCTGATTGGGGATTGGAAACGTCCGCTGCCCGTGCCCGCCGCGACAGGGCTACCGCTGTGCTTGCCCCGCTAATCGAGCAAGCCGCGAACGAAACCGTTGATGCGGGCGCACGTTTGGCCGCCTGGGCAAAGCTTCGGGCATCAGCCTGTGACGTCGCCGAACTTCTGCACGTTGCCGGCAGCGACGATCTGCGCGATCTGCTGTCTGCCGCGGGTGCAATCCGTGGCGCCGCTGCCGACTATCGCGCGCTGGACGCCGCAATGGCGCGCACGATGAAGGCCGTGGAAAAGGCACAAGCTCAAGCTGCGAAAGCCTGGGCTGCCGAGCAAGCGCGCACCGGCCCGCCCCGCCTGTCGGCGCGTGGCGCTGCAGATCGTTTGCTGGAACTCGTGCCCGGCGCCGCGGTTGGGGGTGGTTGGGAACTGTCCGATAACGGCGTGGTGCATGTGTCAGTCGACGAAGACGGCGTTCCAAGCGATAAAGTCAAGGTCGCGGCGACCCGCCCGATCTTGCTTTCGGGTCGCGCTGTCGACGTTGATACCGCTGAATACAGTGTGGAAGTAGCTTGGATCGACGAAGACGGGCGGATCGGTCGCGCTTGGACGCCGCGCGCCGATGCGATGGATGGGCGCAAGCTTGTGAGCTTGGCGACAAAGGGCGCCCCGGTCTGCAGCCCAACTGCTTCTGACCTGTCGCGCTTTTTGGATTGGTGCGACAGCACATGGGCCGCGAAGCTTCCCCAGCGCGCTGTTTCGGTTCGCCTTGGGCATATTCGGGGCGGTTTCCTGCGCGGGCAAGGCTGGCACCCCGCGCCGGCGCAAGATGGCGAGCCAACACCGCCGCCGGTTCACTTGACGCCGCCCGGCGGATATGAAGCTTTGACCGCCGCTATCCACGAACGCGGCACGTGGGAAGGTTGGCTTGAAGCCTGGGCCGTCGCGGCGAATCGACCCGTGGCCCGCCTCGCCGTCTATGCCGCGCTGGCCTCCGCTTTGCTGCCGTGGACGACTGATCGCGGCTGTGTTTTGGACATTTGGGGCGAGACTTCGATCGGCAAGACAACCGCCCTAAACCTTGCCGCTTCCGTTTGGGCCCAACCCCGCGCATATGTCGGGAAGTGGGCCTCAACGATGACGTTTCGCGAAAGGTCTGCCGCGGTCTTGTCCTGCCTTCCGCTTCTGCTTGATGATACCCGCCAGATTCCGCCCAAAGAACGCGAACTTATCGGCCAAACTGTGTATCAGTTGGCAGACGGGCAGGGCAAAGGGCGCGGTTTTGTCTTCGGCGCCCAGGCCCGCGCCGTTTGGTGCAGCTTCACGATTTCGACCGGTGAAAGCCCGTTACTTGGCACTTCGCAAGACGAAGGTGCCCGCGCACGGTGCCTATCAGTCGAGGGGGCACCTTTTGGCGAACGGGCGGAAGCGGTGACGGTCAATCGCGCGACCGACCGGCATTATGGCCATTTGGGCGCGCGATTTGTTGTTGCGTTGCTCGCCCGGGGTCGGGACGCAATCAACGCCCTTTGGGAAGAGCGCGACGCAGCTTGGGCCGGTGCTTTGGCGTCTTCGGGTCCGCTGGCCTCCCGATTGGCGGCCCATATCGCCGCGATCGAAGTTGCCGCGATGGTTGCGCACGAAGATTGCGGGCTTCCAAACGGTTCTTGGGAGGAAATCGCGACCGCAACAGGCATAGCCGCCGCTGCAGCCGCACACAGCGGCGCAGATGCGGACAAGCCGCTTGCTGCGCTTCGTGCGACACTTTCGCGCGCCGCTGCTTTGCAGTCGTCATTTTGGGGCCGCCACGCGCTGGACCGCGACGGCGACGCGCGGACCCCGCCCGCGGGATGGCTGGGTCAGTGGAAGCCGGACGCCGACAAAGACCGTTGGGCCGTTATTGCCGTCGCCTCGCACGTGCTGCGCCGATGGCTTGCCGAAGATCGCTTCGACGGCCCCGGGGTGATCGCGCAGTGGGCCGCCCGCGGGTGGCTCGCCCTGCCCGCGTCCGGCACCGGTCACGACAAGCCGGTCAAGGTCGACGGTCAAAGCATGCGCTGTGTGTGTATTCAGCGCGCGGCGGTCGAATCCGCGATGGGTGAGAAGTGAACGCCGGGCCTCTAATGACGCCAGCCGAAGCGGCAGAAGTCAGACGCAAGGCCCGCGCCTGCCTTGATTTGGCGGCGTCGTCGACCCACGCAGCCGAGCGCGACAGCGCGACCGCCGCGGCTGAACGCCTATCGGCCCGCCTTGTGGCCGCCGGTCTGCCCGGGGTCAAAGGCACAGCCGCCGAAGCCGCCAGAACCGCACAGAAGGCCGCACAAGGGCGCCGCAAGGCTGCCCCGTCCGCTGACCTACCGCCGCCCGAAGCCGCGGTTCTGGCCCGCGTGGAGCGCCCCACAGACGCCAAGCCGCCGCGACACACCCCACGCCCTGACCTGCCGATACCGGATGCGCCGCCGCGCCCCTTGCGGGCTTGGCAGGCCCGTGCCTTAGATGCTGTGCGCCCGGCGCTCGGACGGCAAATCGACCCCGAAGACGGTGGACCGCGGCGTGCGCTGCGACCCGTTGTGTCTGCGTTTATGGGTGCGGGCAAGTCTGTATTTATCGCTGAGCTTGCCCGTCTTTGTGCGCGCAAGGGTTTCTGCGTCGTGGTGGCCACGCCACGGCAGAAGTTGGTAAGGCAGCTTGGCGAGACGATCCAAGCGTTTGTGCCCGATACCGGCTTGGTTATGTCCGGCTATCGACAGCCTGCAACCGTGATTGTGGCCTGTTACGCCTCGTTGGAACAGGCGCGCGCCTGTTTGATTGAATCGGGCCGCCGCTGTGATCTGCTAATCGTCGACGAATGCCACGGGTCCGAAGCCCCAATCCACGCGCAAGCAATGTTGGCACTAAACCCGAAATGGATGGTCGGCCTTACCGCTACACCATTTCGGAGCGACGAAGACGAACGCCTAAGCCTTTGGGATGAAGTGGTATTCCGCTATACCTTTGCCGATGGGCTTAGGGATGGCGTGGTGACCACGATCACGCCGATCCACTGGACGCCTGACTGTGTGCCCTATCTGCCCGAACCACAGGGCGACCGGACGACAGACCCTTCGGCACCGGTTGTTGACGATGCGTTGATCGCGATGTTTCGTCGGTATGGCTTACCGGGCCCGACCTTGGCAAACGCCGCAAGCATCGCCGACGCCGATGCTTTCGCCGATCGGTTGACCGTCCACGGTTACCCGGCTGCGAGCATACATAGCCGGCTGACCTGGGCCGAACAGTCCGCCCGCATCGAGGCCCTACGTACCGGCACGATTGCTGTGCTTGTGCATGTTTCGATGCTGTCCGAGGGCGCGGACTTCCCTTGGTTGGCCGCGCTGGCTTGCCGCCGAAACGTCAAGGCAAAAGTGCGCTTTGTGCAGGAAGTGGGCCGTGTCTGCCGCACAAATGCAGGGAAGGTGACCGGCTATGTCTTCGACCCGTTGGCTTTGCTGGCCTCGCACGGCCTCGAACACCCCGAAGCTTTGGGCGCCGCGATCGACGAAGCCGGCGACCCTGAAGAGGCTTCCGAGCGCGACCAAGACGCGGAAGCGCCCGAAGCCGGCCCGCCGCCTCAAGCGGTGATGCTGGAACGAATCGACGCCTGGGCTTTGTGCATGATCGAGGCCCTGAAACAGACCGGGCGCTTGAGTGAGAAGGAACGTGAGTTCTTACCTTGGCTGATTCGCGATTTACGCAAGAATCGCCGCCAGCCAATGACCGAAAAGCAGCGGCAGGCCATTGTTTCGGTTCTGCGTTCGCGCGCATGGGCGCGATACCCCTGCGCATCGACCCGCGCCGAAGTCGCCCGCGTTGTGGATTCGGGCCGTCTGACCCGGGCCCAGGCTTCCGCTGTGATGGCCGTCACAGGCTGGATCAAAAGCTTTGTGGGCCTGTATGGCTGGCCTGCCGATCTTGCTATCCCCCCAAGCCCAGCGGCGTGCGCTGTGCCTATTGCACGCGGCACCCGCCCTTGATACGCTTGTGCACCCCGCAACCGAAGGACATCACGTGTCAGTCAATAAGTGCATCTTGGTCGGCAACCTGGGCAAAGACGCGGAAGTGCGCGCTACCAACAGCGGAATGCAGATCGCAAGCCTGCGTGTGGCGACGGCTGACCGCAAGAAAGACCAAAGCGGTCAATGGGTCGACCATACCGAATGGCACTCAGTCACTTGTTTCGACAAACTCGCCGCGCTGATGGAACGCTTTGGCAAGAAGGGCAAACAACTGTATATCGAGGGCAAGATTCAAACCCGCGAATACACGGATAAAGAGGGCAATAAGCGTTGGGTCACTGAGATTGTCGCCAGCGATATCCGGCTGTTGGGCGGTGCCCGCGACGACGCCGGCCAGTCCTCCGGCACGTCCGGCCAGACCCGCGCCCCTGCCCGCGACGACGGGGGCCGGACGCAGACGCAGCGCGCCCCGAGCAAGCCCGCGGCGCAGGCGCCGGCCGATGACGACTACGAAATTCCGTTCTAAGCGAACGTTCAGACAGGAGGGCCGACAATGACGCTAACGAAGCCTGCAGCCCCCAAGCCCGCCGAATCAAAGGCGCCTGCCGACGATTATGCAGGATACAATCCCGACGATTTGCCCTTCTGAGGACACACCGTGTACCCCTTCGAAAACCCAACGGACGGGTTGGCCTGTCCAAAGTGTGGCGGGCAACCGCTAATGCGCGTGGACGCCTACAGCCTCGACGAAACCGGCGGGGTTTCGGCCTATGACGCCGCGATCGGCTGTTGCGGCTGCACGGCTGAGGGTTGCGGCGGGTCGCGGCAGATTGCAGCGGGTGAGGCTGTCGCCCGTTGGCTGCGCCTGTACCCTGTAGGTGTTGAAGAGGATTGATAACAGACCGATACAGGTATGCGGTCTTTGAGCTTGTGCGGCCTACCCGCACACTGCCGATTGGTGCGCGCCTGTTGGGGTTTTTGTTGCCCGATGGGCGGGCGATTGTGGACCGGAACGGGTCACGTGTGGTCTTGCCGGTTGGGTTTGTGCGGGTGGTTAGTCATTCGACAGAGGTTTGATATGCGTCAACCTGTGCCTCTCTTCGTCGAGCTTTGCGCCGGGACCGCCGCCCTAAGCCTGCGCCTTCACCGCGATGGCGCCCGCCCGCCTGTGTCGCGAATGGGTGCCAAAACAGGGTACGCGGATACCATCCTGCGCATCATCGGCCTCACACCGGGCCAGCGCGCCGCCGCCTACCTATGGTGCGAGCCCGACCCCGGCGTGCGGCTCCTCCTCCACGCCTACCGCGACGCCGGGCTGGCCCGCGCCGCCGCCGCCATCATCCGCGGGTGGGCCGCCGAAGACCCCCGCGCCCTCTGGGAGCGGCTGCGCGCGGAGGGGCCGCCGCGGCTGCCGGATGGGGATGTGGACGCGGGGGAGGTGGCGCGGGAGGTGCTGCTGCATCGGTGGTCGTTTTCACAGCGAGGGCCAAGCGCAGGCTATGGTGGCCCAGGCACGTCGCCTGGGATGATGTTGGGCCGAGACGAATCGATAGGTTGTGAATCCACCGCGACCGGCCTTGGTCGCACACCCACCCTCCCCGCCACCATCGCCCCCGACGCCCGGACCATCGACCCGCGCGAGGTGGCGCGCTGGGCGCAGATCACGGCGTCGAACCGGCTGATCAACACCGCATGGTCGGACGCCGAGGGCCGCTGGATCAACACAGGCGACGGCGGCGCGACCTTCGGCGGCGCGGCCTTCTGCTCGCCCCCGGAGCGCACCGCCGAGGGCTTCGACGCGGTGCCCGGCGACGTGCCCGCGGTGGTGGTGCCCGATGCGCGCGAGGTGGACCCGCGGGAGGTGGCGCGGTGGGCTCTTGGTGAGGCGTGGCAGAATGGCGGGCGCTACATGGGTCCAGACCGGCCTTCGTCTTGCCATCCGCCGGGTTGGGTTGCAAGCATCACAGCGGAGGGGCTCGCCCGTCGCGCCGACACCCTCCCCACCATCGACGGCGCCCTCATCCACCCCGACGCCCGCACCCTGACCCCGCCCGCGCTGCCGCCCGGCACGGTGGTTTACATGGACCCGCCGTATCAGAACACCACCGGCTACGCCCACGATCTGCCCCGCGCCGAAGTGGTCACCCTCGCCCGCCGTTGGGCCGCCGTTGGGGCCACGGTGGCGATTAGCGAAGCGGAGCCAATCCCCGAGCTTACCGCCGATGGGTGGCACGCGGTGCGGATTGACGGCGAACGGGTCGGGCAGAAGCGCACATTCAGCAAGCAACAGGCGGAATGGGTCACCTTGAACCGCGCGCCTGCATGGGTTCCGCCCGTTCAGGCCCGCTTGTTCTAACCCTCGCCCACAAACGAAGATGGCCGCCGGCTATGCACCGGCGACCATCGGGCCAAGGTTACTCACCAAGGCGGGGCAGAACCCCTATCACACGATCGAGCAAGCGCCGCCAACGCATGCAAACGTCTGCGCCGCCTCACTGACCCCGGTTTCATAGACCGCAAGCCGCGCCCAATCGACGGGCGGCAGGGCTTCGACCCGCTTGGCGTATTCGTCTTGCGAAAGGTCGCTAAGCGGCTGGCCATAGTACACAGCGCCATCAAAGGGAAAGAAGCTCACCCCGCCCAGGTTTGCGCGATGTTCCCAAACCCAATCCCGGACGCTATCCCACTCTTCGGGCCGGACGTTTACGGTCACAGATTGGTTGTGACCCTTGACGCCCAACCAACCGGCATTGATGACGTTCACGCGCTCAAGAAGTTCGATCGCGCCTTCATCCTGCCGAACCAAGGCACCGCCCGGTGCAGCCATCGGCAGTTCGAAAAGCCACGCCTCAACCTCGTCGGCGGCGATAATGCCGCGTTCGAGTTTGTCGGCAGTGGTATAGAGCGAGGGGATACACGGCACCCCAGCTTCGCGCAACACTGCGCAGATCGGCGACTTGGCGCTGACAGTGATGCGGCGCAGATAGTGCCGGGCATGGTGCGAATGCACCCCGCTGGAACACCCCAAGAACACGGAGCTATTGCCATCTGGTTTGCCACACGTGACACCGGCTGCCGCGTTGATGCCAAGAATGGCGGCCCAATGCGCATTGGCGTCGATTGCGGTTGCGTTCAGCGCCGCAAGTTTGTGCGTCGAAGATGCGATCTGCGGGCAGTCTGCCTGCCCTGACAGACCCACACCCAACAGGGCATCCCGGCGCGTCACTGTCGCCCAGCCATCGCGCAAACCCACAAACTGCGTGCACGAAGCTTGAATCGTGCCGATAAACGCGGCAAGGTTTGCTTTCGCTGTCGCGGTTTGCAGGGTATCGGTTGGGCGCAAGATAACGTTTGACAGATTGCAAAACTGGCCGCCGCCGCTGTCGCCCGAAGGGTCTGCGGCATCTTGCCACGCCAAGCCGATTTCCACGCACGGGTTCGCCCGAAGCGGTACACCCCGGTACGCCAAACGCGCAGGCGAGAAGATACCCCGCTCGCCCGCATGTGAAGTGCGCAAAACCTGCCATTCGGCGTCAAAGTCGGCGAAGCTCAAGGCTTCCGGGTCAGACCATACCCAACTGTTGTTCGCTTGACAGCGTTCGATTGGGATATCGACCCCAAGGCCATATGCGGCGGGGTAGTGCTTCGCCCATCGAAGTTGAGCATCGTTGACGTCACTAAACGAAATCATCGCCGACCGCCGCACGCCGCCGACCTGCACAGCCCCAGCGGCACAACACAAAAGGTCATGCACTTCGAGGGTAGTTAGTCGGCGGCTATTCTTGGCTGCGTTCTGAATAGTCTCCCGCAAAGCGTTCAGGTACTTGCGCAGCGGTTCGGGGCCCGAAGCTTCGCCGCCCTTGGTCGCCAAACGTGCACCGGCGGGCCGGATTTGCGAGAAGTCAAACGTCACTGCATGACCGGCAAACCATGCCCGAACACCCTCTTCAATGGCATCGCGCCAACCTTCGGTGCTGTCGTGGACTGTGTGTGATGTCAAGGTAAGGCCATCGCAAAAGGTCGGAATGGGCAACTTGTTGACGAACTGCGATTCGACGCTGAACCCAAAGCCGGTTCCATGCATCAGAATATACAGGCCCTCCCAAAAGACCGCCAAGCTATCGGCAGGCGCAAAAGCGCAGTTGTACAGGGCGATGTCGTTCTTTTCGAGCACATCGCCAGCCGCCCAAAGTGCGCGCATCGACGGCATCACTTCGCGCCGAAACACCGCCCGTACCGCTTCGCGCATCTCTGCTTGTGCGTTTAGGTCTGTCGTGCGCTGACACAGCCTGTAATAGAAATACCCGCCCCAACGGGTGACAGTCTCCCGCCACGTTTCGCGCTGGCCGTCTGCCTTGACCTTGGCATAGGTCCGCAGCCGCACGATTTCGCTGGCCAACTGTGCACCCGGCGAAAGGCCCACAAGCGCGTCACTATCGGAAAGATCGGCGATTGCATCAGCCGCCCAGGCCTCGCATTTGTCCTGATGCTTTGACCACTCACCCAACCCAAACAACGTGGACATACTACCTCCGGAAACAAGACAGGCCCGCAATCTACCACGATCACGGGCCTGTCAAAGTGTGGAACCGATCAATCAAGACGCATCGGCATAACCACGATGGCTTCGGCGGTTTCGACGGTCTTTGCCGCAGGCGCACCCGCGGTCAACAGCACAGGATCGAGGATATCGCCCAGCGATACCACTACCTGCGCCGGGCTGCCCAACAGCGCCAAGGCTTCGGCCAAGAACGAAGCGTTGAAGCCCGTATACAGCGCACTACCGACCAAATCCGCATCGACTTCGACCTTGACGCCGCTCGTGTCTTTCGTGTCCTGCGTGGCGAACAGAACCCGCGAATCCTCGAAAGTGGCGCGCACACTGTTGTTCTTGTCGTTTGCGGTAAGGCAAACAGCCTTGAGAGCCCGCGAAAGCGCCGCGCCGTCGACCTTGACGGTACGCTTGTATGATGCCGGCAAGACCATTTGGTATTGCGGAAACTCACCCTCGACAAGCCGGAACCACATACGGCCTGCGCCCTTGACGGGCTGCCCATCCGCATCGACCTGCGCCCAGGCGCCCGACCGCTGCCCCAGGCGCAGACCCCACGAACCGCCGCCCGCCGCGCTGCGCACAAGGGCGCGCGACACCTCGACCGGCACAAGTTGCTTACCCGGGATGGTGATAGCGCCGATCGGCAGGCTACACTCGACGTCCGCCCAGGCCAAACGGCTACCATCGGTAGCGACACAGCGCAGACCCTCGTCGCCGATACGCTCGACGTTGACACCGTTCAGGCCATACCTGTTTTCGTCTTGGCTGGCATGCCCGGCGACTGCAAAGCCGCGCGCCCAGGCTGCGCCATCGGCAACCAGGGCGAGGCCCGCGCCTTCCGGTTCCCAGGCAATCGGGGGCCAATCGGCGGCATCGAGGCATGCCAACGTGTGTTCGCTCTTGCCAGCCTTGACCACCAATCGCCGCCGATTGGCGTTGAAGTTCAAGTGCAAAACTCCGTCATACAGGCCGCAAACCATCGCAAGTTTGTCATGCGGGACGACGATCGCTTCGTCGCCCATAGCTTCGCATTCGGCATGCGCTTCGATGGCGATAAGCCCCGACGTCGCGGTGATAACCAGCCCCGCCGCGCCCACTTCAAGCCGCACGCACTTGTTGATTTCGTTGGCTGCCCGCGGACTAATCGCCGCCCGCACCGTGTTTAGTGCCGTCTTGAGCGCGGAAACGTTGATCTGAGCAGAAAACACTATGCACCTTCCTTTGTGTTGAAAAGACCAACTTGACCGGGCAGCGCGTCAGCGCCCGGCGACAGGTCAGGCACGCCGCGCCCGGTCGACCCAAAGCCGCCGTCGCCCCGCGGCGTTGAGCCGAGAGCATCCACATCGGGTTCGCCGATGACCTCAAGCGCGGGACAGGGCAGCACGACAAGCTGCGCGATGCGCTCGCCCGGGGCGATCGTGCCCGGTTGCATGCCCTGAGGGCTGTAATACAGCGCGACCTTGATTTCGCCGCGATAGTCGCTATCAATCACGCCGACGCCGTTAGCCAGCCGAAAGCCGCGCTTGGCAAGGCTGGACCGCAGAAACAAGAGCCCCACGTGTCCGGCTGGAATCGCCACGTGCACGCCGGTCCCGATCGTGTCTGCTTCGCCTGCGTAGTACTCAGTCGCTCGCTGCAGGCTGTCAGCGCGCAGATCGAGTCCCGCCGCGCCTTGTGATGCGTGCGCAGGCAAAACGCCGTTGCGCGCGTGTATCTTGACCTCCAATGCCATTCTTGCACCTCCGATCGCCGCTGCTTGGCGGCGCCCCGCGACCCTATCCCGGGGGGCGGCAGGCTGCAATAGCAAGCGCGCACGAAAGCGCGGAATATTTTTTGTGCGTTTGTGCGCCGTTTTTATTGCACCGCGCACCGCTGCAATATAGGATGCGTCCAAGCGCGCAGTCTGAACCGGTTGGAAGCGCGCGATCTCCTGGTCCAACCGGCGGGTAGCGGACCCCGACGAACCGCAAGGCGCCCCAAGCCCCCGGGTGCGCCGATTGGCGATCTCACGCCAGCGAAGCCGAAGCCTCTACGGCAACCCGGGGGTCTTTCACAGACGGAGCAACTATGCCCTGCAGTGTGTACCGCGATCGCGATTCTTGGCTTGCCGCGCGAAACGCGCCTTGTGCCGATGGTTATCCGATGATCGGCGCGTCAGACGTCGCTATCATCTTTGGCCTCGGCTTTGTGTCGCCCGCGCGCTTTGCCGCCCAAAAGCGGGGGCAGATGCCTAAAGACGGCGACGAAATGGCGCCAAACGACCCGCGGGCGGTTGGTCTTCGGCTTGAGGCTGTTGCACTGGCCGAATATGAAGTACATCACCCCATTCCAGAAGATTGCGAGCTTGGAAACGCCATCACGCGGTGGACACATCCCGGCGTGCCGTGGCTTGCGGTAAGCCCCGATGCCGACCTTATCGGCGCAGATGGTAGGGCTTACGGCTTGGTACAGGCCAAAATCCCGCGATCAGCTGCCGCCCTGCAGGACTACGCGCCCGATGCGCCAGAGGGCTACGGCCTCGCCGCGACCCTCGCCGATCCGCGTGGCCCCGCCGTGCCCCGGGCCTACGCGCTGCAATGCCTCGTGGAACTTGGCACGATCCGCGCCAATGGGGAGCCCGCCGCTTGGATCGACCTCTGGTGCTGGCCCTCGCCCCACGCGCACCGCCGCGTGCGCCTCGTGTGGGATGACGGCGCCGACGCTGCCTTTGCCGCGCTGATCGACGCTATCGGTGAATGGCGGAAGCGCCACATCATCGAGGGGCAGCCGGTGCCAATCGGTTGCGCAGATGACGCCACGATCGCCGTGCGCCTGTGGGCCGCGGAAGGGCAGCACGTGGCGCCCGGTCTGGCGCGGCTGGCCGCCGAATACGTGGCGGCAAGTGAAGCGGAAAAGGCCGCCCAGGTCGCCAAAGAAGAAGCCCGCGTGCTGCTTTTGGCGACACTGGAAGCCCATGACGCGGCAACCGCCATCGTGCCCGATCCGAGCGCGGACCCCGGCGCAAAACGCAAAGCCGACCGCGAAGGCAACCCGGCAAAAGTGGCCATCACGGGCAAGTTTGGCGGCGTGCGGTCTTTGCGCGTGACTCCCGGTTGGCTCGCCGGTGCCGACCCTGCGACCCTGGCACACGATGCGCGCACACCGCCGCAGGCGGTGCAGGTCGACGGGGTAACGGTCGGGCAGATGGTGGCCCGATGGGGCGATGAGCCCGTGGCGCCTGTACTGAGTACCGAAGATGCGGCGCTTCTCGCCGATGTGCTTGGCTCTCTGTAATCGTCCAGGCCGCCCCGGGCCCACCAATCCGGCGCCGCGCGGGGCCAACGCGGCGCCTTCCAAACGGAACGAAAATGCCCGACTTTACCGCTGATCAAATCGGCACCCTCGCCGAACGCATCGCTATTCGTGTGCACGGCTACCAACCGGAAACCGCACCAGTTGCGCTTCTTGGCTATGCCGCCGCACTGAAAGCCGCCTGCGCAGCCTGCGCGACTGCCCTGCCTGACCTGTGCAGGGCACAGCCGCCGGCGCTTTTTGCGGCGCTGTCTTCGATCGCGCGCAATGGGCTCGTGCCCGGCGCCGCGGGCGACAAGACCGCGACAGCCTATCTATACTTGCAAAACCGCGCCGTAGTCGGCAAACCCAACCCGCTGGGCCGTATCCGCATGGCTGCAGCGGCTGGCGTCGATGTTTCGACCTTCGCGGTTGGGCGCGCCGATACGCTCGAACTGAACGAAGACGGCGACGTTATCGGTCTTTCGGCAGACCTCGACGCGCGCCCTACAACCTGGGCCGATCTGCGTGGGGTGATTGTGACCGTGTGCGCCGCAAGCGGCGTGGTACGGCGGGTTTGGGTATCCGCTGGCGAAATCGAAGTGCGCAAGCGCCGGGCTTCCAGCGGCGACAAGGGCCCATGGGCAACTGATCCCGTGGGAATGGCGCGAAGCAAGGCGCTTTCGATCGCTGTTGATCGTGGCGACGTTCCGCAAGCACCTGTGTCGGTTGTTCCGGTGTTGGGTTCGCGTACGCCTGTGGCCGTGCCTGTCGCGCCTGTGGCCGCGCTTGTGGCGGCACCCGAACCGACGCCTGAACCCGAAGCCGCGCCGCCCGAAGCCGAACCAGCGGCGCCAGAAGCGGCAGCCGAAGACGCCAACCCTTGGGCGGCCGTTTTGGTGCGCGTCGCCGACGAACTGCAGGGCGACGAAGGCGACCGCAACACCGCCGCACAAGGCGCGATTGCCGAAGCTCTGGCCAAAGCGCCGCATCTTGCGCCGGACGCCTTGAGCGATGCCGTCTTTGCGCGCTTGGTCGCGCTTGCGCGTGAACGTCTGGCGCTCTTGTAGTGGTGAGAATGGCGCTGGCATCGGTGCAATCGACTTTCTTATAACTTTGTGCGCGAAAGCTATTGCACGGTCTGACGTTGGCGGATATGACTTGGGGGCCGGGGCGACAGAGAACCCCGGCGCCACACTGACCCAACGGAGCCACCATGAACGCCGCCGCCTTTGAGTACTCGACTACCCCGAACGACGCCGCGATCAACTGGTTTCGCACGATGGATTTCGAGCGCATCAAGGGCCAACTTTATACCTACGCCGGACGGCTGGCGCTCCACGGCGTGGGGATTGGCACTTACGGCGTGGTGCGCGCCCTGGTTATCGTGATCAGTGAGCGCAGCGGCGATGACGGCGAGAGCAGCTATACGGAGCCGCAAAAGGCGTACCGCCGCGAACTGTTGCCGGCTGCCCGCAAGCTGCAGGCGATGTACGCAGCCTAAGGCACCCGGGCCGCCCCGGGCCCATCAATCCGGCGCCGCGGCAAACCCGCGGCGCTTGTGCTTGCGCACTATTGCACGATTGGTGCGCGCGGGCTATCCTGCCGCACACTTCGAGGATGCTATGCCGAACGTCAATCCCACCGAACCCAGGCGCGGGCGACCCAAGCTGTCAGACGCCGAGCGCGCCGAAAGAGCCGCCCGCATCAACGCAAAGCCGCGCCGCGCCGCATCAACTGCAGCGCACCCGCTGGCACATCTTGTGGGCCTTGTACCGGATGCGCTTCTTGCCGCGATCCTGGGCTGCAGCGCAAGCGGCGTGCGCAAAATGCGCAAGGCCGCCAATCTACAGCCGATCGGCAACGCCTGGGCTCTTGATGCCAGCGTTGCGAACGACGTCTTGACCGCGATTGCCGCACTTTCAGATGACCGCAAGACCGCCGCTATGGCGTTGGTTCGCCGCTATTTGGATGTGCCCGATGGCGATTGAGCGCATCGCGACAAGTGTAGCCATCGGCCCGGCTCGCATGGTCTATCTCGATGCTGTCGCTAAAGTTGGTGGACTGCCAAGCCGCACGGCGGCGCTGCTTTCGATCTGGCCACGCGCTGCCTTGGGGCCGGCAAACTTTGCCGCCCCGAGGCTGCGACCCGTGCGTGCGCCGTTGCCTGTGTGTCTGCGCGGAATCGAGGCCGAGGGCCTGGGCATCTGTCAGCTATCGGGCCCCGAATGGGCGGCACATCACGCCGAAGTGCGCTATCTGGCGGTTGTGCTCGACGTTTCGTTGAGTCAGGTCGTCAAAGCCGTGATCGACGCGCACGCGGACGCGCACGGGGTCGGGGTTTTGGCTGATGCCTAAACAGCGCGCCTTGCCGATCCAATCACCGGCCCGCGCCCACATCATCATCGGTATCGACCCGGCAACCACGAACGGCGCCGCCGTGGCGCTGTCCTGCCCGCCCGCAGATCGCCTTGCGGCTGGCGACCTGCCCGGTCTGCTTGCCGCTTGGGTTTGGCGCGGCAGTACCGCCAAAGCTGCGGGCCCGGCTGGGCTTCGCCTGAGTGCTGCAGCCTGTACGCCCACAGGTGCCCAACCCATCGAGGGCACGCCGCTGCACCCCACGCACGCGCAGATCGGCTCGCTGATTGCAGCGCATTGTGCGGCGATGCCTCTTGTTGTTGTGTGCGAGAAGCCGCCCCCAATGGGCGGATTCGCGCGATCGGCTGGCCAAATCGTGTGGATTTCGGGCCTTGTGTGTGGGCCGATCCTGGCACGGCACCCCGAAGCGCAGCTTCTGCGCCCGATGCCGATGCAATGGCGCGCCGGGCTTGGGCTGCCCTCCGGCGAAAAGCCAACTGCCGAAGTCATCGGAAAGATGCTGCACTACGGCATCCCCGCCAATCTTGCGCAAGTGCTTAGCCCAGATGGCGACGCCGCCTTGCCTGTCGACGTCATCGAGGCGTGCGCTGTTGCGCTTTGGGCTGCGCACACAGAGGGCAAGCCGAAAAAGCGCACAGGCAAGCGAAAGACGAAGGCCGCCTAACTTTCTTTCGTGTTTGTGCGCGAAAGCTATTGCAGCTTTGAGGGCGGTCCGATAGTGTGGAGGGGCGGGCAGGGAAGCCCGCAGCCGAAACACCAAGGAGCCGACCATGAACCGCACCGAGACCACCGACAACGCCGGCCGCCGCATCATCGACCTCACCACCACCTGCGGTCGCGGTTGGGCGGTTGTCCGCGAGACCGGCCGCGGCTTCTCGGCCGTCTACGGCTACCACATCGGCTCGGACTACAGCGGCCAGACCCGCACCGTCTACGGCGCCGAGAAGCACTTCAAGAGCGAGGCCGGCGCGATCAAGCACGCGACCGCCGGTGCGCAGGCGATGGCCTGACCCCACCAGGGAGGAGACCAACATGGCGCACTATCTGCTCGCCCTGGTTCGCAAAGCCTATGCCGACCCCACGATCACGACGCAGTACCACCCCAGCGGTGGCGACCCCGAGCGCAAGCGGTGGCGGGTGTGGCGCGACGGCTGCCCCATCGCCTACGGCGTGACCGAAGCGGAAGCGCTTGTGGCTGCCCTCGAAGCCGCCCCGCCGCCGAAGCGCTGACCTAACCACGGCCCTCCGGGGCCAGCCCCGCACGGTCGCCGCCTGCACGCGGCGCGGGGTGCACGCCAGCCATCCGGCAGGCGACCAAGGCGACCGCCCACACTGACCTATAGGGGCGAGGATGCACACGCAGGATTCTATTTTCCGCGACTGGCAAGTTGGCGATCGATTCATTGTATCGCCAAGTGACGATGTAAGCCGCTGTTTCGCCGCTTCGTTTGCGTGGCCGCACTTCGGGCGCGACATCGAAGGCCGCATCGAACAACGCATTTGGGTGCACGTGTCGGGCTTGCATTTGGTGCCGGGGCTTGTGGTGACCATCGAAGGCGGCCATCAGCCCAGTGTTCTTGTGGTGACCGGCGACACCCTCAACGCCTGCGCGCGCAAGGTGCACCCATGACCGGGCGCCCTGTCAACCCCGGCGCCGAACTGCACATCGGCAAGACCCGCACGGTCCCACACTTGGGGAGTGTGACCCTGCGCGATTATTGCGGCACCGACGCCAGCATCAGCCGGGCGGCACGTGTCAGCTATGGGCGCCACAATGCAGCACGAACCGAAGGCGAAGACGCTAAGCTGATCGGCTATCTAATGCGGCACCGGCACACCTCGCCCTTCGAGATGGCGGAGCTTGTCCTTCACGTTCGGGCGCCGATCTTCGTCGCGCGGCAGTGGATGCGGCACCGGATGGCCAGCATCAATGAAATCAGCCTACGTTACACCGAAGCCGATAATGACGCCGTGATGGACGTTCGCGGCTTGGGTCCGCTTTGCCGCGACCCTGACCCAAAAGACAGCAAACAAGGGCGTGGCAAACCCTTGGAACTTGGGCCATTTACGCTGGACTCGCTCGACAAGACGGCGCGGGGTGAGCTTGGGTTTGCGCTCGATTTGCAACAGGCCGATTTGGAATACAAGCATGCGCGAAAGGCCGGCATCGCCCGCGAACAAGCGCGGGTCTTGCTGCCTCTTGCGACGATGACCGAATGGGTTTGGAAAGTCGACCTGCACAACCTTTTGCACTTCTTGGGCCTGCGCACTAAGCCGGACGCACAGCGCGAAATCAGGTTGCTTGCCGACGAAATCGCGGCCATTGTCGCCGACGCCTACCCGCTGACTTGGGCTGCGTGGGTTGAGCATGTGCGCGACGCGCCGCGACTTTCGGCGTCTGCATGGCGCGCTTTGGCCGGCATCGTTGACGCCGATCGCTTGGCCGATGCGCTTTCGGGTCTGCCCGAACGCGAGCGCCGCGAAACGATGGCCGCGCTAACTTCTGCTTGGGGTGCCCGATGAACGCTGTCTTTCCAGGGTTTGGCGCTGATTCACTGGTCACAACAGCGGCCATCAAGGCGCGCCGCCGTGCGCAGGCCCGCGCCGATCGGCAGGGTGTAGTGCCCGCCGCGGTACTGGCGGATTTGGCGACCGCCGAAGCGATGCGCAGAGAGAAGGCAGCGGGGGCCAAGATTTCCGACCATGACATCATTCTCGCCTTCGGGCAGGTAGGCAAAAAGTGACCAAGCCAAAAGGCGGCCCGAAGCGCACCAATGCGCCGCTTTGGGTGACGTATGACGATGCGATCGTCATCAACTATGCGCGATTCGGCGGCACTTTCGCGGACTTATGCGCAGCCCTCCCGCATCGATCGCCGCGGCAGGTGCAGTTGCGGATTCTGACTCTGGCCGCCTGGGCCAAGATCGACAAAGCGCAGCGGGACGCGCTTCTTGCCGGGTCCAGCCGAGAACCGCAGAAGCTGACCAAAACAATGCCGTCGGTCGCCCGCGGCCCGACGATCGCCGTAGCGCACACAGCCGACCCGCTGCGTGTGGCGCGGCACTATCTGCGTACCGCGGCACGCATCGACATCGGCGATCTTGCCGCTGCTTTGGCGGCACAATGCCCGCGCCCCCAGGGCTGGACAACCGGCGACGCGCAAGGGCAAGCCGAGGCCGCTGCAAAGAGCTTGGGGCCTGCACACGAAAAGGCGCTAAGGGTCGCGCTTCTGAACGCACAATAACTTTCTTTGCACTTTGTGCGCGAAAGTTATTGCACTGTAGAACGTGCCGGGGTACAAAGAGGGGGCCGGGGCGAGAGAGAACCCCGGCGCCACACTGACCCGCAGGAGCCGACCATGTACACATTCACCCTCATCAGCCTTGCCAGCCTCAACAGCATCCCCGGCGCCGTCACCAAGAGCGGCGACATCAACAAGCGCTGGTTATCCAAGGCGGCCCGCGTGTGGTCCGGCGGGGTCCGCGGCGTGTACACCGGTCGCGCCCACACCGGCAGCGAAGGCGGTATCTGCTTGGTCGCCTCGCAACGCGACTTTTACGGTCACGGCTCCGATAACGCCATGCGCCGCGCGTTTTTTGCGGCGATGGGCATCTGACCAGACGGCGCTACCAACCACATCGGCCCGGCGCCCGCCGCAAGCGGCGCCATTAGGGGGACATGTGACCCAGTATTACCATAGCTACGCCTATTCGCCAGACTGCGAGCGCGACCCAGACCACGGCTACCGGCGCCAAATGGGCGGATGCGGCGGCTGGCGCGCATATGATGGCCCATGCGGGGCGGACGATTGCCCGGATTGCTTCACGCTTGATTGTGGCGACGATTGCGATGAGGGGGAGCAGCCATGAACGACGCTGACAAGGCCGCACGTGGCATCGTTATGCTGGTTTGTGCTGTGCTTTCGTTGACCGCTGGTAGCATCGCCGATGCGTGGCAGGCGCACCTTGACAAGTTGACAGCCGCCGACATGGCAGAAGCCGAAGTCGATTTCCAGCGGTCGGGCGCGATCCAAAAAGCCGAAGCGGCGGTGTTATGGGAAATGCAGCTTGAGGGCCGATGCGCTCCCAACGTGCCCCAGGCCGCGGCTATCCCGTGCCCCAAGGGCGGGCCGTATTGGCGGCCACCAGTCGAGGCCGAGACAGTCTGGACAGTCGGGCCCGCCGTGCGCCGGACGGTGCGAGGTGGTGCGCGATGAGCGTCATCGATGATTTGGTTGTGTTTGCGGCCACATGCTGCGCAAACCGCGCCGCGGGGCAGCCGACGCCGGTATGGGTGGGTGACCTACGCGGCGCCGACCTGCGCGGCACCAACCTGCGCGGCACCAACCTGCGCGACGCCGACCTGCGCGGCGCCGACCTGCGCGGCGCCGACCTGCGCTACGCCTACCTGCGCGCCGCCGACCTGGGCGACGCCGGCCTGCGCGACGCCAACCTGCGCTACGCCTACCTGCGCGCCGCCGACCTGGGCGGCGCCGACCTGCGCGCCGCCAACCTGGGCGACGCCGGCCTGCGCGGCGCCGTCCTGATCGGCGCCGACCTGCGCGACGCCAACCTGAGCGACGCCGACCTGTGCGGCGCCAACCTGTGCGGCGCCGTCGTCGCCGAAGGCACCGTAACAGCCCACGCCGCCGGGCGCGATGGCGGCTACTACTGGCACGCCATGCGCCTGCAGGACGGCAGCATCATCCTGCAGTACGGGTGCGAGCGGCACCCGCTGCCTGTGTGGCAGGCGCGCGGGCCTGAGTACGGTGCGCGGCATGGCCACACTCACGACCACTGGGCCACGGGGCCAGCGGTGGCTATCGCGGCGGCGGTGGCGCTGAGCTGGACGCACGCTGCCGCGGTCCGAGGGGGTGCGCGATGAGCGCGATTGACGATGTTTTGGCCCACGCGGCCACATATCGCTCAGGGCTTGATCCGCACATCCCCATCGATCACCGCCCGCCGCGCGATGCTGCCGCCGTCGCCGTCAGCGCCCCATCCGGTCCCGCCATCAGCCTGAGCGATGCGCCGCTCAAGGGCCTTGACAGTCTTTTCCAGGCTGCTCAAGGCTTTTGCGGTATGCTGCGCTTCGGTCTTTTGACTGTCGATCAACGCATCGATCTGTTTCAAGTGGCGATCAATCGCATGCGCTGCAAGCGGCAACAAATGCGAGATCACAAGGCGATACACCGCAGCGCCGACAATCAAAAGTACCAAGGTCGCGGCGCCTGGACCGGCAAGGTAGGGCGCCAAAGCGAGCGGATCGACTTGTGCGAGCATGGTTTAGCCTCCGATTCGGGCGCCTATACGCCGCGGATTTCCCAGTGTGCGCCATCCGGCGGGCCGTTCCAATCACCGCCCCAATGCAGTGTAACACCGTGGGGCACCGTACCGTCTGCCTGCATCTCTGCCCAGGTTGCGTATATCACCGGAGCACATGCGCGGATAGGGGCCCAATCATCCGGGCTTGCTTTGCCGTCGATAAATGGCACAACGTCAATCGCTTGGCTGGGTTTGGTATTGTGCTTGCTCTTGCCCGGTTTTGCGTTGGTGACGATTTTACCGGGCATCGTCCGACCCTTGGCATATAGCGCCGCCTGCTCTGCCGCCGACCGATGACCATACACCACGGTCAAATCATGCGGCATATCTGGATGCGCCAACGCCCGCCGAAACAGTGTCACCAACAGCGGGTGACAGGTATGCAGCCGGGCCGTTGACGTTGCACCGAAGCTAAATCCCATCGTCATCCTCTTTTGCAGACTGTGCAAGCTCTACCGCAATCTCAATCAAGTCAACCGCAAGCGCCGCGATTTCGGCAGCGGTAAACCCACCCGCCCAATACCGCGCCGCCTTGGCGGCAAGGCGCAAAAGCTTCGACAGAATGGGCTTGACGTCTTGGGGCATAGGCTTGGGCATTAGGCCTCCGGTGCGCCTTGACGGCGCATGCGGCGTTCGGCGAACGCCACAAGGTCAACAGGCCGCAACGGTAGCCGCAAAACTGCGACCCCGTTTGTGATCACGAAGACTGTGCCTGTGCCTGCCATCTTATCACACCCTCAAGAAGTGCGGAAGCATCGCGTAAAAGCCCTTCGGGTGCACCTGCGCTGACCAAATATGCCACAAGGTCGGCGGCCTCTTGCACCGCCTCGATTGGGGCCGGACCCCAGCCCAACCGCAACGGCTGCCCATACAGGGCTTCGCCGTGCGATAGCCTAACGGTGATGACCTGCCGTGCCGCTGGCGACAGGTACACCGGCAAGTGATCGACAACGCGGGCCGAACCGGTAAGGCACGGCCCGCAGTCCTGCAGAGCGATATCGCTCAAGGCAGAACCAAGGCGCCTTGCGCGATAGCGTCTTGCAGCGCCTGCACAATCGGACGGGCAAGGCTTCGCGACGTTGTGGCGTCGGGTTGGGTCGCGCTCGAAAGGTCGATGCCCGCAAGTGTGGCGGCTTCGTCAAGGGTCATACGGATGACCAGAGACACAGTGCCTTCGGGTTGCGGTTCGGCGATTTGCCATTCGTATGCAGTACGCATCACGTGCTCCCGTTGACTTTGCGCAGAAGGCGCAGCTTCATCAATCGGATTTCGCTGTTACTGGTCGCCGATCCATCGTGGTACATCCACCATTTTGTGCGGAACTGAATGTTGGCGTCGAACCAGTTAGCCGACACGGGGTAGTTACCCGCTGGCGTGGTCATCGAGCCGGACGCCACCTGCACGCGCACGCGTTGCCCGCTTTGCGGGTCGCCATAGTCAGTCGCGCCAACGCGCACGAAAACGTCATGCTGGCGCTGATCGTTGATCGTGACTTGCACGCCCGCGGTGTAATCGCGGTATGTGCCAGGGGCTACGGTCTGAATGGCTTGCTCGGCTGCCGAGACAAGGTAGCTAATCACTCGGATCATCGCCGATGATGACGTATTGATGTTGCGCAGACCGGTTCCCGGCGTCGTGTAACTGTCGCGCCCAAGGTCCAAAATGTGGACAAAGGCGCCGGTGCCGCTGGGTTCGCGCCCTGCGACGATGGCCTCAATCATCCACAGGTCACGCCGAGAACCGCCCCGCAACGCATCCCAACCCGCCGGCCAAATACCGATAGCCGGCTGATTGGTGATCGCGCCGTTGACCAGGGTCAAGCCCGAGCCGGACGGCGACAGACTCAGCGTCCGCGCCTCGACGCTGTTGTTGTAGACGTATGCCCGCGGGGTAACACCATCGCTTGCATACAGCGTCGCATACCATGCGCTCGTTGAAGTTGTCGTGCTCGTCGTGCTAAACGCCGTCCAGTTTGCATCGGTGAAATCGACCGCATCAACTACGGTCCATTCACCAACAGTCGCGACGCGCCCAACTGCGATGGTGACGACTGAATACCCTTTAGCCCCAAGGCTATCGGTAATCGTCAGCATGAACGCATAGGTCACACCGTCGCTTAGACCTGCGACAGTCCAAGGCCCCAGGCCCGACCCCGCGATCGGCACGCCAGAACCGCCAAGTTCAGTGACGGCGTAAGTATAGGGGCCGGTTCCGCCCGAAGGTGCGCCCCACGTGCCGATAGTCGCCGTTGTCGAGCCTGCCGCCAAAGACTGCGAGGCTGGCGCAGTGCCCGGGGTGATTGTGGCAGACGTTGCCGCCACGGTCGCGATACCCTGCACAGTGCGGCTTGCACTTGCTGCATCGGTCACAGTGCGCGACAAGATAACGGTCTGCCCGTTGACCATGCCGCTAAGGGTTGTGCTTCCGGCGCCAGACCCAGACGTTGCAAGCGTTACGGTAGTAGATGCGCCCTGCGAATCATACACCACAGACGCCGCGCCGTAGCTGTATGGCGTTGTGCCGCCTGTCGAGGTTGCCCACGTGACTGTGGCAGACGTTGTGCCGGCGCTAACAGTCGCCGCCGAGGGTGCCGCCCACGCAAGCGCAGGCGACGCGCTAACCTGAATCACGCGGGGCACACTTCGGGCAACCTGCCCATCGGGGCCTGTCGCTGTCAGGTAGTGCACAGCCTCAAGGCCGTTGCTTGTCGGGATAACGTAGGGGCCCAAGCCCGAACCGCTGCTTGGCGTGATTGAGCTAAAGTCCGCTTGGTTGGTCACAGTCAGCGCATACGTAGTGCCGACAGGTGCGCCCGCGTGCGTATAGGTGACCGAAACCGATGTGGTTCCGGCTGGCGACGGCGACCCTTGCGCGGGCGGGGTTGGCGCCGACAGGTCGGCAGCCGCAACGTCGACAAGCGCAACGCTATCGGCAATCTGGCCGTCTGGCGCCGTTGCCCGAATCCGAGCCGCATAGGACACACCAGCGGAAACCGCCCAAGTCCACGCACCAAGACCTGACCCCGAAGCGGTTGGCGCTGAACCAGTCGATGGGGTAACGGTGACGGCATAGGTTGTGCCCACAGGGGCCCCGGCATGCGTCCAAGTGGCGCTTGCAGTCGTCGCCGACGATGCGAGCGATTGCGGGGATGGCGGGGTCGGCGGGGTCAGGTCGACAACCGAACCACCGGGCCGGGGAATGATCCGTGTGCGAAGGCGTGGCATTTCAGGCACTCACGCTAATATGCGCCACATCGTTCGCCGCATCGCCGCTGACGTAAAGCACAACGGCTGCGCCGCCCGGCGATGGGTTGAGCATATACGGTACGCCAAGTTCGACCCTAATACCGTTGCTATCGATTGCCGCACCATCCGTGCCGGTCGACGAAACAAAGCCCGCAGACTGCGTTTCGTTATCGCTGGCAAAGATGCGGATCGAGATTTCGCGCGCCCATCGTGGGAAGGTGACAGCGGTCGCGTTGCCGCCTGTACCACCCAGGGCGATGCGGTCGGTAATCGGGCCCGGCGTGCCGGACTTAGTGACGGTTGCGGCCATTGAGCACCTCGCACCGCAAGCGTAGCACGGTCAATCGCGCCGGTCTACCCGCCCGTATACACATCGAAAGCGGCGCGCTCCACGCCCCAAAGGCCAAATATCCACCGGCCCGCAACCCAACGCTTCGAGCGCACGAACACAACGCGATCGATCCAACCCAAGGCCGCATCTGTGACCGCTACAGCGGCGCCCGGTTCCAGGTGTTCATATTGCACGGGTGCACTATAGGTAACGGTAAACGGTCGCGCAGAACGGAAGCCAGCGCGCCACAGGGCGAGCGTATACAGGCTGCCCAGGTCTTGGCACCAAGGGATTTCGATCGCCTCGTCTTCGCTGGGCTGTACGCCTATAGGCGTGCGCGTGCGCACATCTACACCGCTGCGCCGACTTGGCTGGTCTGATGGCACCTCATCGGCCCGCCCGTCGACGATCACGATGCGGGCATATCCGCCGGTGTTCATGTTTTGGCCGCCCTTGAGCACAAGCCGCTTGGGTGCCGGCGCGTCGTCATAGACACATGCAGATAGCCTGTACCAACCGTCATCGGGACTTGCGGCTGTTGCCAAAGCGGGCGGCAGGTCGGGATTCAGCGCATCGATCCGCAGCCCTGCAGACGTATAGCGCAAGGTGATCGGCAAGCGCGGCAGAACCTGCGTAGACAGATACTCCCAGGCCGAAACCGCCGGATCGTTGAGATAGGCGTCAAACCGAATCGCGCGCAGATAGTCGATTGCCGCGGCACTTCCGCCGATGTCGAAAGGCAGCCCCGCCCTTGCGATTAGGTAACGTATCGCCTCGCCGACAGACGAAGGCGCGCCCGGCTGCGATGCCCCGCCGACGCCAGACGCCGCCGACCACGCGACCGCGTATGCACTCGCTGTCTTGTCGAGAACGGCGCTGGCGAGGATATCCACGTAGTAGTAAGGCAGACCCGAATCGGTAATGCCAGCCAATACCCCTTGCGCTTCGTTGGTGCTGCCGTCGCTGATCACCACGGCATCACCCGGTGATGCGACGTCATACCCGGCGATCAACAGATGTTCGGCCTGTGCGCCTGCAGTCTCGACCACATAGGCAGGGGTAGAATACAGCCCGATCACCGTATCGCCCGGCTTGCCAATCACCAGCGGGAACGGAAAGCCTGCGGCATCATCGCGCAGATTCGGGAAGTCTTCTGCCGTGATGGTCGCCGCAGGGCTTAGCAGCGGAACCCGCGACGTCCACGGGGTAGCCTCTACCGATGCACTAAACCACGTGTCGGCCCGCAAGGGGTCACCCCATGCAGGCTGCGCAAGCCGACCTTCCGCGACATCAACGCGGGCCGTGTGACTGATAGTTTGGATGGCATAGTTGCGATGCGGCTCAACCAAGGCATAGGATAGGCGCGCCATGCCTTCACGCAGATCGAAGCCGTGGCGGGCAAGTTCTGCAGGCGTCGGGTCGATATGGCCTTCAACCGATACCGTCTGCGAGGCTGGCGACACACTGAGAAGATCGATCTCTTCGGCGAAGTCGACGTCTGACAGGCTGCCGCTGTATTCGGTCACGGTGCCATTGGCTTCGGTCACAGCGATCGGGCGCGTGGATAGGCGGAATGTATACCCCGGAAGCTTGATCGTCAGAAGCCAAACCAAATCAGCATCGGCGCGTGGCATGGTTAGACCTCTTCGGTGATGACAAGGTTACCGCTGCGGTGTACTTCATCGGTCAACTCTTCGCCTTGAATCGTGTCAATCTGATCGACCGCCGAAGCGGTGCCGACGATCAAACCAGCGCGGCGCCGAATCGTCTGCGTTGTGGTGATCGGCAAAGTGACTTTCGGCAAGAGCGCGACCATGCGCCCATCGGCTTCGTTCAATAGCCCGGTCAAGCTGTGCAAAGTCGCGGCGTTTGCGTTGCTTGCGTCGCTGCTATCGTAATCCGCGAAGTCGGGTTCGGGGCTGGCCGCCCACATCTGCGTTTCGTCTACGCCGTCTGCCCAGGTCATTTGGATGACCCGCCGCGTTGGGGCTGGCCTCGACAGATAGGTGCTGCGGTCGGGCTGAACCTCGACAACTGAGCCGCGTTCAGTCGTTTGTGTACGCCCCCACGAATACGGCGCCGCCAAGACATGCAGCGGACCCAACACCATTTGCCCGATGGTGTAGTAATCTTCTGCCGTTTGCTGGGCATCAATCAGAATACGCCAGCCATCAGCGTTTGCGCTGAACGGGAAGATAACAGCGATTTCGGGCGACCATAGGCGCATCGTGCCGCTGGTCTGTTCGGTGCCGGTCACACCGGCTAAAGTCATACGGCAGACCGGGCCGCCATAGGTGCCCGTCGAAAGCTTGCCTTCGGTGCTGTGTCTGACCTTGCGCTGCGCGATAAGCACGCCGCCTGAGATATTCCCGAACTCGGCAGTCCAGCCCTCAAGCTCTGCCGTCGCAAAATAGGGCCGATCGGCTGCATAGGTCGACGGGGTAAGGGTATCACCGTTGCGGGTGAAGCCAATAGCCGTTGACGAAAGCGCCGCGTCAATCGTCGCTTGCGTAGTCCACACGCCGCCGATGCGGGCTTGTACCGCACCCGTGCGCCAGTTGATTCCGCGCAGAACGCAGGCCATCACAGGCCCCAGCGGGGAGCTATCTGTGCCGGTCGACTGCAGCCGGAACGCAATGGTCTGTTGCACATTGTCGGCTTGCGACCGCCAACCCAAGCGGGGCGAGCGCGCAATCTGCGGCAGGATGCGCCGTACCGCGAAGGTTGCATCGGGCGCCGTGCTCCACACTTGACCGGTATAGAACGGGCCCCGCAGGCCGGTAACGCTGACCTCAGAAGCCGCGAAGGCCGCGTTCGGCACCGCGGGGAGTTGCCGCCCCTTGAGGATATCCGGCAACTGTGAGGCGTCAAAGCTATCCCAATGCGCCGATGTGCCGACGTTCGAGAAGCCCGCCCGGCTGCCGAAAGACGCCGCGACAAAATACCACGACGACGTTGGTGCAGAGGCTGCGCCTGCAAACTGACCCCATTGCACGCGATGATTGCCGACCGTCCCGCCATCATCGGTCAGAGTATCGGAGCCTAAGAACGTCCACGAACGGGTAACGTCCGGCGCCCATGTGCGATACCAAATCGCAACCGTGCCGGTACTGCCGTCAAGCCCCACGCGAACGTGTTTGACCCCTTGCACCGCAAGCGAAGTCAGGATGTTGGAACCCGATACATCATCATAAACGACGATGAACGAAGTGTTTACGCGCACACTGACTTGATACCCATACACGCCATCATCTGCCCGCACGCGCAGGGCGATGCGGTCGGTAGACGTATCGGGGTTTGCCGTCGCCTCGAACGCCGCTTCAACGATCACGGTTTCGCCGACGCTATCGCGCTGGGCTGGGTCCAGGCTCATCGGGTCTTCGAGGGTCGCGAATGTCGTTGATGCGAGCGGGGTTGTCAGGTTCAGCGCGCCCGGTGCCGATAGAACGGATGAACCGGTGCCGGTTTCGGTGTATGTGATTCCGCTAAGTTGCGAAGGTTCTTCGAACGGCCACCAAGCGTAATCCCAAGAGGCTTGATCTTGATACCGGGCGCCGCGGTTGATTGGCGGCAAACACTGCGTGGTCAGACCGCCAAGATAGGCGACGCCCAGGCTGTTGCCATACGTAGCGGTCGGAGCAACCCAGTTATGCGCAACCACAAACCGCCCGCGCTGCGCTGCGACCGCAAACCGCCGCACCCTGCAGATGCTTGGGCTTGGCGTGCCACTATCGGTATTGATGGGGCTAAACCAACGCGCGCTGTACCCGTAGCTGGGATCGCTCGCGCTGTAGGTGTCTTGACCCCAAGGAATCCAGGTCAACCCGCGGTCTTCGCTGACAGCTACCACCCCGCGATAGGTCGGAGTGTCAGGGTCTGCGGTGTAGTACACGCCGAAGACGTACACACAGCCGACTTCATCGGCGACGATGGCGAAGCCATTGTGCAGGCTGACAGTTGCCGCGACGTTGGCGAGATACACAGACCCAAGAGCGTTACCGCTGTCGACTGCGCTAACGATAATCGCCGATGCCGCACCCTGGAATGCCGACCCAAAGCGCCGGATTCGCGTGGTATATGCCGCCCCGCTAAACCGACCAAAGACCGCGATAAACTGGCCGCCGACTGCAACCACATCGCAATAGCCCTCGCCCGCGATTGTGGTTACCAGAACGAAAGACGCACCCAAGTCATCGGACGCCCATTGATACGTCGTGTTTGTGGTCCCGTTGCGGGTATGCACAAACAGAATGATTTGACCGTTGGCGTATGCGGCCCGCAGCCGCTGGATATCGGCAACCGGTACAGCCTGCACCGTGGTCCGGTCGACCGTTGCGGGCGCCGCGGCAGTCTGCCACGTGAGGCCGTCATCATCTGACGTAAAGGTCCACACGTAGCTGTCAGTACCGACAGGGGCTTCGATCGCAGCAAACAGAAATAGGCGCGACCCCACCACGCAAAGGCATGGATTGAAGGGCTCAAGTCCGTTGGTGTCAACAGTGATAGGCGAGCCCCACGAAGCCGCGCCGATTGCCCGCCGATACACCACAAGCGAACCGCCGCCAGTTCCCGCACCTTTGCGTGCGCACGCCACCAGCGCGCCTTCTGGCGTGGTGACGATATGCGGATCGATAAGGTAGTCTGTCGTTGTTGTGGTGTAGTTGACGGCCTCCCAATGCGAAACCGTGCCGGGGCCTTCCCAGCCTACCCACCCGGTCGAACCGTCGGGGCTGTGCACAACCGTCGCCGCCGTGCCTGTGCTGCCCGGCAGGCCCGCAGACTGCACACGGGTCACAACCTTGGCCGTCTGTGCACCGCTGGCCCGCAGGCTGCCTGTATAGGCGCCAGACGGGTCAGGGAGCCCCGCTCTGGGGCTCGCTTCGGTATAGCTGCTTTGGCTTGACCACGCCTCGACAACGCGATCAAGGCGAGGGTCCATCACAACCAAGGCGGGATGCTGCGGACGGGCGGTGCTTGTGGCCATAGGTCAGTACCCCAAAGCGCCGACAGGGCGCCCGGCAAGCATAGCACGTTGCAGGACACCGGCGCGCCCAAGCTCATCCTGTACAAATCGCCCGAAGTGCTTGTATGCCTCGACAACCACCACTTGCGGGCCGGTGCTTTCGCCGCGGTTGAGCCGATCGACCCCGGCTTGGCCGCCGATCGCACGCACAGCGCCGCGCGATAGCACAGCCTCGCCGGGCAATGCGTTGACCGGTACTTGGTCAGCCATCGCACCGCCGCCCTGAATCAAACCGCCGCGGTCGAATGCGGGCCGCTGCGCCGCAATCGTTGCGATTTGTGCGGCGGTAGTGGCGGCGATTCCAGATGCCGCCAGAGGCCCCGCAATCGGGCCAAGAGAGGCAAGCGCACGGGTAATCGCGACCGCGCCGTGTATCGTGGCTTCGGCAATACCTGCCGCCTTAGCTAACCGGAACTGACGCAACGCAAGTTCACGGTCGCGTTTGCTGTTGGCGTTTGCTGCCGCTGTCGCAAGGTCGGCAATGCCACGGGTAAACGATGCCGACGCATCAAAAAAGCTTGTTGCAAGCGCCATTCTGCGATCATGTATCGCCTTCTCGGTACTCATGCGCATATCGGCTTCGCGTTTCAAAAACTCTTTGCGCTTAGCCTCTGCCTCGCTGTCTTGCTTGATGCGCAAATCATTGAGTTTGTTCTGTAGCTCCATGCGCAAGGCGTCTTCTGCGACAGCGGCTTGCCGTACCAACTCAGGCTGATCTTGATATTTCTCCGCGATCTCAGTCAGTATATTGATGCGTTCTGCGGCAGCCATACCAAGCTTGCGCTCTTCGGTTGCTGTTTCAGCCATCACATCATTCATAACGCCTTGAACCGCTGCGTATGCATTTGCAAGGTCGCGGTTCGCCTTGCTCTCGTCTTTGGTGGCTTTGGTCAGGCCCTGCTTTGCGGTTGTGCCTTTCTCGTCTGCATTGGTAGCCTCGTCGCGTACTTGGCGCACCAGCCGCATATTGTCGATATCTTCGAGTTGCTGGCTTAGGTTTGCCTGCGCCGTATCAATCTTCGATTGTTCGGCTTTGACTTGATCGCGCAATACCTTGACGACCTGCGAAGCTTCCGCGCGCATCGCCACGTTTGCGTCTTTATTGCGCAAGACCGCTTCCGCCGTCTGTAAATCAGTTTGCAGCTTGGCTTTTTTCATCGTGATATCAAGCATTGTTGCGCGCGTCGATTCGCGCAGCGCGTCAGCTTCGCGCTTTGCGGCAACGTCATGCTCGTTCAATACGCCAATCTCAACCAACAGACTTTCGCGCCGATCGTCCGTTGCCTTCTTGAGTTGGGTCAACGCAGCCTGTTGTTTGTTGATGGCATCGCTTGACGTATCAACTTCTTCTGTCAACTTGCGGAACGATGCGGCCAAACGGTTATTGCCTTCGGCGTTTTCGTCGGTTGCGTTTGCATACACTGAATAGATAGCAACGGCTGCCGCAACCGCTGTTGCGATAGCCGCCAGTGGTGCAGCCAACGCAGACGCCTTAGCAAACAGACCGCCAAAGCTTGATTGCAAGAGCGCCGTCGCGCTATCCGCTTCTGCGAAAAGCTCGACAACCTGCGGGCCTTGCTGCATCAACACGGTAAACGGCGACTGCCCAGCGATAAGGCTATTGGCAAAATCGCCGACGTTCTTACGCAGGCTTAGGGTCTGTTGGTTCAGTTTCCAGTTTGACCCGGCGGCCTTGGTCGCCCCATCGCTGACTGCCGAAAAGGTGCTTTGTGCCGGCGCTGTCAATGCTTGCAGGCTTTGCGAGTAGTCCGCCGATGCTTTTGCAAGCGCCTGTTGCGCGCCTTTCGCATCACCGGTGACCTTGCCGATCCTCTCGATTTCAGCCGCTTGCCGCTGAAACTTTAGGGTCAGTTCGGCTACAGGGTCACCCGCCGCCAGATACTCTTGTAGTTTCTGCGTTGCCCTCTCAGTCTCTGCCGCGGCGCGAACGTTTGCCGCGCTGCTGGCCTTTGCCGCCGCTTCTGCCGCTGCGCTCGCCCGCTTGAACTCGCGCTCAAGGGCAATCGCCATCTGTTTCGCGCTGCCGCTTGCCTCGTCTGGAATACTGCGCAACTTGCGCTGCAGTTCAGAAATATCGGCCCGAAGGGTTAGGGTTGCTACGTCGGCCATGATTTACCCTCCGGCAAGGCGGCGCAACTCTGCCGCTGCTTCTGCAACGATAGCCCGTTCTGCCTCTTTCCGCATGCGGCGCAGGGTCTGCCAATATAGCCCGCGGTGCACAAACACCACATATGGAATCAACGCCTTGCGACCCGTCTGTTTCTCAAGGGCTTCAATCACCCTCAGTTCGCGCAGCTCATCCGGTGTCAGTTCTTGCCCGTCTTGTAACTGTCGCCGCAAGTCATTCGCGCGTCCGCGTAGACGGCTAATCTTGCCGTAGTTGCTGGCGTCGTTGTCTATCGAGGCAACCAAAACAGCGCCGTCGCCGCGCTGTTCAACGGTTCGGACATAGGCGAACGCATCGCGGCTGTTGCCGGTGGCCGTGGGGAATCGACTATCCCCGGGGCGCGGGTACTCTTGCGCGACGTATGCCTCTGCTTTGTCGAGATAGGCGTCCAGCGCGCCACTTACGGCGGGGGCCATACCCCGCACCATCGAATCAATCTGTGCCTGCAGTGTGGCGTCGATATCAATCGACACTTTGCCGCTTCGCACTTTGATAGGTCGGCTCATGCTTCACCGGCGACGCGCAGGCGGTGGCGGTGGCGGTGGCGCCTTGGCTTGCCCCTTCGTCGGGTCACAGTGTACCCGATACCACGCGGTAAGGGCTACCCTATCGGTGCGCGATAGGGTGCCCCACCATCCCGGCGCTTGGCCCCACAGGCGGCAGATTTCCAAGGTCTGGAAATCCAACCGACCTACGGGGCCGCGGTAAAAGCCTCTTCGGTGGCGACCTCATCCTCAAAGAGCACGGCGCTTGCGACAAGCTCCATGCACTTTGCGCCGGCCTCGCAAATCGCGCCGAAGGCAACCTTTCGGGCCTGCAGCGCGTCGAAGACGGCTTCACCGAAAGCCGATGCCGACCCTTTCCATTGGACCCCGTGACAGTCCGCACACAGGCCCAACGCCGCGGCAAGCGCAACGTGGGGACTGTCTTTGGCCTGGATTTGCAGGACAGCCGCCGCACGGGCTGGGCTGCGAGGGGCATGCAGCGCGTAAGTGGCGCCGCCAAATGTGATGTTGTCGGGCATCGGGGCTCTCCGATGTGGATGGTTAGGCGACCAACTTAGGCCGGGGTAATCGTGCCGTAGATCGTGCCGTTGATCGTCAGCGTGTTGGGCTCGCCCTCGGCGAAGTCGGCGCGGCAATCCACATCTTCGAGGGTGAAGGTATGGTCGGCGGCGTCGCCCAGGTCGGTGCCTTCGATCGTCAGCACGATATCGATCGTGTAGACATCACCCAGGGCCGTGGTCGTTGACACGTTCGATGTATAGGCACCCTTCTTGCGAATGAAGTCAAGCGGGGTGACGTTGGTGCCGTCGCTGACGTCTGGCACCATCAAAGACATCGAAAACGTCGGATACTCCCGCGCGCCACGGCGCAAGCCGACCAGGACGCCACGGGTTTCATAGGCATTCGTCGCGCGACCAAGCGCATCTTGCGCAAGGCCACTGATCGAACAGTCGCCCATGGTGAACGGAACCGACAGGGTAACCGGCGTGCCGGTGCCATCCTTGAAGGTGACAGACCCATCGGTGAAGTGCTTGGGGATAACAGAAGCCGGCATGGCGTACCTCTCAGGTCAGCGGGATTTGGTGGGAAGCAAACAAGGTCAACACTACCACAAGGGTACGGTTATCGGTCTGCACTTGCCGGCTAACCGTCTGCAACGTGAAGCGGGGCAAAGACGCCCGCCCCACGCTGAACAGCGCCGCCGTGAACGCGGCTTCGGCGGCAAGCGCCGCGGTGTAGTCCGCCGCGGTGCCGTCTTGCCGAAGCGCAAAGCTGAACCCGGCTTCGATCGTGGACGTAACGTGTACGCCTTCGCTCGAAACCTGCCGCTGGGTTGGCTGTGTGATCGTCAACGAAGGCGACCACACAGACCAACACCGCGCAATCTTCGCCTCAGTGTCTTGCCCCAGTTGCGGCGGCAGGAACCGCGAACGGGTCCAGCGTGCCGAATCGGGCGACGTCGGCAGGGTAGCAACCAAGTGATCGCCAATCCTGTCAACCAAGTCTGACACTGTGAGGGCCATTAGAAGGCCCTCCGCTTGGGCTCGCCCAAGAAGTACACAGGGCGGGCCGCGACCTTGTTACCCGTGGGGGACGGGCTGTCAGGGTCGATAACTTCTGTGTACCGGATTGCGTTGTATGCGGCTTCGTAATCCCGCCGATATACATCTGCCGACTTCCCATAGCTCTCATTCAGCCCCGTAGTGAATGCCATAAACACGCGGTGCAACGTCAAAGCCAAGGCGGCTTCACGCACTACCGCTGCGCTGGGCATCTTCCACGGGTACTGACCGTCGGCAAGAAGTCGGTTTAGCAGCGTCTTCCACGCGTCATCAATAAACGCCTGGAAGTTGCTAAGGCTGTGTATCGGCGCAGACCCCGAAGGGTTCAGGCTTGGCTCCCGCGCGTACAGGTCAAGGTCAGTCACAGGGCATCGGATGGGGTTGCGCACCAATGCTGCATCGGTCTGGAAGACCTCGACAACACCGGCAAGGGTCAACGTCCATTCAATGCGCCAGTCTGCCCCATACGCAAGCGCAGAAGTGGACGCAGCCGGGACCGTGTAGGTAGCGATTGAGCCCACCACCGAACCCGACGCGGCTGCGACCACAGACACATTCGCGGCAGACCACACAGAAACGACAACCACCGAGGGAGTGACCAACGCGCCGTCTTTGTAGACGGGCAGAGAAATCACAGTGTCGCGGCCCTTCTCAAGAAGGGTCGGGCCTGACATTCTCGCTTGGTATGCGGTCGCGCTCATTGTGTGGCCTCCGAGCCGTCAAATCACTTGAAGGCCACCACGCGATACTTCTCATTGTTGGTCACAGTGACAACAACGTTAGTACTCGTGTGGGTGCCATAGGTGATCGTGAATGCGCCGCCCGAGTGATCCGAAGGAATCGCAAAGGCAAGCGCAGGGACGGTGCCGAAGCCGTGTGCCACGTTCTGCGCGCTACCGCTGCCGGTCTGTTCGGTCGACAAGAAGACCGAAGTAGACGGCAGAACCGAAGCGCCAACCGAAACCCATGCGCCGCCAATGCGCAGATACAGGGTGTTCGCCGACGCGCCGTTGGTGCGCAGATAGACCGAGCCGTTGGGCTCACTGGCCGAAGGTGCACCGCTGCCGCTGGTTACCGTGGGGCTGGTCGCGACCGCCGATTCGGCGCCGCTGGTCCACACAGTCAGTTTACGGAACGCGGCGCCTACGGCATCGCGGAAACGAAGGGGCCCTTTTGGCATAGTGTCTCCCGCCCGGCTTTACCCGGGCGCGGCTTATCGCCGCGGGTTGCTTCCGGTATCCGACCGGCGCGGGGGCGGTTTCCCGCCCTGTTCTCTTATATCAATCCGAATGGCAGAGTCGCGCGCGATTTCGGCTGCGCGATCGGGGCGCATACCTTCGTTGACCAATCGGCGCTGTGTCTCTTCCATGGCCCGCCGGCCTGCGACAGATTCACCCATTGGCGACCTCCGCAACGTTTGCACGCGCCTTGCGTGCGCGCTTCAGGTTGGCGTCTGCCTCTGCAGCGCGTTCGGCCTTGACTTCTGGCGCGCTTGCTTGGGTTGCCCGACGAAGAGCACGTTCCCCAAGGCGATCTTCATATCGCTGAATCCAATCGTCAGAGGGAAACGGAACGATACCCGATTCCATCAGCCAAAGCCGCCATTTTCGGTAAAGCTGTTCATTGTCGCGGGTAAGCTGTGCAACGTGCTTGTTGCCCGGGGCTTTGACAACTTGGATCCAAGCCTCAAGATGCACAAGACCCTGCGTGCCCTCATACCGCCGCAGATACCCGGGCCGCCCATCGGGCGTCAGGTCCGCCGGGCATTGGTTCGGCTGAATCAAGACCTGCCCGCGGGTATGCAGGTTGGCCGAAAAGTGTGCGATGCCGCCGGCTTTGTCCACACCGTTAGAGCCGGGCGAGACGTCATGCCGCTGCACAGTGGGCAGGTACACCGGCTCGCCGTCGATGTCGGAAAGCTCATAGCTTTCAGGGGAGCAAGACAACAGGAACGCAGGCGACGGGTCAATGCGCAGGCGTTCGCTTGTGGTCAGACTGCCGACAGACTCACCCAGGATAGGGGCTTCTGCGGCGCGGCGTGCGGTAGTAGGCAGCGGCATCGGGGCTCTCCGATGTGGGGGGAAACACAAGAGGGACGGGTATAGCCTGACCCGCGGCAGGCCCGGCGGGCAGGGTTAGCCGCCCGCCGGGTGACTCACTGATCAGGCGTCAGTGACAATCTTGCAGGCGCGGGCATCCTCGACCATCGCGACACCCAAGAAGGCGGACGCGATCACGGTGTTCAAACCGCTGGTTCCGGCGCGCTCGAACTCGACAACCACAGGCGAAACAACCTGCGGGTTGACACTGCCGCGCAGAGCGGAAAGCGGGTGAGTGGCCTCCGCGTACCCGAAGGCGCCGCGGCTCCACATGCAGCCGGCACGGTCTGCGCCGGCGTTCGCGGTAGCCACACGGTTGTTCACCCAGAAGTCCACGCCGAGATAGGAACCGGCGTAGCCCTTGCCCTTGGCGGCGATCATTTCGGCGGTCGGAGCCGCGAAAGACAGCGCGCCGCCCTCACCGCGCAAGCTGTTCTGCAGATCGGCCATCTGCTGACCATGCAGCATGCAGTAAAGGCCATCGGTGTTGTTGGCCTTCATCAGCGTTTGCATGGCGTCGATGACGTCATCGAGGGTCAGATCGGCGCCCGAAGTGCCAGCCGAAGCGGTCACACCGCTGAACAGGCCAACAGTCAGATCGTTGTGGCGGTTCAGGTAGGCGCTAACGGTCGACTGCGCAAGGCGTTCGATATTCATCGCGCCGCCCAGGCTGGAAACCAGAAGCTCGTCAGAGACTTGCAGCTGAATCGCCTGCCGGGCAATGGTCAAGGTGATCTGATCGCTGTCCAGCGCGGTGTTGCTAACACCGGTCGCCTCACCAGGGGCGGTCATTGCGAGGCTGTCCCAGCCGGCGAGGGGAATCGCCAGGGTGAGGCTGCCGCGCGAAGCCATCGGCGAAAAGTCAACCAGGGCGGGGCTACCGCGCAGGTTGATCAGGCTGTTGAGCTTGGTCAGAATCTCCATCTCAAGGACGGATGCAACCAAAAAGTCCGACGATGCGGCAAGAATCTCGTTAGCCATTAGGCACCTCAAAAGCGTAGGAAGGTAGTGTGGTCACTGCCGGCCATTCGCATTTGTTACACGGTGCGACCGTGATAGCCGTCAATCAAACGGTAGCACGGTCGCGCAATGCATGCAAGTTACGCGCCGCCGAGCTTAGACACCAGCCCAGCCGATGCGGCCTTGATTAGATCGGCGCGATTGGCGGCCCAGGTCGCCGGGTCCATCTGCGCGATACTCTCCCGGGTCCAGCCCGCCGCCGTAGGCGACGGAGCCGGCGCAGGGTTCGCGCCTGTCGCCGCGGGCGGCAGCGGGGCGGCACTACGCGGCGGGGCAGCCTGTGGTGCCTTGGGCGGCGCTACAGGCGCAGCCGCTGGCGTCGCCGTAGTAGCGGCAGGCTGATCGGCAAAATACGCCCCAAGGCCCTTGGGGCGCGCCGTGGCGTCGGTCTTGAGTTTGGCCATCCAATCGCCGAACGCAGGCTTGGCATCGTCACCCTCGCCGGTCGGCACTTTGTCGTAGTAGTATCGCGCCAACTCCAACCCTTCGGGGTCAGTGATCCCGGCATCGACGCCAACTTTGTATGTCTCGAACTCAGCGGTCGCCTTGGCGAGTGCAGCCCGCACGGTTTCGGCTTCGGCTGCCTTTGCCTCTGCCGCTGCGAGATTGCCGCGCAACGCGCCAAGATCGGCTTCAAGCTCTTTGCGCTTGGCAATCTCTTCGTTCAAGCGGGACCGGGGGACCATATCGGTATCAGACATCGGGGCTCTCCGATGGGTTGGGTTGAGGCTTGTAGCCGTGCATTTTGGGGATCATACGTTTTGCCCAGGCGCGCCCGGCATCGCCGCCCCACAAAAGCCACGCTTGGTAACCTTTGCTGTCGACGCCCCAGCCTTCGCCTTGCTTGTCAACTTCATGCCGCGCAAAATATGAAACCATCCGCTGCAGTGTCGACAGACTGACAGGCTGCCGATTGGCAAGCTGTACCGCCCGCCGAAGGCCGACAGGTGTACCCGCCCGGTTTGATGGGGGTTGCTGCGCACGCAACTCCAACCCGCGACGCGCTGCCGCCGCGACCTCGACAGGGGGCCGGGCCAGCTTAGGCATCCTCGCCCCCAACCGAGACATCATCCACGATGTCTTCTTCGTCTTCGTTTTCGTCGTCAAGCAAGGCAAGCAAAGTGACCGCAATATCTGCCGCACTTTCGCCGTCTTGGATGGCATCGATAACGTCTTGAATCGCCTCACGCATCATATCGCGCTTTGGCTTCTCAGGCTGGGCAGGCTGTGACGGCATCGGTTGCGCAGGCTCTACAGGTGCGACCTCGACGGGTTCCCGCTCTTGCGTAATCTCCCGCACGCGCCGTTCGGCTACATCAAGCGGCACATCATGCAGCGCCGCAAACGCTTCGGCAGCCGTCAGCATACCGCGATCGAGCAGCGCGAAAATATGCTCCCGGTGCGCCTTCAACTCTTCGGGGCTGCGAGGGATGCGTGGATAGGTCAGGCTATACCCACCCTCAGGGAACCGATACCGGGTCGGGATTGGCTGCCCCGCCGCTTCTGCGGCAAGTTCCAACCCGTCACTGTATCGATTGAGTAGGATTGCGCACAGCCGCACCAACCGTTGATCGGACGCCTCGAAAATCGCTTGGTATCGCCGCTGTAGTTCCCGCTTGCCCTCGTTGGTTAGCGCGATGGCGGCACCGCTTCGAGCGTTACCAGAAAGCCGCTGAACGTCCGAAGGACTAATCCCCGCCGACTCCATCAGCGCCGAAATCATGTTGCCAAGTACGCTTTCCTGCGTGGCGATATCGCCGCCCGGCTGGAACTGCCCAGCGGTTACCTGACCATCAAACCCGGGCAACTTCTCGACGACCAAGATCGACGTTGGATCGGCAGGAACGTATGCCCGGCGCTCGCCTTCCGCGTCTGCCATCGTGACAGCCGCACCGGCTGGTGCACCACCGATAAGGTATTTCTGCGGCCAACTTGCATCCGCGAAAGTATGCAACAGGAAGCTATTCAAGACGCCCGCGGTCAACGTGCCGTCGACGATTTCAATCCATTCATACGGATCCCAAAGCCGATCGCCGTTCGGGGCTGCGTGGTACAGCACATAAGGCAGGACCGGCGCGCCCTGCGCGTCGGGATTGTCCGCAAGCGCCGCACGGGTCGGAGTCGCCCGCCACGGGTACGCCTCACCGGCAAGCGCGCCGCCGTAAATCTGCGCCGTGATGTCGAGGCCCAACTGCCAACCGGCACCGGTTGCACCGCCGCCTAACAGGTGCACCGCATGAAAAGGAACCGGGCCGCTAATGTCATAGACATCGACAGTCCAGACCTCATCCGTGTTTACAACGTTTGGCGTGACCGCGATACCACGCGACCGCAGATAGCCCGCCGACCTCGCCCGCAACTCTTCGATGCGGGCGGGCTCATCGGGCCGGTCTTCTGTCGCGCGGGCATACACCATATCGGGATATACCGCACGAAACCGAAGCGCGCCGTTGCTTGGGTCAAGCGCGGCGTGCACCATCATTTCGCGCAGGCCCAACGTGTACTGTTGCACCCGCTGCATCATCGGCCACAAACCAGACGCCGCAATCTTGCCCGTCAGATTGCGAAGGTCATCAGCGGTTGCCGTTGGGTGCTGAATCGTCGGCGCGGCGTCATACAGCACAGACAGAGCGCGACAGACAGACTTGAAAGGGTTGAGGCTAAGCGACGGGTCCGCCTGCATTGCCGCCCGCGTGGCGCCCAGGACTTGAGTCGTCCGTTCCGCCAGTAGGCTTGACCACGTGCCTTCCAGCATCGCCCGGCGCGAACGGGTCGACCGCACGCGGTTGATTTCGCCCGCACCCGAAGGCAGTGGGATAGACCGTTGCGCGGCGTTGGCGTTGGCTGCTGCGGTAGTGATAGCGTCCAAGGCTGACCTCGCAAAAATCATAGCACAGGCGGCAGGGCTGCGCTATCCCCTATCGCGGCGCGGCGTCAAGGCGGGGCACGTATGCCACGCGCCGACCCTCGAATACCGAATCATTGATGGCATAACGCAGCGCGTCAAGAATGTCTTTGGCTGGATGCTTGGGGTGCCCATCAAACTCTTGCAGCGCCTTGATCAAGGCGCGGCAGGATTCGTGTACGGCAAACTGACCACGGCGCAGCATGCGTTGGTTCAGGTATTTATACCCAAGATTTACCGACCCTTGCGCCCGACCTTCGCCGGTCTTGACTTGCTGGAACTCGTTGCGCTTGGTCACAAGCCGCCCAGCGCCGCGCTTCTTGCGCTCCAACGCTTTGCGGATTGCCGCGATTAGATCGGTATTGCCCTTGCTCCGAAAGGTACTGTCAGTCGTGGTTTTGTCACCCCATGCGCTATCCACGTTGCCCCAATCGAGGCCCCAGCGCGAAAGCATCGACAAGATACCTTCGGCGTCCGCCTCAACCGTAAGGTCAGTACCGCCGACGTATTCGCCCAGGACAATCACTACATCGCCTTCGCCCTCTTCGGCCCGTGCCCTACGGGTAAGGGCCAAGACTGCGCATTCCTTGCCCACAAGCTCGCCGTGGTCCACGCCAACACAAACCCGCCAATCCTCGCCCGGCTGCGCTGAAAATGCGCCGATCACGTGCTCCGCAGGCGTGAACTGTGCGAATACCTGCCCTGTGGTCCGCGGGTTCCATTCGCCGTGGATAACGACGGGGTTTTCATACGGATCACCTTCGTCTTCAAGCCGCTTGACAAACTCCGCATCAAGCGGGGTGCCGTCATCCAACCGTAGCGGCTCGAACGCGCCGACAGGGATAAAGCTCTCAGGCCGCAGCGGTTCCCAAATGTCTTTAATGACGGGCGGGCTCTTTTCGGTCAACGCCTGCAGCCAATCCATAGGGCCGGCGTTGATTGGGGTGAGGCTCATCAGCATCACACCCGCACGCCGCATCAATCGCTTGTTGGCCTCGTGGAAAACCCGCATTGGTGGCGGCTCGTCGAACAGGACAAGGTCAAGCGTTGCGCCGGCGAAAGCAATAGGGTCCTGCCCCGTGGTCATAAACTTAACCCGGCTACCGTTCTTAAAGACAGCCTCCCGAGCCTCGTTTCGGAAACCCGCGCCCGGGTCGAAGCGATCGAGATTATCGAGAACGCCCTCAGGTAGCAGGTCCACGAACTTTTGTTGGATCGGGATCGATTGATCAACGCGGGCACACACCACCCAACAGCGAATGGGAGGGGGGCGCACGGATAGGTAGGGATGCCGCCCAAGGCATCGGCAGATGACTTCATACAGTGCGACGGTGGTTTTGCCCGAATGCTGGTTACCGGCGCGAATGAGTTTGCGCCGCGAAGTGTCGCGCAAGAACCGGTCTTGCCGGGGCAGCCATCGGATGTATTGACCCGGGCGCCGGCGCACCTTTGCCTGCAGCCGCTCTACAGCCCGCACAGATGCGTCTACAGCCGCGATGGTCGCCGCCACGTGTGCACGGTCACCCGATGGCGTAGGCGCAGCCGTAGCGCCTACAGTGGCCTCAGGGCTGCCCGTCACTGCGCACCGTCCAAGGGGCGGATCGGGGTGCCGTCCGCGTAGACCGCGGGCAGGTGCAGGCGGGCCGCAAGCTGCCGCAGGGCCTCGACCGCAAGATGCCGCGGCAGAGCCGCCAGCGGATCGACCGCGGCGGCAATAAGCACACTGTCAGGCGTGGCGTCGTCGTGTTCGCGCTCCGCCGCACCCGCGGCGCTTGCCTCTTCGGCTTCGGCCCGCTCAAGGTCGGCCAACAATCTTTGATACGCGACGAAAGACCCCTTCGCCAGTGCCAACCCTGCCGCGTGGCGAATCTGTGCGCTCTTCGGGCGGCCCGCCCAATCGGCGGCTTCGGCGAAGATGCGCGCTTCGGCGCTCAAGGCTTCGGCGGCCTTCAAAGCCGCGACAGCCGGCGCAAAGTCACCGGATGCCCGGGCCTCGTCGGCGACCTCTTGCAACTGCGCGTGGCGGGGGATGGTCAAGGATGTACCCGGTTTTTTTCGAGGGGTGTAGAAGTCGACAGGGAAAGGG